>QMCD01002536.1_pt1 | contig 10101 bp, 9 predicted proteins | sample 1821841 | NCBI WGS metagenome assembly QMCD01 (sample SAMN01991225, study PRJNA193472) | Termite gut metagenome, whole genome shotgun sequencing project. | isolation source: worker | host: Macrotermes natalensis
AGTCAGATCTACATCCGGACTTTTACTACACACGATGGGAAAAATCGCCATCGCTTTCATTTATCTGATTTTTTAAATACTGATTCGCATTATTCATATATGTTTTGTCCCACACACGTGTAAAGCGTGTTCCCGATCTGTATAAATCTATCCGGAATATCAGGATATTCGCCGGGGCCTCTTCCGATCCGCCCGATAATTTCCAGATTTTCCATGTTGTGATCCACTGTGATAACAAATTTGTTCGTATTGTCTGCTATCACATATCCTTCGCTAAACGAGCTAATGAAGCCGATTGAATTAAACGTGGTGTCGTTGTATTGTGAGATCATCTTTTCGGCAGGGGTCAACGTCAGAGTGGGATAAGCCGGTTCCTTACATCCCCCCAAAAAAATATTTATGACAATCAATAATATAAGTTTATTCATCGTTTACATGTTGATATTAATACTATGTAAAGTAAAATTTATCTGATGTTGCTACAGCTACTAATTACGTATTTGTAAATATTTTTTACGGCATATCTCTGGGACAAGTTTTAACAGTGAATCTTGCATTATAACATGATGGATTGGCCAAACATCGAATACCCAACTTCTTAATTTTGACACAATCGGTACAATCCGGATCACAGCAAGCTGCACATGAACATCCGGCATTCTGCGGCCAATCACATACGTCCAACCTGTCATTGAAATGAAGGCCATCAGGACAGTGCATCAGGATAGGAACCCCTTTAGAACACGAAAAATAAGTCGCACAATTCTCCGGATTGGCAAGAAGTATCTTAGAACCATCTTCCGGATCTTTCTTCGGACACCCTTCATCCGTTCCAGAATCAGAACTTGACAGGGTAAAAGCTACGGATAACACCAATAGCGTCACAAATAATTTTGCAAAAACTTTCATGATCATGTAATTAAATATTGTTTATATTCTTGTTTAATGTTAAGTAGCTCATTTTAGTTAGCATGCGCCTCAATCCTTACCTGTTGGACAGCATTGGCCCCGTCGGAAATAAAGGTAATCTCCCGATGTACCTCTCCTGTCTTTTCTGCCAAAAATTCAAACTCTGCTGTTTTAGTTTCTCCCGGATTTAATGTTAATTGTTTTGGACTGAATAATTCCACGCAAGTATAACTCACACGGATATCCCGGATGTGTAACGATACTTTTCCCGTATTGGTAACCTCCAACGCAAAAGGTATCGGTTGTCCAACTTTGCAATCATCTAACTGCACCTTTTCTACTACCGATAGTGCAGCCTCCTCTTCGGGTATATAGTTAGGATCGATAATAAATTTTGCCTCTGTATAGAGGTCGTTGTAAAGGTAATAATACTGTATGTTAGTGAACAACAACAATTGTTTAGCCCAATAAATAGCCTCGTCGCGCCGTCCCTGTTTTTCTTCATTCAAACATTTGAGGTAGATTGCCCAAGGATGCTTAGATTGCTCAAGGCAAGTGTTAAGGGTCTCGCCAACGTCCATATCTTTATCCAAGTCCAATTTACACTTTAGCAGGTTATTGAGTAGGGATAAGTCATCGCCGTTCGCTACAGTATAATATTTATCGTAGAAATAATCCGTACACTGTACACAACCTTGGAGAGCGGATTGGATACATTGTAACGAAGGGCCGGAGGCTCCAGCGATCACGGCGGTTAAGTCGCCTGCAGAGGAGAACACACATGTCACCGGAGTGCCGGAGAAGCAAATCCATTGCGTGTACCACCTATTTTCGGACAGCGAAACATTGACGATGCTAAAGAAGGTATTCCGAAAACGCCCGTTCTGCCCACCATAACCGATGCTTTCAATAAAATCCTTGCAGGGTGGACAGTCGGGACGGGAAAGCACAATACAAAAGTTGGCGCCTGTCTTTTGGGCGCTATCCCGGAGTTGCTCAAATGTGTGTCCGTACAGGACGACAGCTTCCTGTTGACAGGAGGAGAAGAAAGTAATAAGAGTTGCAACTATTACGATATAAGCCCCCCAACGGAATACTTTAGCGAAAAGTACGGGCATGAAATTAAGCATAGTTTTAGTTTACTACATATCTATTTGCAAATATTGCAAATAGTCTTTAAATATGCAAATAAATCTATATTTAAAAATAACAAACTACCGCCGGCAAACCCTTTCCGGTTTCTTCCGTATATGCCTGTATTGAAAGCAACACATAAATTAAGGAATTTTTGTAAAAAACAGACCTTTTCTTATATTTGTAGTCTTAGAATCATTTTTAAATTAAAACATACAAGCTATGACACGAACGATCTTTGTAGTTGCACTTTTCGCCTGCACTTTTTGCAGCGCAGCATTCGCTCAGGGACAACCAGACCCGATCCCCGCTCCCCCTCCGGCCTGGACCACCAAGGGGCTGGCTGCGCTGAACCTGACCCAGGTCAGTCTGACGAACTGGTCGGCCGGGGGTGAATCTACCGTCGGCTTTGACGCCATGTTGAACTACAGTGCGGATTATAAAAGGGGGCGGAATATCTGGAACAACCGGCTGGAACTGGCATACGGGATGACCCGGACCGATCTGAACGGGACCCGGAAAACGAACGACAAAATTTATTTCGCAAGCGGTTACGGGTACGAAATCTCCAAATCCATCTACCTGAGTTTCGATCTCTCCTTCCTGACACAGTTCGACGAGGGGTTCGATTACAAAGTTTCTCCGGACATCTACATCTCCAAGTTTATGGCCCCCGCTTATTTGGCCCTTGGCCCCGGTTTGAAGTGGATCCCGAACAAATATTTTACCGTCAATCTTTCCCCCGCTTCCTGGAGAGGGACCTTTGTACTGAACGACATGCTTTCCGACCTGGGCGCTTTCGGGGTAAAGCCGGGCAAACACCTCCTGTCGGAGTTCGGTGCCAATCTGAAAGCGGAAGTGAAATGCGACCTGAAGGACACAGGCATAGAGGCGCTGAAGAATTTTTCACTCTACTCCCGGTTGGAACTCTATTCAAATTACCTGGACGAAATGCAGAATGTGGACGTGCGCTGGGACGTACTCCTGAACATGAAGATCAACAACTGGTTCTCGACCAACCTGACCACCAATTTGGTATACGACAATGATGTCAAAATTGCACAAAAAGACGGCTCGGCCGGCCCGCGGGTGCAGTTCAAAGAGGTATTGGGTGTTGGGATCACGGTAAATTTTTAAGATCAGCAGCTTCGCAGCTAAGCACTTTTTGAACACTTCTTGTGAATAAGAATAGAGTCTGTTTAAATTTTAAACAGACTCTAAACTTTTACACCGGTCTCATCCGTTCGTTGATCAGGTCCCGGTATTCCCAGTACGCCTCCTCCAGCAACACCATTTTAGCGGCGAAGAAGGCGTAGATGGATTCCCAATCCTCCGGGCGGTTGATGCTCACTCCCGGCAATTCGAAATAGATGGCGCTAACGGTTCTTTCACCCAAACCGCAGTACTCCTCCTCCCAGCGGAGATCCGGCCCGCAACTTTCAGCCATCAGGGTCTGGTACGCCATCATGCACTCGTAGATCTCGTAGCGTTTCAGGTCGTTCCGGTGGTCGATCTGGAAAAGCACCAGGGCTTTCCCGGCATCCGCGTGAAATTTCAACTGAACGCCTTTTATTTTCACCCCCGTGAGTATCCAGCGCCTGTGGATCCGGTTGCGGGAACAGTAGCGCCTGAAGCCGTTCCAAAAACAGATCTTTTGCTCTTTTGCCTCCTCTTTTGTCAACATGGTTCGCAGCTTTGCGGTTGATGTCCGGATTTATGATTACCTTCGCAAAGGTAGTGAAAACCGAACGCAATCATAAAAGTTTGTTGGCAGATGCTGGAATTAAAATACAACAAAGATAAGATCGAAGCCGGGTGCGACGAAGCCGGCAGAGGATGTCTGGCGGGGCCGGTGTTTGCCGCTGCTGTTATCCTGCCGGACGATTTCTCCGATCCGCTGTTGAACGACTCCAAACAATTGAGCGAGAAGCAGCGGGCGGCGTTGCGCCCGGTCATTGAAAGAGAGGCGGTGGCTTGGGCGGTAGCTGCCATCGACAACAACGGTATCGACGAGATCAATATCCTGAACGCTTCCATCGCCGCCATGCACAAAGCGCTGGACCAACTCAACGTCCGGCCGGAGGCGATCATTGTGGACGGAAACCGTTTTAAAAAATACGGCGACATCCCCCACACCTGTATTGTCAAAGGGGACGGGAAGTACCTCTCCATCGCAGCCGCATCGGTGCTGGCAAAAACCCACCGGGACGCATACATGGAGGAGTTGGACAGCCAGTTCCCGGAATACAACTGGAAACAGAACAAGGGATACCCCACGCAGGAACACCGGAACAAAATAAAACAGTTCGGTATCACCGCTTTTCACCGGAAAAGTTTTAATTTAGCCGATCCTCAACTAAAGTTAAATTTTGAAGAGTAATCACCCTATCTCCGCTTATGGCATTCAGTAACTCTGTCATCACCCTGCTTTCCCAAAAACGGCTGGCCCGGATCGAACAATTCAAAGCCCGGCCGACCGAAGTACAATACCTTACATTAAAAGAGTTGCTCAACAAGGCCGCCCAAACCGAACAGGGCCAAAAATACGGTTTCTCTTCCATCCGCACCCCGGAGCAGTTCCGGGAGCGGCTTCCCATCGTGCAATACGAGGATATCCGGGAGGATGTCCTGCGGGTTATGGAGGGAACGCCGAATGTGTTCTGGCCGGAGAAGATCGGGTGGTTTGCCCGCTCCTCCGGAACGACGGATGCCAAGAGCAAATTTATTCCCATCTCGCCTACGGCGCTGAAAAAGTGCCATTTCCGCGGCGGGAAAGACGCCATCGCCCTCTTCAACAGCAACTACCCCGGCTCCGCCGCTTTCCGGGGGAAGACCCTGGCGCTGGGCGGAAGCAGTGAGATCAGCAAAACCAATTCCCATTGCCGGTACGGCGACCTCTCAGCTATTTTGATCTCCAATACGCCGTTCTGGGTCAACCAGATGAAGACGCCGGACGCTTCCGTGATGCTGATGAGTAACTGGGAGGAAAAATTGGAAAAGATCTGCGAAACCTGCATCCGCGAAGATGTGCGTTGTCTGGCCGGTGTCCCCTCCTGGCTCCTCACCCTGATCACGAAAGTGTTGGAAAAAACCGGTAAGAGCCACCTGCACGAGGTATGGCCGAATTTGGAGTTGTTTATCCACGGAGGGGTCAGCTTTACCCCGTACCGGGAACAATACAAGCGGCTGTTGCCGGACCCGAAGATGAAATACCTGGAAACCTACAACGCCTCCGAAGGTTTTTTCGGGTTGCAGAACGATCCGGAGGACTCCTCGATGCTGCTGATGCTGGATTACGGGGTCTATTACGAGTTTATGCCGCTGGGTGAACTGGGCAAACCGGCTCCCCGGACGCTCTTGTTGGAAGAGGTGGAGGAAGGGGTCAATTACGCCCTGATCATCACCACGAACGGCGGCCTTTGGAGGTATATGATCGGGGACACCGTGATGTTCACCTCCTTAAAACCGTACAAGTTCAAGATCACGGGACGCACCAAATTCTTCATCAACGCCTTTGGGGAGGAGTTGATCATCGACAACGCCATCGAGGCCCTGCGATACGCCTGCGAGGAGCTGAAGTGCCACGTCTTTGAGTTCACGGCCGCACCTGTTTTTATGAAAGAGGGCGGCAAAGGAGCGCACGAATGGCTGATCGAATTTGAAACCCCGCCCGCCGACCCGGAACAGTTTGCGGAACTTTTGGACAAACGCCTGCAAGAGTTGAACTCCGACTACGAAGCCAAACGGTTGTTGTCGCTGGAGCGGCTCAAACTGCACATGGCCCGGCCGGGACTTTTTTCCGACTGGCTGAAAGGGAAAGGAAAACTCGGCGGGCAGAATAAGGTACCGCGACTTTGGAACGACAGAACCCACATCGAGCAGTTACTGGAGATGAATTAAGGGCGCGTTCCGAAATTGAAGAGCAAAAATTCAAACAACTTTTTACGGTTTTCCCCGGTAGTAGACCCCCAGTGGTAACGATTTGCCGAAGGTGTCGGTGAAGTAGAGTTCGCCGAACTGCTCCTGCCCGAAGGCGCCGGTCAATTGCCGGACGGCAGTACGGGAAAGAATGGGCGATAACCCCATGGAGTAGAGGTTCAGGATCAGGAAGCCGCGCTCTTTTTCCAGAAGTTGTCCGCAGAGGGCCAGCAGTTCGTTGAGGTGCTCCTCCAAGACCCACTTTTCGCCGTCGGGGCCTCGTCCGTAGGCGGGAGGGTCCAGGATGATCCCGTGGTATTTTTTGCCCCGGTTCACTTCGCGGCGGGTAAATTTCAATGCATCGTCCACGACCCAACGGATTCCATCCAAACCGGAGGCTTCCATGTTCTCCCGCGCCCACGTAATGACCGGTTTTACGGAATCGACGTGGGTCACATCCGCGCCGGCACATTTGGCCGCCAGCGAAGCACCCCCCGTATAGGCAAACAGGTTCAGGACTTGGGCCTGAAAAGGCATCGCCTGTATCGTTTGGTAGATGAACTCCCAATTCTCCGCCTGTTCAGGAAAGATCCCCACATGTTTGAAAGCGGTCAATCCCAAGCGCATCCGCATTTTCAGGCCGCCGTTGCGGTAGTGAACGTACCACTGTTGCGGCATCCCCGGTTTGCAGCGCCACTCTCCCCGCTCATCGCCTTTTTTGTCTTTGAGAAAGCAGGCATCGGCCCGCCGGCGCCACTCTTCTTCGGGCAGTGATTTGTTCCAAAGCGCCTGCGGCTCGGGCCGGGCAATGATGTGTGGACCGAAACGCTCCAATTTTTCATACCCGCCGCTATCGATCAGTTCGTAATCGGACCAGTGCCGCGGAGAGAGAGGTGTTGTTTTCATGGAAAGAGGTTTTACGGGCTTGTTATCTGGAAAACAGCAACTCCCGATATTTGGGCAGGGGCCAGATCTCGTCGTCAACCAAGAGTTCGAGTTTATCGATGTAGTAGCGGATCTTTTCGAGGTAAGGACGGACGGTATCCGAATAGGCCTGGGCACGCTCCACTTCGTTGATGTAGGTGTTGTTGGCTTTTTTACGGGCTTCTGTCATCTCTACGACTAATGTCTTGATATCGGCGATGTGGCGGGAGATCTCGCGGATGGATTCCAACTGTACGTTGCCGATCTCCGCGTAGACGTTCGGCAGGATCTCTTTCAATCCTTTTACGTTTTCGATCAGGGTGTTCTGGTAAGTGATGGCGGTGGGAATGATGTGGTTCAGCGCCAGATCGCCCAACACGCGGGATTCGATCTGCAGTTTTTTCAGGTAGATCTCGTTTTTGATCTCGTACCGGGCTTCCAGTTCCCGCTCCGTGTAAATATTGTTGTCCACAAAGAGCCTGCGGGCTTTGGGCGACACAAATGCTTTCAAGCAACTGACGCAATCCGTATCGACGGAGAGCCCCCGTTTGGCTGCTTCTTCCCTCCACTCTTTGCTGTAGCCGTTCCCTTCAAAGCGGACCGGTTTGCAGGCCAGGCTGTATTGGCGCAGCACCTGGAAAATGGCTTCGTCCTTCTTCACCCCTTTTTCGATCAGGGCGTCCGTCTCCCGCTTGAAGGCCATCAACTGCTCCGCCACGGCTGCGTTCAGTACGATCATGGCCGATCCGCAGTTGGCGGAGGAGCCCACCGCCCGGAATTCGAAACGGTTGCCGGTAAAGGCAAAGGGGGAGGTGCGGTTCCGGTCTGTGTTGTCGCGCATGATTTCCGGAATGCGCCCTACGTTCAGTTTCAGTTCGGTTTTTTCGTCCGGGCTCATTTTTTCGGTGCCTACCTTGGCTTCGATTTCGTCCAGAATGCCTGCTAGATAGCGCCCGAGAAACACAGACATGATGGTGGGCGGGGCTTCGTCCCCACCGAGGCGCTGTTCGTTGCCCAGCGAAACGATGCAGGCTTTCAGCAGCGCCTCGTGCTCCAGAACGGCGCGGACGGTGGCAACCAGGAAGACCAGAAATTGCATGTTCGATTTCGGGTTTTTGCCAGGCGACAGCAGGTTGACGCCGGTGTCTGTCAGCAGGGACCAGTTGTTGTGTTTACCCGAACCGTTGATGCCTTTGAAAGGTTTCTCGTGCAGGAGCACCCGGAAGCGGTGGTGGCGGGCCACCCGTTTCATGGTGGACATCAGCAACTGGTTGTGGTCTACGGCCAGGTTGGCTTCTTCGAAGATCGGCGCCAGTTCGAACTGATTGGGTGCGCATTCGTTGTGCCGGGTTTTGACGGGGATCCCCAAGCGGTAGCAAACCTGTTCCAATTCGTCCATGAAGGCGTTGATCCGTTCCGGGATGGAGCCGAAGTAGTGGTCTTCCAATTGCTGGTCTTTGGCGGCGGAGTGGCCCATGAGGGTGCGTCCCGTCAGTTTCAGGTCGGGGCGGGCGTTGAAGAGCGCTTCGTCTATCAGGAAGTACTCCTGCTCCCACCCGAGGGTGGCAGAGACTTTTTTGACCTCTTTGTCGAAATATTGGCAGATCTCTACGGCTGCTTTGTCTATCAACGCCAGCGCTTTCAGCAGAGGCGTTTTAAAGTCCAGCGCCTCGCCCGTGTAGGCGACAAAAACCGTGGGGATGCAGAGGGTTTTGTTGTTGATGAAGGCGGGCGACCCCGGATCCCAGGCAGTGTACCCCCGGGCTTCAAAGGTATTCCGGATGCCTCCGCTGGGGAAGCTGGAGGCGTCGGGTTCTTGCTGTACCAATAGTTTCCCGTCGAAGGATTCGATTACGCTTCCGTCTTTCAGCACGTCGATGAAGCTGTCGTGTTTTTCTGCTGTGGAGCCGTTCAGGGGGTGGAACCAGTGGGTGTAGTGAGTGGCGCCTTTTTCTACCGCCCAGGCTTTCATGGCCGCGGCGACCTGGTCGGCCAGTTGCCGGTCGATCCCTTCTCCTTCTAACATATTTTTTTCCAATTTCCTGTAGGCTTCCCCGGAGAGGTAGAGGCGCATTTTTTCCATGGTGAATACATCGGCCCCGAACAGGACGGAGGCGCGCTGGGCAGTTTCCGGTCCTACGGGTATGCGGCTGGCTACTGTTTCCAATGCGGAGAATCTGATTTTAGACATAAAAATATGTTGTTTTTGAATTATACCCCTGAAATTTCAGGGACAAATATACGAATTTATGCTTATTTTAGACAATAACCCTCCATTTTTAGACCCACACATGCGAAAAAAATCTTTTAGGTGTTCTTGTCTATTGTTCGTCGCGTCTAAAACCGATCATGCGTCGGTTCTTGTGTTGTTGTTTGAAATTCGGGTTAACCAGGTTGCCAAACGCGAAAAGCAAACACCTACCAACCAGTTATTTGTGTCGTACCTTCTTCGAATCAAAGTCGGCGCTCATTCGGTACTTAGACGGCATAAAGACGGCTATAACCGGTTTTAAAACATAAAAACACTATGTTTTTTCAATTTTTTATTCGATCTTTGTATGAAGAAGGTATAACGCAAATAGGAGAAAAGGTTATGGCAAGAGCAACGGACGAACTAAAAAACATCAGCGGAACATTGGGAAATCTGGTGTTTTACCAGCGGAACGGGGGTACCTATATACGGATGAAACCGACTAAGTATCGCGACAAAAAAACCGACAAGCAGGTACTGCTGCGGGGACGTTTTGCCGGATGTAACTATTTTTATAAGTGTTTACAGGCGGATATGTTCAGGCAGGTGTGGAAAACGGTGGCTAAGGATACCGGGAAGAATGCCCAAAACATGTTTATACGGCACAACATCCACGCTTTCGGGAAGGAGCAGGGGATCACGGATTACGAACGCCTGCATTTCAGTGCGGGATTGCTGCCGTTGCCCCGCAAGCTGGGGTTGGAACGCCGCAACGCCCACGATTGCCGGGTGTATTGGGAATACAATCCACGGGAAGCGATCGGTTCTCCAACCGACCGCCTCTATGTGGTGGAACTGCACACGGACCTCCGGATCAGGCTCCACGAAACCGGCGTTTGCCGCCGGGAAGGGGAAGCCCTCTTTTCTACGTTTTACGCCATAGACAAGGAGACCCACCTGTATGGCTTTTGGGGAAACGAAGCGGGAACAAGCTTTTCGCCCTCTCACTATTTTCCGTTGTAGCC
>QMCD01003880.1_pt1 | contig 10098 bp, 9 predicted proteins | sample 1821841 | NCBI WGS metagenome assembly QMCD01 (sample SAMN01991225, study PRJNA193472) | Termite gut metagenome, whole genome shotgun sequencing project. | isolation source: worker | host: Macrotermes natalensis
ACGCAGGCCGACTCCCCGCGCGCCATGCCCGCCGACCAACTCGCACGCTTCGGAGCGGCTTACGAACTGACGGGCGAAGTGGTCACACGCGTGGCCGATGCTGTAGCCAAAGCCCGCGCCTTGGCCGGCCCGGGAGATATGATATTCATAGGCGGAAGCTGTTTCGTGGCCGCAGAAGCAATATAACATAATGGCCGGAACAATATAGCAGGCATGCGCCGGAACAATGCCGAGACAATATAGCACTACATTTTACGTTCGATTCTTATGAAAAATAAAATTTTGGGAGTTCCCGCCGCAGCGGTTTTGCTGATATCCGTGTTCTCCTGCGCCGATGACACAGCCAAGATCACGGGACAGTCGTTGGGGCCCGAATCCAGAAAGGTGAGGCTCGAGGAGACGCTTTCGGATGGCTATAAGGTTGTCGATTCGACGCTTACCGACGCACAGGGGAACTATAAGTTCAGCGTAAAGCTGCCAGAGGCACAACCGACTTTTTACAATCTGCGTATCGACGACGAGGTTATCCCCCTGCTCGTTTCGGCTGGCGAAAAGGTGAAGATATTCTCGCTGCCCGGCAATGCGCGCTCCTACGAGATAGAGGGTTCGCAAGGGTCGGCACTCATCAAAAATGTTAACGACATATTGCGGCATGGAGCCGAAAAGCTCGACTCCATAGCCGAAGCCCATTCGCTCCACAGCGGCATCAGGACGGCCGACAGGCGCGAGGCACTTATGGAGTATGCCAGCGAATACCGCAAGATAAAGAGGGAACATATCCGTTTCATAGTGGAGAATAGCTCTTCGCTTGCCGCCATATATGCCATCGAACAGAGGATGCCCGGCGACCGGAGCCTATTCGACGGCAACAACGACATAGTATATTACCAAATGGTGGTCGATTCGGTGAGCAAGAGCTACCCCGGATCACGCTACCTTGCGTTGCTGAAAAACAAGATAGACAACGCGCGTGCAGGCGAAGAGGTCCTCGCGCAGTTCAGCGAAAGCCTGAAGTCGCCCGTTTCGTTCCCCGAGATATCGCTCCCCGACATCTACGGTGCTGTGCACAATCTGTCCGACAACACGGGTAAAGTCATACTTCTGGACTTCTGGTCGGCGGCGGAAGCGATGGCCGCGGTAATCAATGCCGAATACAGGGAGATATACGACGACTACGCCGACAAGGGGTTCGTGATATATCAGATCAATATCGGCACTTTGAAACCCGTGTGGGTGAATGCCGTGCTCGACCAGAACCTTCCGTGGATATCGGTAAGCGACCTCAAAGGCCCTGCAAGCCCTGTCATGGGCAATTACAACATCACCAAAGTTCCAGCTAATTTCCTCATAAACGCCGACGGCGACATAGTTGCCAAGGACCTGTTCGGCGACAACCTGCGGAAAAAGGTCAGTCAATTGACAATTGGTAATTGACAATGAGATGATTGAACAGGGAAAATAACTTTCGCACATGTATTACTTTGCCTCCGATATGCACCTTGGACTCGGCTCGCCGCAAGAGGTGCGCGCGCGGGAAAAGATAGTCATAGATTGGCTTAACAAAGTGAGCGCCGACGCCGACGCCATATTCATAGCCGGTGACCTGTTCGACTTCTGGTACGAATACAAGAGGGTGATACCTAAAGGGTTTTCGCGGCTTTTGGGCACATTTTCATCGCTCACCGACAGCGGCGTCAAAATACACTTCTTTCCGGGCAACCACGACCTGTGGGCTTACGACTACCTCCAAACGGAATGCGGCGTAGAGGTACACCACACACCGGAGGTATTCGACCTTTACGGCAAAAAGGTATTCATTACGCATGGCGACGACATCCACGCCCGCACCAACTTCTGGGCAGGCATAATGAACGGCATATTCCGCTCACGAATGGCACGGTGGCTCTTCTCGCACCTGGTGCACCCCAACAGCGCACTGCGCTTCGGCCACAACTGGTCAGCGGGCAGCCGTAAATCGAAAGCGGTGTCGCACACATTTCTGGCCGAGGCAGACCCCATGGTAAGGTTCGCGAGGCGGCACCTCGAAGCTGACAAACAACCAAAGATCGACTACTTCATCTTCGGGCATAACCACTGCGCCGAAGTCTATCCGCTCGACGAAACCTCCACCGCCGTATTCCTCGGCGAATGGATCGAAAACCCCACCTACGCAGCCATGGAACGCGACGGCACCGTTTCGCTTAAAAGAGTATAGTTAATGCTGAATGATAGATAATAAAAAGAGCCGCAGGACGATGTCCTGCGGCTCTTTTTAACTCACACTGATGACTGTTGACTGATTCAACTCCACACTAATTCTCACCGTTTGCCGGAACGTTTTTCTATCTCGGCCCACACGAGGGCGGAGCCTCCCAGCAGTGCGGCACCGGCGTCGTCGCGACGGGAGCAGTTTAACCCTATTTTTATACAGGAAGAGCATATTCTCCTCCATATATCGTTTCGTGGGTTTGTAGAGCAGGTCGCCCGCCTTGGCCAGGCCGCCGAACAGAAAGATAGCCTCCGGGTAGGTCACCGCCACGAAGTTGGCAAGCGCCTCGCCCAGTACCTTGCCCGTCTGCTCGAAGGTCTCCAAAGCCAACTCATCGCCCGCAGCAGCAAGCTCCGCAATAAGTTTCGCGTCGATAGACGAAGGGGCTATGTCGCGCAGGCGGCTCGGACGCTTGTCGTTAGCCATAACCTCCAGTGCCGTGCGGACTATGCCGCGCGCCGAAACGTAGGTCTCCAGACACCCGCACCGTCCGCAGCCGCATTGGCGGCCTCCACTCCTGACGATAACGTGCCCAAGCTCTCCCGCGGTGCCGTCGTGCCCATACACCATGCGCCCGTTGGCTACGACGCCCGAACCCACGCCCGAACCCAGGGTGATCTCAATGAAATCATTCATCCCCCGTGCGCCGCCATACATCATCTCGCCGATGGCCGTAGCGTTCGCGTCATTGTCGATAACCACAGGTACAGTCGGATAGCGCCTCCCGACAGCCTCCACAAACGGTATCATAGTCATGCGCTCGCCAACGGAACCGTCGGCGCGACGCTCATACCAATCTATATTGACCGCATTTTCGATCATGCCGCTGAAGTAGTTCGCACTCGGCGCACCGACGCCTATGCCCGCCAACTCATACCCAGGGGCATTTCGTAGCAACACCTCGATATCCTGCGACAGCCGCTCGATATAGTCGTCCAACACAGGATAGTCCCGCGTCTTAAAACACAACTCACCATGCATAACTCCCTCGCTGTCGATCAACCCAACGGTAGTATTAGTACCACCGATATCGACCCCCACAGCCAACTTCCCCATATTGCTCATAATAGTATGGAATTTTTATATAAAATATTTTCAACTGTTACGACAATGCGGCGACGGCGGTGCCGATGAGGTTGGCGTTGTTCATGTGTATTATTTCGACGCTTACGTCCTGCATGCCGGATTCGGCGAGCAGTTGTGAGAGTGTGGCGTTGACTATATCGTTGTAGTTCGTGCCGTTGCGGTCGATACTCCAGTATAGGCCTCCTTCGGCTGTGAGGAGTATACGGCGTATGGAGGCATCCTGACGGCGCATTACCGACACGAGTCCGGCTATGGATGCGGCCACGAGGCGTGCGGAGCGTTGGTATATGGCCCTTGCCGTCTCGACGTACTCGGGTTTGTATATGTCGGGGTAGTTCATCAGGTCCGTGAGGCGCTGTGCGTCGAACTTGTGTTCGAATCCGGTGTCGGGGAATACGGCTTTAAGTATCTCGCCGAGGTAGTAGCCCGATATCGCCTTTTCGAACCTTTGCATTCCGGGGGTGTCCGATGCGGCATCTACCGCGGCGTCGTACTCGGTCATGTGGGGCGGTACGAAGTTACCCGATTCGAGGTTTATGGGGAGCATTCCGGAGATGCCGCGGCCTTTGAGTTTGCCGACCTTCTCGGCGGGCATAAAGGGGGCCATGTTGGTGCCTGTGCCGACTATGAGGCCTATGTAGCTGTCGTAACCGCTCCGGGCCGCACCTGCAAAGAGGCTGGCCACGGTGTCGTTGATAACCTTTATGCCTGTGAATTTAGCTCCTGTGTTGTCGTTGAAGTACTCCATGAGCGGCTTGCCTACCCGCTTGCCTATCATTTCGTCGATATGCACACCCTTGTTCCAGTGTACCAATTCGGCGTCGCCGTCTTCGCACGACTCTGCGGGATATGAGAAGCAGTAGCCTATGGGCATGGGCTTGTCTATGCGTATCGACTCTATGGGGTCGGCCTGCTCACGGAAGAGGTCTGCGCAGGTGAAGCCGTCGCTCTTTATCACCGACAGGTCTTTCTTCCACCCGTTGTCGGGGTGTATCACCGGCTTACCGTCGGGGCCGAATGCCACCACTGCCACGCGGTAGTTAGTGCCGCCGAGGTCGAGCACGAGCGCACTTTCACTCTTTATGCCCCCTTTGGCGGGAGTAATGAACGTAGGGAGGCAGAGCAGCTCTCCGCCGTCTGCGGCAAGCCCCTCCTCTATCTTTGCGGCAAGCGCCTGCGCTATATCCTTAAGCTGTTCGTTGTCAAGTCTGAAAATCTCCTTTTTCGCCATATTCTTAGAGTCTTTTTCGTATTATAAACTGTAAAATTATGTAAAAAATAGGATTAAGCAAACTATTCTCAATATCTTTGCGATAAAGATTTTCTAAGAGCTTGTTTGAATTTTTCACCGAAGAGCTTTTTTAGTAATTTTCGCTCCTGTTTTTGCCCACGACGAGCCGCATAGCGGTTCCTATGTGGCGAGGAGCGGGTGAAAAAAGGGGGTGAAAAGGGCAAAAAAGCTCAAGATTGAAAAATTTCAAAACAAGCTCTAATATGTTTACAAAAGAGGAGTTATCGCGGATCATAGAAGAATATATCCGCAATCTGGAGTTTCCCGCAGAGCCGGATTCGCTTTACGAGCCTATAAGCTATTCGCTCGAAAGCGGCGGCAAGCGTATCAGGCCGCTGCTCACCACTATGGCCTGCAACATATTCGACGAGAGGGTGGAGCATTCGGTGCCGTGTGCCGTGGCTGTGGAGGTGTTCCACAACTTCACGCTGCTCCACGACGACATCATGGACAATGCCATGACGCGGCGCGGCAAACCCGCCGTACACCGCCGTTGGGGTGGCAATAGCGCCATACTGTCGGGCGACGCGATGATGATATACTCATACAAGCTGCTCGAAAAGGCCTCGCCGAACATGCTGCCCGCCATACTCCATATATTCAACGACGTGTCGCTGAAAGTGTGCGAAGGACAGCAGTACGACATGGACTTCGGAGTGCTCGAAAATGTCTCCATAGAGGAGTACCTGAAGATGATAGAGCTCAAAACGGCGGTACTTATGGCTGGGGCTACTGTTATCGGTGCGTTGTGCGGCGGTGCCGGCAAGGAGGATTGTGCCCACCTCTACACATTCGGGACGGAGCTCGGCATGGCGTTCCAGATACGCGACGACATTCTGGACAGCTACGGCAGCGAGCGCACCCTCGGCAAGAGGATCGGGGGCGACATTCTTGAGGGCAAGAAGACATTCCTCGCCATTGCAGCCCTTCAGGCGGCGGGGGAGGATACCCGCACGGAGTTCGCCGGACTGATGCACAACAGGGAGATGATACCGGAGGTGAAGATAGCGCGCGCGCTGGAGATATACGACCACTTGCAAATCCGCGACAAGGCGGAGGAGGCCGTCGAACACTACACTAAACGGGCTATCGCTGCATTGGATGCACTCTCGGCCGAGCGTTCGCGCCTCGAACCCATACGCGAACTCGCTCTCGAACTGACGAAGAGGATAAGTTGAGAAATTAGATGCTAAGCGCGTCATGCAGAGGGGGCGTAGCCCCCGTGGCATCTACTTAATACAATTATAATATTTCTTTTCCACTTTTTGGGCATGCAAAAAGTGGAGCAAAAAGGGTACCGGTGCGCTCGAAAGGCTAAAATCTTCGCGTCGAAACCTAAACGGACGCTTCGCGGTTTTGAAGCAATCAAAACGTCTCCGTTTTTAACGCTTTCTCCGCTCGATTTCTTAACGCATTCTCACACGCCGGAACTCAAATTAGGCTATGTAAAAATAATTTCAACTTCTAATTCGCATTAGTTATGAATTATCAGTTAGAGCGGAAAGATATCGAAATCCTCGCCCCTGTGGGGTCGTGGGAGTCGTTGGTCGCGGCCGTGGCGGCGGGTGCCGATGCGGTCTATTTCGGTGTGGGGGAGTTGAACATGCGTTCGCGGTCGGCAGCCAACTTCACCGTCGGTGACCTGCGCAGGATAGTCGCCCATGCCCGTGCGCATGGGGTAAAGACCTATCTTACTGTCAATACCGTGATATACGATACGGAGATGGATGCCATGCGCGAACTCGTCGACCGTGCCGCAGAGGAGGGCGTCGATGCGGTGATAGTCTCCGACCAGGCGGCGATACTCTACGCGCGCAGCGTGGGCATGAAGGTGCACATATCGACGCAGCTCAACATATCGAATGCCGAGACACTGCGGTTCTATTCGCAGTGGGCCGACGTTGTGGTGCTTGCGCGCGAGCTGAACCTCGCGCAGGTGAAACATATCCACGAGACGATTCAGCGTGATGACATACGCGGCCCCCACGGAGAACTTGTCGGATTGGAGATGTTCGCCCACGGCGCACTCTGCATGGGTATATCGGGCAAGTGTTACCTGAGCCTCCACGAGTGCGGACAGTCGGCCAACCGCGGGGCGTGCCGCCAGATATGCCGCCGCAGTTACGAACTGCGCGACCGCGACACTGGCGAGGAGATCGCGGTCGATGGGCAGTACCTGCTCTCACCGAAAGACCTTTGCACGTTGCCGTTCGTCGACAAGATGGTGGATGCGGGCGTGAGGGTGTTCAAGATAGAGGGGCGCGCGCGTTCGGCGGAATATGTCAAACGGGTAGTTGAGACCTACGACGCAGCCCTGAAGGCTGTCATTGCGGGGGAGTTCACCGAAGAAAAGGTTGCTGCATGGACCGAAAGGCTTGCCACGGTATTCAACCGCGGATTCTGGAGCGGCTACTACCTCGGCGCCGACACGGTGGAGTTGAGCGCCAATTACGGCTCATCGGCAACTACACGCAAAGTATATGTGGGCAAGGTGACCAACTTCTTCAAAAAGGTGGGCGTGGCCGAGATACTCATCGAGGCGTCGCCGTTGCCTAAGGGGGCGGAGTATGTGATAATAGGCGAGACCACCGGAGCTCTGGAGGGGTTTGCCGACGAAATAAGGGTTGCCGAACAGCCCGCCGACATCGCGCCGCAGGGCGTCAGCTGCTCGATAAAGACCTCCGCACCAGTCCATCGCGGCGACAAACTCTACAAATTGATAATGGAAAACTAAGAGTCTGTCTAAACCACCATGCACTAAAATGCCAAAAGTGCGGCTTTCCCGCACGCGGCCGTAATCCCTACTTTTTATTGGATTTCAGCGTTATGCCGCAGAGTTTGAAGAGTACGCGTGCACCGACGTTGGCGTCCCAATTGCCGTTGCCGCCCGGGGCTACTTCGCAGAGGTCAAACCCCACTATCCGGCGGCCGCTTTCGGCCACTTTATTCATAAGGTATATAGCCTCGTTGTAGGACAACCCTCCCGGTACTGGTGTGCCTGTCGATGGGCAGTTGTAGAGTTCGAGCGCGTCGATATCGAAGCTGATATAGACCTTTTCGGGGAGCGCCGCCACGATATCGTCGCATATCCGCCCCCACGGTTCGCCGGCAAACCTGCGTCCCGACAGCGTGAAGTCGTCGAACATCTCCACCCGAGGCGACTCCTGCGCGAGGGCACATTCCCCTGCCGAGAACTCCCTCACACCGACCTGCACTATTTTATCCACCTGCGGAATTTGGCGGAGTACGTTGTACATTATCGACGCATGCGAATATTCGAACCCCTCGTAAGCCTCCCTCAGATCGCAGTGCGCGTCGAGATGGAGGATGCCTATGCCGCCCTCCTTCTCCGCCACCGCCTTTATCAGCCCGAACGGTGTGCTGTGGTCGCCACCCACGAGGCCTACGGTCTTGCCCGCGTCGAGGCGCTGTTTGCTCTCTGCAAATATCTGGTCGTTAAGCTCCCGCGAGGCATTGTTGATCTTCTCTATCTTGCGCGGCATGAGATACTCGTCGAACATCACGCCGCCATGTTCGAGATTCTCCATCACCTTCTTCGCATCGCCCCTCAACCGCGCACTGCGGTCCTGTATCGAATAATCTATGCCTATCGTGGCTATCCCGCGGCGCCATTCGCCCGGGGCGGCAGGGTCGTGGTAGTCCAACTGCGTGGAAACCTCTATTATGGCATCGGGGCCGAACGAGGCGCCGCCGCCGAAAGAGGCCGTAACATCCCACGGCACCGATAAAAGCACCAATTCGGCATCCTCCTCGGTGAACGGGAACCCAAAATAATTACCATTGTTGACACCCACTCCGTCGGGGTCGAAATCATTTACATCCATGGTATTATAATATTTTATTACATATTTTATGATTATGGTGTAAAAAATAATTACAAAAATATTTTGTTAATTATATTTTTCTCTCTATTTTTGTCTCAAACACAATATCTAAAACAATCGAGGCGCTCTATCGATGGTTCTTAATCATTGTAAAAAACCTCAGTGGTTGTTTTAGTGATTCTTTCATAATCAGTATTTTAAGTTGGGGGTTCCCGTAGTCGTGAGACTGTGGGAACTGTTTTTTTGATTATTGCAGCTTAGCACCATATACAACGCTGCATCTCCGTGCCACATGGCGCCTCTTCATCCTCAACTTCAATACCGTTCGAAACAATCGTATTCTCTGCAAAATTACGAATTATCGCTTGAATTGCGGCACAATCCTGATGAAAAAGCCGAAGTTGCGGCCAGCCATGGGGCGCGAGAGCTCCGATTCGTACTCTTCGCCGAACAGGTTGTTGACATTCAGTTTCAGGGATATGTCGCCCCAACTCATCGAAAACTCCTTACCCACGGCTATATCGTTCATTATGTAAGGCACAAGCCTGCCCGTTATGGAGGAAGAGTTGTCGGACGAGGTGTAGCGCTCGCTGTAATAGTTCCAATGCCACGCCAGCGACCAACTGCGCCATGCCAACCGTCCGGTGACAGAGGCCGACCACTCCGGAATGTAGGGCAGTTGCTTGCCGACCGAATTGTCGGCATCGTTCAACGGCTCGCCCCTGTTCACGGAGCGCGTCCATGCAAATTTGCCATCCGCAGACAGTTTCCATCCGCCGCTAAATTCGCGGTGCGCATCGAGGCGCGCCTCCGCACCATAGCTGTGCACCATTTTGATGTTGGACGGTATCCAGAACCCGCCGCCCGCAGGCCGCCACAATATCCAATCGCGTATGTAGGAGTCGTATGCCGTCACGCCGCCGCCCAAGCCTGTTCCGGCAACAGTGGTGCGGAACTCTACCCCGCCGTCGTAGGTGAACCCCTCCTCTGGGCGCAGGTCGGGTGTATATCGCCCGCCCGGGCGGAAATAGAGGTCGTTGAGGGTGGGGAAACGGTAGTTGCGTGCCACGGATGCTTTGACGAACAGATTGCCCCGCCGCGAGAGCATATAATCCAGAAAGAGCGCCGGAACCAATGGTGCCCACTCCTCGCCGCACATCTCCCCGCGCAGGTTTACCGCCGCGCCGAACCGTTCGGTGGGTTTGTAGCGCACCGACGCGAATCCCGAAAGTTCGGTGCGCGCCTCGTCGTAGCCTATCGGGTCGGAGGGCGATATGGGCACATAAGCCTCGTCGCGCGTATCCACGAAGTGTTGGTGGAAGTCCGCACTGACGGTCAGATATAGCTTCTCGCCCCATACGCGGTCGCCACCCACGCGCCCGAACAGGGTGTTGATGCGGCTCTGCGAATGTACGCTCTCGTTGACAATGCCGTTGCCGTTGTCGAGCGTCTGCGTGTATAGGATGTCGCTGTAAAGGTAGCCCGCCTTGGCTTCGAGCTTGTAGTTGCCGGCGGCCTTGTCCCAACTTGCCACGGCGCGCAGAGTGCAGTCGTCCTGCTGCGCCTTGCGGGAGCTGCCGTCGTTCCAATCCACGCTCAACAGCGGG
>QMCD01002538.1_pt1 | contig 10096 bp, 6 predicted proteins | sample 1821841 | NCBI WGS metagenome assembly QMCD01 (sample SAMN01991225, study PRJNA193472) | Termite gut metagenome, whole genome shotgun sequencing project. | isolation source: worker | host: Macrotermes natalensis
AATAATTAATTACGGCATATCCGGCAATTTCCAGCCTTGACGATAAGTATGCTTGATCAATTCATTCGCAAAGTTTTGAGCATTGATAGGGTCAGTCCAAATCTTATTAAATTTAGGGTCACCATCAACAATTTTAAAGTCATCCTTAATCAATATCTTGATTTCTTCGTTAGGATCGATATTTGTGAACTTCATGTTATCTCCATCCCAATACAATTCCTTATTCAAGGTCTGCAAACGAATAGCTAATACTCCCATCACTACCATTTCGTTGAATGGTCCTGCTTCGCTGAAATCGGATTTAGTCAATACACGGCTGGAAGCATCTTCCTTACAAGCTCGTACCCAATCCATTTCGTGAGATGTTTCTACACGGCGTTGTGTCTTAGGCGCATTCGGTTTGCGTCCTGACATTAACCAAGGATTTACTCCGTAGCATCCACAAATCAGTGTGTCTTTTGTACCATGGAAGATAACCAATCCACCGCCTTCGCCCATTAATTGTTTTCCTTGAGGGAAACCTTTGGGACGATCCGGCATCATACCGCCATCATACCAATGTACTTCCACTTCAGGCATACCCACTTTCGGCATATTGTCGCGGGCAGGGAATGTTAATTTAACATGTTGTGCCTGTGGTGCGCAATCTTGCAACAGCAAGGTAGATGAACCTTGTACTTTAGTAGGATAGCCCAAATTCAAGCCTTTGAATACAGGGTGCATGATATGGCAAGCCATGTCGCCTAATGCACCTGTACCATAATCCCACCAGCCGCGCCAGTTCCAAGGGGTATATAATGCATTATAAGGGCGCACTTTTGCAGGGCCTGAAAATAAGTCCCAATTCAGGGTGTTTGGTATTTTATCCACTTTTTCAGGAGCATTTAGTCCCTGTGGCCAAATAGGACGGTCTGTAGCACATTCAACTTTTGTTACTTCACCTATCTCGCCATTGGCAATCCATTCGCAAACAAGGTTAACACCTTCTCCTGAAGAACCCTGATTACCCATTTGGGTAGCGACTTTATGTTTTTTAGCTAGTTTAGTCAATAAACGGGATTCGTAAACGGTGTGAGTAAGGGGTTTCTGACAGTACACATGTTTACCCATAGTCATTGCGTCAGCAGAAACAATAGCATGTGTATGGTCTGCAGTTGCTACTATCACCGCGTCAATGTCTTTACCCATTTCATCGTACATCTTGCGGAAGTCCCAGTATTTTTTTGCTTTAGGGAACCTGTCGAATACGCCTTTAGCATATTTCCAGTCCACGTCACACAATCCGACGATGTTTTCTGTAGCTTCCACAGCTTTGATATTAGCATGTCCCATACCGCCGATGCCGACAGCTGCGATGTTTAATTTGTCACTTGGAGCCATGTGTCCGAAGTTTCTTCCTAACACCGAACTTGGGATAATCGTCAGTCCGATGGCGGCTTTAGCTCCCGTTGAAAGAAATTTTCTTCTCGAAATGTCTGATGCCATAATTTCTGTTTTTTTAGGTTAATATTGTTTTTTAGATTTAATGGTATATTTTAGTTACACTTCAGTTGTTTTTAACTTTGTTCTCCTCTTACAATTTCTTCTTTATCTTTGTCCCAGTACATTGTACGTCCTTCAAGATATGCACGTGTACCCATATGGGCAGTGATTGCTTCTTCGAAAGCAGCATCTATCCCACAAGATGGTTTTCTATTTGTATCACGGATACATTCAAGCCACTCCCTTATATGTAAGAACGTAGTGTCGTAACGTTTACCACCAAGATAAGAGTACAATAATCCACGTTGTGCAAAATAAAGCTCTGTAGCTGAAGTTACTGCATCTACATTACTTTTGCCCGGTACATATGTATAGAATGGGATATCCGGTTTGATGATGCCTTTATCCAGTTTCTCTCTGTAGCGTGTCGATGCACTGTCTACTTTGACAGTTAATGTATCGCCCACTTCCATTGATGCATCATGTCCCATGATTACTTTACCCCTGTTGCGGTTACTAGCAAGTGTGGCGCTGTATAGCATGGTCATGTTTTTATCCGGAAATTCGAATGTTGTTTGTAGTACATCCGGCACTGTTCTGCCATCTTTGAAGAAATATACGCCTCCCGAGGAAGTTGCCGAATGAGGAATACCCACACCCATTAACTGGTTAATTGCGTCATATTCGTGTGTTAATAAGTCTCCACTCAGACCTGTGCTGTAATCCCACCAGCAACGCCAGCGGAAGAAACGTTCGAGACTGAATTTACTTCTTTCATCAGGACCAACGTATTTTTCCAGTTTGTATTTGGTCATATAGTCCATATATTCTTTGACCCTTTCATCGTTTCCTTCAAACTGTTTCCAATCGATGGTCTGAGGAGTAGCTGTAGGATCAATATCATATACCCAGGCTCCGTTAGGATCATTTCTGTTGGTACATACTTCTATTAATGTTACCGGTCCTAATAGTCCTTTATCTAATATTTCTTTCGCTTTATGGTAGCTATCTACCTGACGACCTTGATGACCTAATTGGAAAACGATTCCTGTTTGTTTAATAATATCCCTTACCATGTAAGTTTCAGGTACAGTCCATGAAAGTGGTTTTTCGCAATAAACATGTTTTCCAGCTTTTGCTGCATCCATTGCCATTGTACTGTGCCAATGGTCGGGGGATGCAATAATGATAGCATCTATATCGTCTGCAGCCAGCATTTCCTGATAATGGCGGTAACGTTTAGGAGCTGGTCCGGGTGTTCCTCCCAGGCCTTCTCTTTTTACATTAGCTCCGGCTGCGATTCCCTGCTCTGCAAAGGTGTCGAAGATATCACATACTCCTGTGATAACGATGTTCAAATCTTCTTGCTCTTTGAATAGCTGGTAACGTGTATCTTTTTTATCTTTTTTAGATTGATCGATAAGATCTTGTAAAGATTCCGGTGTTGCAAATCCTGCAGCTCTTAATAGTTGTTTTCCCCTGATACCACAACCTATAATACCCAGGCGGATTTGTTTTCCGTTTGGTTGTAATTCAGCTATGCTCGGGCTTTCTTTACTAAGGCTAAAAACATCACTCACATCCCGGAGTGTTTTGTCATGTTTTTGTTTTTTATAAACGCCATAAGCCATGGCTCCCAGAATAGGAACTGTGGCAAGTGCTTTGAGTGCATCGCGTCTTCCCTGCGATTCAGGGAGCGCATTTTCATTGGAATGTATTTTATCTTTATTTTTATCTGGTTCTGGAACTTTCTTATCTTCTGATGTCATGATAGATATGCTAATTAACGTTTGAATAATTTAGACAGATATCGGTCGAGTCCGATGATGTGCGAGGTAGGAAAATATATCAATACCATCAGTGCGCCTATTTCGATAATATTTTTGTCTATCCACAGATAGGAACCTTCAGTTGGCATAAGATAATCTGCACCTACAAAAGGAGGATGCGATAAATAGAACAAAGCCAGGAATATAATCCCGCCAATGGATGCAATACGCGAAAAACATCCCAGAATGAGACCTAGACCTATGAGGGTTAATCCATAGATGTTTACATAATTGGATACTGCAAGGAATCCTTCATTTCCTGCTATATTCTGGAAAAAACCAGAGAGGAATCCATCTGAATCCATAAGATAGGGATAGGCTGACCAGCCCGAATTGAAAAGTTTCACAAGACCTTCGTACAAGAAGTGCCAGCCAATGAGTAATCTCAATACGACCAGCCAAAGGGTCTGTGAACGCGAATAAGATGTTAGTTTATTCATGGGTTAAGTTAGTAATATAAAATAAAATCTGTCTTTTGTTAGACTTATAAAAAATTAAAGATTGTTTCCACACTAATAAACTGGAGTTCTGCTTTTTGGCTTTTCATGTATTTCTTCTAATACAGGTCATCGGGCCTTTAAGTATTTATTTATGAGCACTTTAGACTCCAGCTAACTAAAAATTAATTAACTCTAAATTATTCAATTGAAAATGCGGAATAAAGCTAGGAATATTTTAAGTAATTAATTCCTTTATCATTGTTAAAAAAAGTTGGGAATTATAATAAATTGTATATCAAACATAAATTTATACCGACAAAATCATGTTTAATTCAAAATAATATAATAAAATAATCGGACATTTGTAACAATTTAATATTTATCTGCTATCAGAAGGGTATATTATACCTATTTGTTTTCTTATTTCATCGACTATTTCTATTGTAATTAGCGAGTTCTCATGACTATTAATGCTGGACTCCCTTCTTCCTTCCTTTATTAAATTGATAAATTCGGCAATCTCAAAGTAATACTCATGGGTAGGATTAGGGGTGCTTATGGTGGATTCATTTCTTCCTCTTTGTTTTAATGTTACATTATTAATAATGTTTATGCGATCCGAAGTTATTGTTCCTTCTTCTCCTTGTATTTCGGTTGGTAAGTTTGAATCTGCAATTTTTGAATATAATACAGTTGCATTCATCCCATCATATTCAAAATTAACAGCTCCCTGCCCATCTGCTCCGGTAGATAGTTTTAGCCCTGTGGCACTAACTTTTTGAGGGCGGCCAAACAAAACTACCATCGGATATATTGTATATACGCCTAGATCCATAACTGCACCATTGGATAGTTTGGGATCGAAAGCATTCAATACGATACCTTCTTTTAGTTGATCGTAACGGGAAGAATATTGACAATAACAAGAAAAATACCGACGTATCTGCCCTATTTCTTTAATATGATCTTTTATCACAGAGAAATTTGGGGTCAGTGTTGGTTTCATTGCCTCCATCAGAGTTACATTGTTTTTTTCTGATACGGCTATCATTTCTTTTACCTCATTTGCATTAGATGCAAAAGGTTTTTCACACAATACATGCTTGCCATGTTGCATAAATAAGATGCTTTGAGGAGCATGCAGGGAGTTTGGTGAGGCTATATAAACGGCATCGATCAGATTACTTGCCGCCATTTCTTCAAGCGAAATAAATGTATGGGGGATGTTATGCTTCTTTGCAAATAGGTCAGCTTGTTCTTGAGTACGTGAGTAAATAGCTGTCAATTCGAAGCGTGAGTCTAGTTTTGCAGCTTCTAAAACTTTATCTACTATAAAATTAGTACCAATTACACCAAAGCGTACTTTCATTGAGGCATTTCTTGACAATTCCATATATAATCTATTATATTTTAGCAAAGGTATGTATTTGGGTTTATATAATAGTGATTAATTAAAATTTATTGTTAATATCCGATGAATGCTTTAATTTTTTATAAGGCTGCCTGAAAAGCATTTACTTCTTAGGCAGCCTTTATGAAAATTAGTTAATAACCAGGGTTTTGTTCCAGCAGCGGATTTGCTGACATGTTTCTTTCATCTATAGGAAAACGGTTTTTATTTGGATCGTTTGAAGCTTTATGATCCCACCAGTTTTCAGTTACATAGGCATTCCAACGTATCAGGTCGGTACGGCGGCGGCCCTCCAGTAAGAATTCGATTTTCCATTCATTGAGCATCCGGTATTTATCAAGGTTAGTTGCTGTTACCGGATTCGGATCATTTCCATTTTCGAAATAGCGTGCACGTACCTGATTTATCAACTCTGCGGCTTTAGCCTTGTTGCCCGCTCTCAATTCGCATTCCGCCAATGTGTAATAGAATTCTGTAAGCCTCATTATAGGAATATTCGGTTCCCATAATTTTTCGCGTTCTGCATATGTAGGGACAGGGCTTAGTTTCATCGAACGTATTCCTGAATTTTCTTCTGCAGTAGCAATTGTAGAAGGCAGGTCGTCTATTGTAGGATATTCTGCTGTTCCCAGTTTCTTCATATATGTTATCTGGTCTACCAGGGTGATCACTTCTCCCAGATATTCTCTGGCACCGGTACACACAGCTCCATCCAATGGATTTTCCTGTCTTCCCATCATAAACATTCCTCTGTACTTGCTTCCTCCGAGATATACATATTGCTGCTTACGTACATCAGTATCTTCAAACAAGCCGAATGGTCCTGCCAGTTTGTAATCATATTTTTGTCCGTTAGGCTTAAGGGAAGGGACCAAAGCATATCCGTTATGTCTGTCTAATCCGTCTATCCCACCAAGTATTACATATGAATTGTAATGATGCATGGTTGCGAAAAAGCCCGCATCTGTGGTACCTCCGGTTTTTGTACTCGGTACACCCCACATGATTTCTGTGCTTTTGTCGTTCTCGAAGCCGAAGGTCATTGTCCAGTCATCTTCTAATTTATAGGTTCCGTATTTGCCGTCAATAATGTCCCTGCATATTTGCGCGGCCTCTTCATACATCGGTTTCTTTATATAGGCTTCAGCATTAAAGTATAATTCGGCTTTTAGTCCCATTGCCACTGCCTGTGATATATTTCCGGTCTCTTCTTTTCCCAGCTCGGTTTTCTTTGGTAGCAGAGGAATAGAAATATCCAGCAATGAATCGATATGGTTGAAAGTTTCTACATCAGTATTTCTTCCTTTAATTGCTGTTTCTCCCCGGCGATAGATAGGAACACCACCAAAAAGATCCAATCCTTCTTTATAAAAGAATGCTATGAGCGCGTGTTGTTGTGCCAACATAGACTCCTTTGTGCCTTCAGGAAAGTTGAGAGCCTGAAAATCTACATTTTTGTCAATATCATCAAGGGCATCATAGGCAAGAGCAATACCCATACCAAAACCATACCAACTGTTATATAATCCTAATGACGTGATTGAATATTCGTGATGATGGAATAATTGGGTCTCTCCTCCATTATACCAGTCACTACCACGGGTTGGCAGACAGAGTTCATCTGTACCTAGCTCCTGTAACCTATAGCGGGAATCATCGGATGCCCTGTACCATCTCCAATGTGTAAAAGGCCGGTTAAAACGTTGCCATACGGCATCTTGCGAGGTGAAAAATGTATTCGGGTCTGCCTCTGTGAAAAATTCTGCATCAGTATTACACGCCGTAAATGAAAATGTGAGTGCTGACAGAACGGCTCCTATTATTAATCGTTTTATTTTTTTCATTATAGTATCAGTTTTTTAGAATGATAATTGAACTCCTAATATATAACTGCGTGTCTGTGGATAGAAACCTAAACCTTCTATACCATTATCCTTAATACCATTGATATTCACTTCCGGATTTAATCCTCCATATCCGGTAAAGGTGGCTACGTTAGTTGCTGTAACATAGAAACGGGCATGGTTGAACAGATTTTTTGTATACCTCTTAAGATCCAGATTATAACCAATATTGATTGCATCTATCTTCAGGAAGGTTCCGTCTTCCAGGAAGAAATCGCACAATTGCTTTTCTCCTTTGATATGTGAGTTCTTTTCATAAGCTTTTTTTAGGAGATTGGTTTTTTGTCCATCATTAGGCAGAGCATAATACATATCTATTGTGTTGTATACATCAAAATCTATCCAGCTTCTCAGATTAACTGTCATATCCCAGTTCTTATAACTCACACTATGACTCCAACCCACAACTAACGACGGATTGAAATTACCCATATGCCTCTTGTCTTCTTGTTTCTTTTCTGATGCGGGAATTATATCCCCGGCTTTATTATATAGCAGGAATTCTCCCTTATCATCGAAACCGGCAAATTTCCAAAGATAGAAACTTCCTATTTTCATATTTTCCTGAACACGGAGTGCATCTCCCGGATTTCCCGGAGAGGGCATACCACCGGAACTTATATAACTGTTGATACCCATATCAAGCATTTTAGTGGTATTGTGACTAAAATTTATGTTGGTTGAATAATTCCAGTTTTTGCTTCTTACTATATCTGCTCCAAGTTCTATTTCCCATCCTTTATTTTCAAGGTTACCTATATTTTTATACATTTCCTGAGTAGGATATGGCGGAGATGGAACAACTACGGTAAAAAGTAAGTCATTTACTTTACGTCTGTAAGTGTCAAATTTTCCGTATAGCCTGTTATCGAAGAGAGAGAAATCCAATCCGATATTCCATTCTGCTTTTTCTTCCCATCTCAGATCCGGGTTGGGTGTTTTAGATTTTCCATATGTGTTTAACCAAGCACCACCACCAGGTAAAGGCCATCTTTGATCGGCACTATAAGTAATCTTTGAATAGTCGGCGCTAAACCCATTATTACCTGTAACCCCGTATGCGAAACGCAGTTTTAGATCATTTATAAAGCTTATGTCCTTCATAAAATCTTCTTTGGAAATACGCCATCCGGCTGATAACGCCCAGAATGTCCCCCACTTGTTAGCATCAGAGAATTTTGAAGATCCCTCGCGGCGTAATGTAGCCGTAGCCATATATTTGTCATCATAAGAATAGTTCGCCCTTGCAAAGAATGCTAATAGTTTTTCTTTGATATCTCTTCTTGATTTCATGTCAGCATCCCCCTCTTTAAGGTAGGACCCTTCATTCATATCCCAAAACTCAGTGCCATCTACGGAAAAATTGTAGTTAGTCATCTCAAAATATTCCCTATCATGCGTGAAATAGCTATAACCTGCTACTGCATTAATGGAATGCTTATCAATTTGTTTTAAATAGGTCATATAACCTTCTACATTCACATTTTCACTTTTATCGAATTTTAGGTGGGCTTCCCCTCTTCTGTTTTTCTGTAATTCTTCTCTGTGCTGTTTTGACCTGAATTTGTGCTGTTCCCACTGACGGCGCTCAAAACCTATGGTCTGTTGATAGGATAGTCCTTCGATAGGTAATACATTCAATTTGAAAGTAAAATCGGGTTTAAACCACTGATCCAGTCCTTCGTCTTTGAATAAGTTGGCATCAGCCACTACATTATAATCTTCTGTATCATTCAGCCAGATATTATAACCAGTTTCACTTGTAGCATCGTAAGGCGAACGTGTAGGGTTATTTCGCAATGCCTGCCTGAAATCAGGACGCCCCTGCTTTCTTTTAGCCTGCCTGTAGTCAGCACGCATCATAACATCTACCCATCCCTCCAGTAGTTTAAAGTTTGTATTTATTCTTCCCCCATAGTCATTTCTACTGTCATTGATAGGTAATCCCTTATTTTCTCCGTAGAAGAGCGATGTATATATCTGTGCATTTTTTACTCCTCCACTCAGAGTAACTACATGCCTTTGCGAAATAGGATTATCATTCAGCAATTCTTCATACCAATCGGTACTAGATCCGAAATCTTGCCCTCTACCATGTGCTACGAATTCTTCAGCTGAAAGGACTTTGGGTTTTGCATAGTCTTGTCTCATGGTCAACTCTCCAGTATAGGTTGCATTTACCTTACCGTTAGTATCTCCCCCTTTTTTGGTAGTTATTAAAATAACTCCTCCGGCCGCACGTGTACCATAGATGGCTCCTGCAGAGGCATCTTTCAGCACATCGATAGATACAATATCTTCCTGCAATACAGAGCGGATATCTCCTCCAGGCATCCCATCGATAACCACAAGTGGTTCCTGTCCTGAATTTGCTGAAGCGACTCCCCTAAGCTGAAATGAATTACTTGAGTTAGGACCGGTATTAGGAGATATCATCAGCCCTGCAATTTTTCCTTGTAGTGCATTTGCTACCGAAGTGGAACCTACACCTTGTACCAGGTCTTTATCGGAAATAGAAGTAATGGAACTGGTTACCTGTTTCTTTTCCAATGTACCATAACCGATTACAACTACTTCGTCCAGAAGCTTGGTATCTTCAACTAGGACAACATTAATAGAGGTCTTTCCATTTACATCTATTTCTTGTTTATGGAATCCAATAAAAGAAAATACAAGTGTCGAATTCGAATTAGGTACATTTATAGTATATGTACCATCCAAATCTGTCATTACTCCGGTTGTAGTTCCTTTAACTACAACGCTTACTCCGCTGAGTGGGTCGCCGTTCTCATCTGTTACAGCCCCTTTTACAGTAAGGTTATTTTGTTCAGTGTTTTGGATTTCATTCGTGTCTTTTACTTCTATTGCTGAGGCGAATGAATATTGAAAGAAAATAAGAGAGAGGAGCAGGAACAACACCTTTCTTCCATAATTTTTACTTACAGTTTTTTTTCTCATAATATGATCTTTGTTTAGTTAACTTGTAGTTAGTTGTTTAAGAGACAGGAAATGTCTTCTTTGAAATAAATA
>QMCD01002539.1_pt1 | contig 10093 bp, 11 predicted proteins | sample 1821841 | NCBI WGS metagenome assembly QMCD01 (sample SAMN01991225, study PRJNA193472) | Termite gut metagenome, whole genome shotgun sequencing project. | isolation source: worker | host: Macrotermes natalensis
CATAGTTCCGCTGATCGTTCAGCCTCCGCTTTTTCCTGTAACAATTCCGCTTGTCTTTCAAGGGCGGCTAACGCCGCCGCCTTCGCCGCATCCGCTCCGGCTTGCTCAATCGCCTCTTTCGCGGCAACTGAAATATCATCAATCAACGATTCGACTTCTGAATCTGTGAAGTAGATCGTCTCGCCTTCGCTCGAAGTCTCCGACAGCTCCGTCAACTGCTGCCCGAACATCGGAGTCGTCAAGAAACTCATGAGAATCACGATTGAGATAATCCTCCCGCAATAGCTGTATTTCTGTTTGCATTTCCGCATACGTTTCTATCTCCTTGTGTTTGTAATGGTTAACCACCAACGCCAAAACCAACGACATGATTATCACACCAACGACAAACCCGATAATCAACCCCATCCCAAAATCCGTAATCTTTTTCATAATCCCTCTTTTCTCTTTTCTCTTTCCTCATTTCTAATTACTCATTTCTAATTACTCATTACTCATTGCTCATTGTTCATTGTTCATTGCTCACTGTCTTTGTACTTCGATATGATCTTCAGCCCCACAATCCCAAACAACACCATCACCACAACCGCAAACCAAATCCAATCTTTGATATATCCCTGTATCAAAAGCCACGTTGCAATGTAGAGACACAAAGGCTTGAAACCGATCATCTTTGACGGCAGAGCAATGCACCGCTTGAACAAAATGACTATTAATTCCTTAACCGAATGTTCCCAAGTCGGCTTATTTGAAATTTTGATTCCGTCAGAATTGCTCATACTTTTTCCTTCATCGCAGAACGCAGAACCATACCCATATAATCAAACTTGCTGCATACCGTTTTATGAAGCCAATAAAACTCTTTGTATAATCCCTTGCTTTTAGATTCAGAACAAAAGCACAAACGCATTTCTTCTGTTGACTTCGCAGAAACCTTGCAATGCAGACAATCAACACAACACTTAATATCTTTTCTCATTTCTCTTTCTTCATTTCTCATTTCTCATTGCTCCTTGCTCATTGTGTAAAGTAGTCATAGAATTTCGTATCAATCCCGTATCGGGTTTTCCCTTCCTTCGCCAATCGCTCAAGAGCCGCCTTGTCCAATCCCCGAATCAACACATCATGCCCCTGCCTCTGAAAAGAATCCGAAACATCGCTTAATTTCCGTATCTCCGCTTTCGGCTCCTGCGAGTTCAGAATCACGCCGTCATCCACAATCCCCGCAACATGTACAACCGTTCCGGCATACGCCGTCCTGTCTCCATGCCGCTTGGTCTTTTTCGTGACATAGAATACCGCCCGAATATCTCCCTTCCTTGGATTCGGACGAGTAAACACCCGATTGAGTAAATCATCCGCAGTAGTCCTGATGAGCAATCCGGTTGCCGCATACAAAGCCATACACACCGCCCCCGAACAATCGGACGCCTCCGGGTTTTCTTCTCCCCACCCGTAGGGCGAGCCAAATTGAAGCAAGAGAAAGTGAATAAACTTATCCGCTTCGCTCATTTTCTCAAACTGTTTCTTCTCATTTTCAATCAATCGTTCCCACTTAATCATTTACTTACCTCCATTCCGCAAAAAGTTCACAATAATACTGATGAGCAGGGCAGTACCGGAAATCAAAATTGAAATAATAGAAATCCGTTCCTTGTTTCTTTCCGATTCTTTCTTCTCAAGCTGTTCAACACGCCCGATAACATGCGTCTTGAACTCCCTCATTTCTCCCTTGAGTTCTTTCATTTCCGAAAGTGTCTCAACAATCAATCTCCGATCTTCATTACTCATCGTTACAATCTCATTCGCCATTGCTGCTTCCTCCTTCTTCCAAAATTGTAAACGTAGAAACAAACGCAGAATCTCTCTTGTAGATAAATGAGAATTCCGTAATCACACCGGAATAAACATCTTGTTCATTACTCATTCCTAATTTCACATTGCTCATTGCTCCCTGCTCATTCCTCATTGTTAATTGAACTTTCGCCCCGACTCTCGCATTGAACAAAGCCCGATGCGTCTTCACGGTGAATTCCCTTCGTACTTGTAAACGTTCAGCCAATTCACGAATCACCCAATCCTCATAATGCGGTTTACCGTTAATTTCTTGTTCAGAAAAATATGTCCCTGTAATATTCAAGGCAGCAGTCCCAAAGGAAGCGATACCGTCAGCGTCATGCAAGAAACAAGAACGGTTCAAATCTAAGACAATCGGCTTCCCGAATATACATGCCCTTTTCAGATCGCCTTCGCTTTCTCTTGCAAATGTAATGATTGCTTTATCGTGATGTGTTGTTGTATCGTAATGAGTATATGAAAATGAACCGCCCTCATATTCCAGCCGGTTTTCTGCTTCCTCTTGTGAATCTATATCATCAGCAAAAACGACATTCCGCTCCTTGCCGCTTCCATCAAAAAGGTGATACTTCGCTTCATACTTTCCGCATTCAATTTCACGCATTGCGGAATCACGGAAGGGATAATATTTTTTAAATTGTTCATCATACAAAACCGGAGCATCATCATACCGCCATATCTCTTGCTTCTCCAAAGAGACAGGCATATTCACTTTCAACCGAACCGTATTCCGATATAAATCTGCTCGTTCATTTATTCTCAAATAGAATATATCTCTCCCAGAAAGCGTATAAGAACATTGCTCATTGCTCATTTCTAATTTCTCATTTGTTTGGTAAGGTGAATGAGCAAACACAAGCGATTTTTCCGGCGCACACTCCAAATGACAGCGGTATGCAGTCGCCAAACTGGATAGTTCACCCCAGATATTTTTTGATAACTTCACATACGGAAGCTCAACCGGAATCGTAGAGCAGTCAATATCATTAACAGATAATCCCGCACGCTTCGCAATCCCATGCACAAGCGATTTATCGGGGGTAATCTTATCGCACACCACCGAATAGGTGAACACCGCAGGACTCGACCAGTCCCGCTGTTCATCAGTCTTCCGCAGCTTGTAAGATAAGTCTCTCAAGCTGATATGAACATATCTTTTTCTCCCCGGCCCCCGAATATCCTGAATCCCTTTATCATCAATATAAAAAATAAATCTCTGAAAGTACGGCAGTCCCTCACCCAACGAGAATGAAACAATCACTTTTCTGCCGGCACATTCTTCATTACTCATTACTAATTGCTCATTGCTAATTGATATTTCTCCTCTCGCCGATGTCCCGCCCGTCACTTCCTTTAATCCAAAGAATTGCGCTTCAATAATATCACTATCATTGATACATAAAACTTCATTATCAAAATAAATATCAATCTTTATTCGTACCAGTTTATCAGCAGCGATAATCGCATCTTGTAACGCATTATCAATTTCATAAAATTTCATAATGCTTTATCCCCTACGGTAAATGTATCAGCGGAAACAATACCATTTACAAAATAGTGAAGTTGTCCCATTACTGCGTCAGCACTTTCTATGTTTGTTTCATCAGAAATGAGAACAAGATTTCTTAAAGTAATAGAGAAAGTTCCATATCTATGCTCCTCATATGTATTACGTAAAAGATTGGCAGTGATTATCATTTCATCAATGTGTTCCGGTAAATCTGTATCTTGTTCTAAAACTCGTCTAACCCAAAGTTCAGTTATCGTATTCTGTTCTTTATTACATAAAAGCGTAACGCCATAAATATTTTTATATTCCACGAACACTGAGCCTGTCAAAATGTCCTTAATCACATACTGAACATTTTCGCCATAAAAGCGTTCGACGGTTTCTTCTCTCATTGGTTCTTCATCAAGATAAACCGTCGAAGGCATATCACTGCAAACATCTAATTTCAATTTAATAGATTGTTCTCTTTCAATTCGCAATTCAAATGAACCAATCCTACAATCTTTCATAAATTTTCTTTCAGAGCCTCTTTGTTTGAACACATTAAAACCATCGCAATAATCCATAGGCATTAAATACACACAATGTTGATAGAGATTCTTTGTACCAGAAACAAACTCAGGAATAGTTACAAATCCAAAGGTAATCGCAAATAAAATCGGAACAGTTTTCAAAGTTAGCGGAGTAACTACGCACCCGGTAACACCGTTATTTTTTGTTAATCCTCTGCAAATCCCGTTCCCTTCAATCGCAGTTTCTTCTTGAAGGAAAATTAAATCGTCCCGAATTGTTTCACTCACATATGGCACAACAATAACAACATGAGCAGTTTGAATCGCTATCGAACAATCACAACCATTAACGAGCATTTTTTATATCCTCAACAGTTAAACGTAAAAAGATAGTTACGCTCCAATTATCATCGCAATTTTTCACCTTCGGTTTTACATATTTTTTCCCAGTGATAACCGCCCTATCAACAATACCGCCCAGTGTTCTATCTTCATCAATCGCAGTATGCAAAGCCGTTCCATACGCAAAACAATACAGTTCCGCTTCCGCAGCATCAGGAACAGAAAAAGTAACCATCATAGAATAAGCGTCAAGCCGGATAATCCGTTCCTTCTCCGAGCGTTCACAACTTGAAAGAGAAATCACCGGAACCACCACATCACGCCCCTCATAATCCGAAAACTCAACAAGCGGAATATGCAGCAACACTTCACCCAGTAACTCATTCACACGCCCAGATAAAAGTTCTTTAATCGCTCTAATTATTTCATCCTCAACAAACATATTTCACCCCCTGCCTTTTTCCCTAATTGCTCATTACTCCTTGTTCGTTACTCATTACTAATTGCTCATTAGTAACAAATATGTTATACATAAAGATATGAATGTAGCTCTGGAAAAAAGCCGAAAATTTGCAATCAGGGTATATCGTTTATATAAATACCTTTGCGAAGAAAAACGAGAATTCACACTTGCAAAACAATTATTACGCTCCGGCACTTCAATAGGAGCAAACTTAACAGAAGCCCAATATGCTATCAGTCGAAAAGAGTTTTTAGCGAAAGCAACAATATCTTTGAAAGAATGTGCCGAAACAGAATACTGGCTTGACCTATTAAAAGAAATCACTCTTTTATCGCAAGCCGAATATGACAGCATGGTAAAAGATTGCAAAGAACTCCTTCGTCTTCTTATTTCCATAACGAAAACGCTTAAACAATAAGAAAACCTTTTTTCATTGCTCATTCCTAATTGCTCATTTCTCATTTTCATAATATTTTCCTCTTATACGGTTCAAGCAGATTCTTCACATTTTCCGGCATGGACATCTCAAACCCGCTCCCATTGCTCCTTGCTAATTTCTCATTGCTCATTTGCTTAACTCCAATCTGTTTTGACTTATACCGATTAAAATTCCACATCGCCAATTCTAAACAAGCCGCCTTTAAATCGGCCGGAACATCAGCACAGCTATATCCCGCTTCATATATCACTCGTAGGGAATCACAATGTAATGTTTCGATTGCGGAGGATAAGTGAATTTCAAAAGGTATATCTAAATCCGTACCGCAGTCAGGAAAGACAGAGTAAAAGTCAGGTTCTATTATTTCATGTTTAACTTTTCTTTTTTCATAGCTTATTTGCAGAACTTCGCGGACAGGGTATTCATGCAAGTAGAGAGTTAAATCAAACCATTCTCCAAATGACTGGTGAATAATTTTGTGCCGCAATCGTCGTTTGCAATATTGTTCAATCGTATGCGTTGCCGTAACCAAACAGAAATGAGACAGTGAATCATCACGGTCATCTATTCCCAAAATCTGCTTGAATTCCTCAATAGGAATAAGAGAGTATAAAGGCTGTAATGTATTTTCGTTTCCTTGCCCATGCATGGTTCAAGAATAAACAGGCAAAAGTGTGAAAGATATACTTGTTTAGTCCGAATTGTAGAAAAGCGTTTTTTTTATCTTAACATGTTCTCATTTCTATCTTATCGTTTTTCTTCTTTTTTGGCCCCTCATTGAAAAGCCTTGTTCATAAAGCGGTTTGCTAATCTCTTTACGGCGCAGAATAGTTATATTGAGATGCAGAAGAAAGCATTAGCAAGAAAGAAATAAACGAAAAAATGTATTAAGTAATTTTCGAATATTTGAGATAGGATATCATTGATTATATTACTCTAATATTTTTCGTTTTATAAAATAAAAGTTATTATTTCTTTCGAAATTATCTTTATCAAGGAGTGTATTATATATAAAATACTCTAAAAGGCTCATTTCTTTTTTCAATCTAATTTTTATTTCGACTTCTAATCCATTATATAAATTTTCACTTATAGTTTCAAATCCAATATCAATGTAATAGTTTACATCTCCACTGTCTGACTTTATTGGATTTGTATATATTTTATCTATAGTTCCTTGAATAAAACCATATTTATTATATTCGTATGCTTTTACCTCAATATAAACAGATTGTCCAACATCGATAAAAGGTAAATGAATATTATTAACTAGTCCCTTTACTATATAATCACCAGTTAAATATATATCACAGATAATCTCATTTTCAGTTATTTGTAATTTCTCAATTTCATTATAATAATATGTTTCATAGAAATTAATTATTCCATCACATGGAGCAACTACAACTGGATTATTCAAAACTGTTTCTAATCTTTCCTTCTCATGAATAAGAAAAAAAATATCCCTGTCTATTAATTGTAAGATAGCATCAATACTATTTTTTTCTAAATCAATTAATCCATAATTATTTAATTGTTCTATATTTCTTCGATAATTATTTTCTTCTTCTTGCTTTTTTAATTCAATCTTTTTACATTCAAACACAATTTCTTCAAAATCTAATTCTGCCTTTTCCAATGCACTTTGTGAATACGCTCCTATTAAAGATAAATTTTTCATATTCAGATAAAGTTGTTGCCTATATCGGGCTTCTTTTTGATAGAATTCTAAATCCGCATTATAGGAATTAATTATAATTGGATATCTAAATAAAATATAATTTATCAATGACTGGAATGTATCTTTATATGAATTTTTAGCAATAATCTGATTCTCAACTTCAATAATTGCGGATTTTATAGATGTACTGGAATATAAAAATAAAACATCATCTTTCTTTACAAAATCACCATTTTTTACAAAAATATTTTCTATAACTCCATTAATATCACTTTTAATCGATTCTTTCGATTTTGAAATGAGGAAACCATCAATTGAGATGGAATCTTCAGTTTTAAACAAAAAGAGAGATAATATGAATATGATAAATAGAATAATTATCGACACAAAGAAAATTATTATCTTTTTTTTGAAAATACTTAATAATTCATTCATCTTTAATAAATACTTTCCCTAATGATCTTAAACTAAAAATATCAGTATATTCATGAAAATTATTTCTTAAACAATAATGCAAAGAAGCTTTGCTTTCATGATTAACAAGACCAATATAATCATTTAAATTTTCTTTTATGTAATCAATATGATTGATATTATTACTTATATTAATTCTTATACCACCTTGAACTTCAAGAAGATGAGTATGGTTTTTAATTTTATTTAAACAGTTTAAAATATTTCCGAAAGTTTTCATTTGTAAGTATCTACTTTTATTATCTATTGAATCTATATAAATGAATCCATACAAAACGACATTTTTTTTAATACCTGTTTCTAATAATGATATTTTTTCTAGATAACTAGTTCTTTTTTTCCAAAAAAATATTTTATCAAAATCACTAGGGGGTAAATAATAAATACAGAATGTTGATTTAATATCGTTTGTTTCCTTTTCTTTCAAAACTGTCAAAATAAAATTATCTTTATAACCATCCTCTTTTATTCTTACATCAATAATTCTTAAAGGTGCATTTTCAATTTCTGATATATCTGTAAACATTTGAAAGTCGAAAATATTCTTACGAGTGAGAAATTCTATAATTTTCAATCTTAAGCTATTTTTATCCATTTTCCATATCCTTTACAATATTGACACAAAAATCATATAAATCAAGATTAATGATATGCTGCATATTATACAAAAAAGAATTGTTATCATTGGTTAAAATGAGTCTCTTTATGGTATCCCGACTAAAATTATAAAATAGATAATTTGATATATACCTTGTAAGAATATTATCCTCTATGTTAAGCAGATTAAAAGAATTATTTATAATTTTATCATAAAATATGTTTACATTTGGTACTTCACATTCAAAAGTATATCTTTTTCTTTTACCGAAAAAAGAAGCAAAAGCCTCATTAAACCAAACAGGTATCATCTCAATGTTTTTTAGGTTATTAAAATATGCATGTGCCATTTCGTGAGCTAGTAACTTTCCAAACTCATTTTTCTTATAATCATTAAATATGAATATTTCATTTCCTATACAAAAACCCTTTATCCATGTAGGCAAATTGTGAGTATCTCTGTATTTATGCTCAACAATACTAAGATTCACCGATATTGTAAAAGAAAAATATTCCCGTAATTCTTCTTTTTTTTGATTCATTAATTCATTTAAATAATTCTCAAAAGCAATGAAACTCATAAGTTTATTCCAATAAATTAGTTATTTTGCTGATGTCGTTATCATTGATAATCTTAATGACAGAACCATTATCAATATGGATTATCTTCTTTGCTAACAGTAACTCATTTTTATCATGAGTTACAAAAATAAATATAGAGTCTTTAAAATCGTTTTTTATCAAATTAATAATAATATTTTTATGTTGTATATCTAATTCATTTGTAAATTCATCAAACAAAATTAACTTTGGTTTTCTTAATAAAGTTCTTGCAAGACATATCATTTTTCGTTCACCGCCAGAAAACTTCTCTCCGTTTCCAATAATAATATGATTAAAACCATTTTCTAAAGATGTGATGAAATTGAAAATATTTAATTTTTTACAAATAGAAATGACTTCATCTTCATTATATTCATCTCCCATTGTGATATTATTATATATAGAGTCATTTAACAGAAAACAACTCTGTGTAAGATAAGATATATTACGATAATAATATTCTTGATTTAGATATTTTATGTCTATGTCATCTATATTGACATGACCATAATCAGGATCATAGAATTTTGATATAACATTCAATATTGTTGATTTCCCTGATCCATTCTTACCAAACAAACAACAATGTTCACCTCTTGCAACCGAAAATGAAATATTTTTTATAAGAGTTTTATTATTCTTTGTAACGGTTATTTCTTGTATGTCTATTTTCTCAAAATGTAAGCGCATATTACTTTCATTGATTATTACTTCATTACTTGCAGAATAAATTGAATCTATCTTATCAATAGAATTTTTAACTCGTTGTGTTGTATAAAAAAAATTTACAAACCTATTTATTAAGGGAATGAGTTTGAAGATATAGGTATAAAAAACAATGAGCATACCTATTGTAATTTTATTTTCAGCGATCAAATTTACCCCAAAAATAATTATCATGATAGGACTTAGAGTGCTGATAGCATATAGCATAGATGATATAGCATTTTCAAATAAAAAAATTGAAATATTTTTTTTTACTATTTCTTTTAATTTAATGGAAAATTTGTCAATTCTGTATTTTATGCTATTGAACAATCTGATAGTACCCATGCAGTCAATGTTATTTTTAAATACTAAGTTTTCCTCTCCTGCAAGCTGACGCATTTCGTTATACTTATTTTGCGAATATTTTTTTGTAAAAAAAAGAACAACAATATAAACAGGTATAAAAACTATTGAGACAGCAGCCAACTCTACATTGTAGGAAAATAAAATTGTTATTACAAATAAGATAGACAAACAGACCTGTAAGAAAAAGCTAAATAATTCACCAATATATAAAAAAATAGATTTTATATCGATGATATAGTTATTAATATATTCTTCTGAAGGCTGATTTGAAAAATCAACAAGCTTGATAGAACATAATTTTTTTAAAAATGATATTTTAAATTCTTTCTCAGATACTTCTAATAAAAATGATAATAAATATCTATTAAAAAATGCAAATAATGTTTCGAAAAGTAAAATAATCACCAAAATCAAGGTGATAATTGGAAGGTAAGATAAATTATTTTTGATAATTATATCGTCTAAGATAAATTTTAACATCAAAGGATTTAATAGACCCAAGAAAGTACCAAAAACCAATGAAATAATACAGGGGACAAAG
>QMCD01002804.1_pt1 | contig 10093 bp, 13 predicted proteins | sample 1821841 | NCBI WGS metagenome assembly QMCD01 (sample SAMN01991225, study PRJNA193472) | Termite gut metagenome, whole genome shotgun sequencing project. | isolation source: worker | host: Macrotermes natalensis
GAAAACGTACTTGGCATTACTAATTGGGACGGTGGTGTGGTTTTCGAGCAGGTGTGTTCTGACTTGGAGATCGCGGGTTATGAAGTCCAACCGTTCGTTATACCGGCTGCAGGTGTCGGTGCGCCGCACAAAAGGGACAGGGTATGGTTTGTTGCACACTCCATCGGCAAAGGAGCCGGGCATTTCTGTGGGGAGACTTATAACGAAATCGGGAGAACCCGCAAGGGTTGGAGAGAGGGCATACGACAAACATACGGGGAGGCTTGCGCAGGTTGGGCTCTCGCAACAAATACAGATGCTTCTCCCGACTGTCCAAACACAGGGATTGAAAATGTGCGCGAACGGCAAAACGATATTTATGCCTATGGGAATGCTACCCACACCCAGAGCGATGGACTACAAGGGGCCGGGAGAGCATGGGGAGGGAGGAATGGATCTGGAGACTACAATATTCAAGATGTTGCCGACACCAATGGCATCGGACTGCGGTACGAAATCGACCGGGACGGAGAATCAAGACTCCTTAACAAAACGTGTAAGAGAGATTACTGGCGAGACTTCCCGACTCAACCCCCTGTTTGTCGAGGAGATGATGGGGTTTCCGAGCGGTTGGATTTTGATGCCGTTTTTGAAGGTATCAAACACCCCAAAACCCCAAACGAGCAAAAACATTCGGACGTTGGCGGCAAGAAGGCATTAAAGCCTACGGCAATGCCATAGTTCCACAGGTTGCATATCAAATTTTTGAAACGATAAACACCATGTCAAATTCCTAAATAATTAAAAATCATGAAAATCAAGGTTACAGTAGAGGCCGAAATTGTAGTCGAATTCGACGAGACATCTGAGGAATTCAAGGCACTCTTCGAGGGTTATAAAGAGTCCATAGACAGCACTGCAAACTATGAAGATTTCTCCGAAAGCATAGCAAATATGGTCGCTCGATACGGCACGGATGAATTTGTCGAGGGCGTAGGTTACCCGAAAGTCAATGGCCAGAAACACAAAACCTATATCCCGAATTTCGAAGAGCATGACTGCCCTGTCAACATCATCTGCGAGGATGATATCAACGGCAAGATTCAATTCGATGTTTCTCGTGGCGAAATAGTCGAAGAATAACACTTAAACATTTTAATAATCAAGCTATGAGTGCAAAAACAATGACAGCAGAGGAACGGGCGGCGTTTATCGCGGGCCTGTCCCCGGAGGAGAAAAAGGCTCTCCTCGGCAATTTGAAGTCGGACGTTACGACTGAGGAACAAAAGCGCAGAGAGGCATACGAGAGCCTCCGCGATGAGTTTATGGATCAAATCAAAAAACGGGTCGCCGACTATCTGCGGCATGGCCGGACATTCAAGGAGTGGCTCCGTTCGGAGTCCACGACCTACGCCGAGATCCTAAAGGATTACGGCCAACTGAGGCGCGACGACCAACTCGGCTTTACGCTTGCCGATGCCGACTTCCGGTTCCACGTCAAGGGTGCGCGGGTCAAGGGCTTTGACGAGCGGGCCGATGTAGCCGAAAAACGGCTTACCGAGTTCCTGCGCAAGTGGGTCAAGAACAAAGAGGACGGCGAGCAGAACCCGATGTACAAGTTGGCCATGATGATGATCCAACGCAACGAGTCGGGCGATCTGGACTACAAGTCTATCTCGCGCCTCTACGAACTGGAGGATGACTTCGCGGATCCGGAGTACTCGGCGATCATGCAACTGTTCAAGGAGTCGAACACCGTCGAGGGAACGGCGATCCATTTCTATTTTGAGGAGCGTGACCAGAACGGCAAGTGGAAAAGAACGGAAGTGAGTTTTAACCGGCTGTAGCCATAACGACAAAACATTATGAATTTCGCAGAAGCAATCAGCGCTCTCAAGGAGGGCAAAATGGTAAGGCGTAACACGCACGGGGATTTCGAGTTTATTTTCATGCAGGTGCCGTCGACGATCCCGGCGACTGTGGTACCGAATATGACCTCGCTCCCGCAATCGGTAAAGGACGAGTTCGCCAACCGGTTCAAGTTTTCGCTTGTTCGGGAGCGCGGTATCCGTTATGACAATCAGTTGGCGTTTGTCAATAGTACCAACACTATCGTCGGTTGGGCACCGTCCGTCGAGGACGTGATGGCCGAGGATTGGATGACGGTAGATTGGGGGAGTAAGGGATGAAAAAGTATCTCTACATCGGTATCGCCTTCGTTATCCTGCTCGGGGTAATCGGGTGGCAATCGACGCGGATCCGGACGCTCCGGCAGGATCGGGATGTGTACCGTAGCAATATGACGGTACTCCTCGACTCCGTCGAGCGGTACCGGACGCGAGAGGGGCTGAACGCCGTTACCGTTCGTAACTTGGAATTGAAGTTGTCGGAGTTCGAGCGGTACCGCGCCGACGATGCCCAACTTATAAAAACTCTCAGAGCGAGTGTCAAGGATCTGGAACGGGTCACAACCGCCCAGACGGCGACCATCTATGAACTCAACGCCACGGCGCGGGATACCGTGATTATTCGCACGGATGGGGCCGTTTCCGACACTTTGACTTGCATCGAGTACAAAGACCCGTGGTTAGACTTCGAGGGTTGCATCGACCGCGAAAATCGCTTTACGGGGCGGATCGAGAGCAGGGACAGTCTAATGTATGTCGAACACGTTGTCCGCGCCCGGTTCCTGGGCTTTCTCTGGAAAACACGCCGGGTCAAGGAGCGGCGGCAGGAGATAGTCAGCAAAAACCCGCACACGACAATTCAATCGGCAGAATTCATAACCATCCGGAGGTAGTCGATTTTTAGCTATCTTATTGATAAAAAGCCCGTAAAAATAACTTTACGGGCTTTTATTTTTGAGAAATTATATTATATAGGCGGGAAATGTTTAACTTTGTACAGGCGTAAAGTCGGAATAATGAGCAGGGGACGAAATAGCGAACTTATCGAAAGGCGAGACCATAAACTCCTCCTCCGGTATCACTACTGGACGGAGGTGGAGCGTTTGCGTTTCGATGACGTGCTGCGGGTTCTGTCCCAAGACGAGTTCTTTCTTTCCGAGGAGCGCATCCTAAAGATCATACGCGACAACAACGATATCCTCGCGATACTGCTGCAACGACCACCCTCGGCCAAGAAGCCCCGCCCGCTTCCCGCACAACTTATGCTGTTCAAAGGGGAATAGCCACCTCCTCATCTACAATCTCAAAACGGAAGGTAGTTTCGTAAACTTTTACATTGCCCGGCCCTTGCAACGTATAGTCGACACTTTTCGTGCGCTCAAATGTGTCCACATCCGAAATAGGCTGAAAGTAGTGCAACGCTCGGCACAGTCGACTGTTCATCTGTTGGCGCTCGACTATTTTATCTTCGGTTCCCGATCCCAGATGAGTATCGTCATAACAGTCGATTGCGAGGCGCACGAGCAGAGTGCCTACTCCCTGCTGTATAGGGCCTCGGGTTGTCCAGTTCAGTTCTATATTGCCGACTAAAACTGCGGGAAATACAACTGGATAAGTTTCGGTATTTTCATCGAGCGCCAACTGGCCATAGTCCTCGTCGATGGTTGCGAGTTCCGGCATCTTCTCGCCGATCCGTCGCATGATTGCTAAAAAAAGTTCTTCCATGTCGCTATGAGGTTATGATTTTTTTAACTTCAGTATCAATTTTATCCTGTATTTTTTTCGTCAGTTCCGCGCTCTCGCCGATAAACGGTCGAGCCGGGAGTTTAATATTGAGCGACTTTTTTTTTGTCAGCGCCAGTCCCTTCCAGAACGATGCCTCCGTATTCGCGTTTTCTTCGCCATCTGTGGCACTATCATCGCCTCCACCGGCCTCGTAGTGCTTAGCCCATGCAAAGCGCCGCATTTTTGGCGTAATGGGCACTGTTATCGTTTCTCCGAACTGATGGGCGGAGGCGTATGGAACAGGGTTCGAAATGGTTACCTTGCTGTCGCCCGGGGTATACTGAACGCCGCTAAAAAGATGATTGCGGCTACTGAGTAATGTTCCATACTTGGTTGCGGCACTGTTACGTCCGGAGCTCATGCGTTTGGCTGGAGCCCACTTTTTGAGCCCTTTGTTAACAAACCCACCTTTCCGGAAATTGTCCTGATAATGATCCTTACCCATTCGACCTACAATAACCGGCAGTTGGCGACGAAAAAGGTCACTGAGTTTTTGCCTCTGTTTTTGTATCTCGCGTATATATTCCTGCTGAGTCATTGTTTTTTGCACAAATGTTGTTATATTTGCAGTGCCGGTGGGTCGCAAAGCGACACACCTCCGATGCCGAAAGTCTGCCGCAAGGTTAGGTTTTCGGCATTTTTTCTATCCACTTGCGAAGTTTGTCAACGTCGTACCGGCGCAACTCCCCGTCGTGGAAACGGATTATAATTTCCTTAACACTGGATGCCCGGCCGTCACGCAACGCCTCGCGGAGACCTCGATAGATGGAGTGGCGTTGATATTTCTTCGTAAGGTAGATGTAAACCTCGCCCACTCTTTGGCGACTTGCGGCTTTTATAGATGCCTGTATAGCATTTTTCCCGTTCTCGGTCTGGGGAACTTTCACATCAGAGGTAAGCCCCGTTCGCAGATTGACTGCGTCCGGATTCTTGCGCCTCCACTCGTTCGTAATACCGAGCAGTTTATATCGTTCTCCGTGCATTTTCGCCAATTCCGTGTAGGCCGTATTATTTTTCTTCGTCTCCACCGGATGTTGCTGAAATCCTTTTGGTGTTTGGAGAACACCCCCGCTTTTGAACTTCTTTTCGACGATTTCCTCCACTGCGAGATTCAGCCTGCGTAACAGATTGTCGACGGCCTTTTGAGCTCCTCTATATGCGTTTTTGACATACGGATGGTCATCACTGAATATCTTGCCGGTGGTGCCCGGATTACCGCCCAAGCCGGGTGCAGGTGGCGTAAACTTGACGCCCAGATATGAGTTGTTCGTCGGAGGTTCGTCGGTACTCGAGAGAGAACACTTGCAACCCCATTCATCGCCGGGACGATGTTCCATCCAAAACGGGTCGTCTATGGGCCAAATGTGGTTCCAAAAAATTCGATGGCTGGGCCTCGGTTCAAGACTGGTACTTTTGTTCCATCGGAGGTTCGGCAAAATATCCTTCTCGCGCTCAAACTGTTGCCAGTCCGCCGCTTGGTGGGCACGGATCACGGCAGTGTCGTACTCTGTTCTGAGCCACCTCTCAACATGGTGCCCTACCATACTGGAGGTATCCGCTTTGAATTGGGCGAACGGTTTTATTTCGCCGTTCTCGTCCAACAGTCGCCCGGCAATGTCGTTCTGCATCCGGTGGGTTTTGAATGCGGAGAAGACGTTGGTGTTGGTTTTCAACTCCTTTAGAAACTCTTGATAGCGATCTCCGGCCACAGTAGTAAACCCACGTTCGATACCATCGTCAAGTACCTCCCGTATGGCGGTAAACAACCCCTCGTCAATCTCCGTTCGGGGATTGAACTGCTGACGATAAATCCGCTCCAAAGAGGCCGCAAGTGCCTCGCTATCGAACACAAACGCGCTTTCGGGGTCATCCGCCGCATTGCGGTACAGCTCCCGCATTACCACCCTAAAGCCCCCTTGTCGGGGGCTCCTCCGAAAAAATCGGAGAGGAGGTTTTTGATGGTTTTCTTTTTCGGGTCGTTCGGTGCGGGGTCGTTGCCCTCCGGGTCATCGTCGTCATCGGAACCGGCCACCGGCGGCGGGGGTGTCGGCGGAGTTGAGCGCTGCGCTTTCAATTCAGCATAGTTGTCGGGCTTCGGGCGACCGTAATACTCGTAATAGTAGTTGTCTCCGAGCGGAACGCCTATATTTTCGAGTTGCTGATCGACCAAAATGTCAGCAGCCAAATTCTTGGTCGGCTTAGGCACGAACAGAAATTTACCGCCCTTGGTGTTGAACCCGAGGTTCTGGAACACGTCCGTGAGCTCATAGTTGAGAATATCGAGCAGTCGGCGTTTGGCCCGATCCATCACATCCTCCTGATCCTTATGCTGTACGGCCCCGAGTGCCTGTGTCCCTTTATCGCTGACCTCCGTCGAGAGAGTATTGCCGAGTACCATTTTACTGATCTCCGAGTTACTGGTAACGTGCAGACGCTCGTACACGTCCGCGCCACCGGAGAGACCGGCGGCCTCTATCAGTTTGAGGTTCGTACCGTCGGGGTGTATAAAGGCGGTCATCGCACCGCGATTGGCGATGTCATTAGTCAATTTCTGCCGTGCCTCAGGATCGTTGGGGTCATAGGTCGCATCGGTAAGTGGTCGCCCGAAGATCTCGGCCAACTGGATCCAGTCGCCGACATTGTTACGCTTGACGATTACCCAGTATGCGATGGACGCGAATTTGCCGATCTGCCGGGGCTTGCCTATATAGAGGAGATTCCGAAACTCGTCCCAACTCGGGCCGCTCGCATCGTGTTGATTGCACCGGATAATCCTGTTTATAGGATCGACGTGCTTGGCCGGGATCAGATTGTATTTCAACCATTGCCCGTCCCGGTAGAACTGGAACAGCGAACCGCCGACCCCCGTCCACGACTCCATAATAAAGTCTTCGAGCATATTCCCGAACCACGGGCTCTCGATAATCTCCTGTATCCGCTCGTCGATTTTGCCCCGGCGGTGGAACTGGAGCGGTGCCGACAAAATGGTGGACTTGTATTTTTCGATTACCGACTGAACGTGCGTGTCGAGGAGGATGTCCTCGTACATATCGATCAGTTTGACGCGGCGGGGCCAGTCGATGGCATCGGCGTTTTTGATCGCGCTCATCCACCCGCCCAGGTCAAGGCCGAAGCGTACCGTCGGGGAGAGAACTATCGTCTGAGTACTGGTTTTGCCGAGGTTGCCACCGACGGTAATTATTTCCGGAGTAATTACTTCTTTGTTTTTCTTTGCCATATTTCTAAATGTGTGAGGTGCGTTTAGGGTTACTTATAAGAATAAATTCCGAGTTCCGCTCCCGGATTTCTTCGCTCGCCAACGGCAGGCCGTTCACGGCTACATCGCCGCGCTGAACACCCTTCAACCACTCGACCGCCCGTTTGTACCTCTCCTCGCGGATCTTCGATATGTTGCGGGGGTTGTGGATGCAAAAAATGTGATAGATGGCTATGTCGAGCGCCATCATAAGGAGCAGTTCGTGGCGATCCTTACCTCTCGCGGCGAAAGCCGCCTCCGTGTCGTACTTGCCGGAGAGGTACCCTTTCATCTCGGCGACCGCCCTGTCCTCGCATATCTCGATGGCCTCGGCATCGGAGCGCGTCAGCGAGTCGAGTATCTCGGTGTGTATAGAGGCCCCGTAGTCCTCTTTTGCTATAAAGTTTTCCATATCAAATACGGTTTTTGTTAAGTTTTCGGAGGTCTGCCGTGGTCACGACCACCGGTGGGGCCAACTGCCCGATCTTCTGTTTAATCTTCCGGAGTGCGCCCTCCACGCAGTCGGGGCCGTCGGCGGGGGATTTGAGTGTCAGCGTGAACAGTTGGAACTGTTCGGCCAGTCGCTTCATGTGGGGGTTATTCTGTTCGGCCTCATTCAAAATGATGCGCCCCTCGCGCCACAGAGGATCAAGATTCGCCTCGATACGGGTGGCCTTATCTGTTTTAGCGTCGGAGTCAGCCAATATGCTCAGAATACGATTTTTCTGTTTGCATATTTTAGCCAACAGGGGCTTGAATACCTGCTGATAAAATGGGTCTTGGAGCGAGTTGTTTTCCACGTAATTATAGACAGTCGTTCGCCCTCCGACATATTCGTTCAGATCGAAATACCAGTTTATAAAATCGGCGTTGAGTCCACGATCGAGACGGCCCGTTATTACATAGAGGTTGTTTTTGTACCACCCACAGAGCCACACCGCTTTGGTGGACGATTGCTTACTCAACTTCTCGCTCGGGGCGGGGTCGCCGTATGCCACGAGGAACCGGAACGACTTAAGCGGCGGAACTTTGTCCCACGTCGGTTCGCCGAACACGTCGCCCTCGGAAATGGGGTTGTTGAAATACTCCCCATATATGGCTTTGGTGCCGATTTTTGATAATGCGCGGTCGATGTTGGCCTCAGAGTTCTTTTGAGGCCATACCGATTTACCATGAGCCATATCGGCCGTTGGATTCGGCTTGCGAATATCGACCATTCTAATATTGATAATATCGTGGTGGTCGGCCATCGCACCGGCACGGACTATACAGCAGTCCTGGGCAATGATGTTACCGCACCATATAACCCATGTAGGTTCTGAGATAGAGCGAGTCGGATATAGAGCGTGTTCAAACCACTCCCATTTCTTTTTCAGAACCTCCGGATTACGGCATTCCTCGTCCGTATCGAAGTCATCCATTAGGATAATGTCCGGACGTATCTCCTCGTTGCGGCTACCACGCGGGGGGCTTCCGGCCCCGAGCGCACGAAACGCGGCCCCGCCACGTGTAACAAATTCGCTCTCCGTCCAGTCTCCCACGGATTGTTGCTCACCATAAAGCGCAATGATTCGGCGGTTGGCCTCGAGGTGTGCCCGATAGGGAGCCAATAGACGGATTGCATTTTTCTCACTACTGCTCGCGAGCAACACGTTTTTCTTTTTGCCGGTTAATACCCGGTTCATTACGACGAACATAACGATCGTACTCTTTGCAAGTTCGCGGCTCCATGACAGAACCTCGTACCATTCGTCGTTATCGATCAACCGCTCAATCGCCTTTATCTGAAAGTCCGCAAACTCGTATTTGGCCGCCTTGGGGAATATGTATTTAATCCACTGAACCGTATCTTTTTCGAGATCAACACGCATACGCTCCTTCTCGGCGGCCGTGAGGAGGGGGTCTATGTCGGTGGAATTGGATATGTCCTGTTTGAGTCTCTTCCACCGTTGAAGTGCGGCTCTTTCTTTCGCAGTCATTATAAATTATCGTCTATAAAGGCATCGTAATATTTTACGAACCGTTTTGTGAAATCGGGATCAAGAGGGCGCATATAGGAAACAAACCGCTCTCCGAAACTGATCATGTCTGCAATGGAGGCTCCACCCTTAGCTTCCTTTAGGGATTTGTAGAGTTTACGCAATCCGTCCAAATCTCCGGCGGAGCGTTTTTCCTTCCCATCGGGACGATTCCGGATGTCATCCAACTTCGCGTTGATCAGTGCGCGAATTTCTTTTATCTCTTCCTCGGGTGTCATAGCCATTTCGGCCTTCAGGTCATCCCACTTTCCGGCACGGATCCAGTTGTGGACAGATTGTCGTGACACGCCCAAATCGGCAGCGATCTCCGTGGGTGACATACCACGATAGATGTATTTGATTTTCGCGAGTTCCTTTTCGTTGCCTCGCTTCTGAACATCCTTCTTTGCCATTGCGATATCTGTTTAATTCCACGCAAAATTGACATTTATAACGGGTGGTCGCAAATTGAATCCGCATGATGACGCTCCACAGCGTCATGATGACTCCCCACAGCGTCATCATGCGGATTCGATTTGCACGGCGCGATATTAACCCACAATTTTGCCTCGAGAATCACTCATAACCATTAAAAAACAAGCGTATGAAAAAACTTTTTGGACTCATCCTCTGTATGGGGATTTTCCTTACCGGGCTGACAACCGCTTACGGATCGCCTCCCGGGGACGAGAAAGCACAGTATGAAACCGTCATCGTGGATGCGGGCACTCCTACCGGCGCAGAGATCTCTCTGAACTACGAGGCACTTCGACGGGCATCGGATCGAGCGATGCAGGAGGCTTTGGCCGCAACGGCGGTGGAGAGGGCGCGAATCATGGACACTTCGCCTATTTGGGAGGCGGTCGCCGTCCTCCAAGCGAACGCCGTAGACAGGCAACTCGTGGCCCAGCTGATTAAGAAAATGGAGAGGCACCGATGGCGTTACTGTTCGATCGACTACACCCCGGGCCATACCGATAAAATATACCGCCCCGGGTGGAACAGAAAAGTATGCGAGGGCTGAAACTGGCTGACAAACGGAAAGACGGCCTGAGGGTGGAGGTAAACCCTAATCACAGCGGGATGGAGCAGTTGGCGGCTCGCAAGTCTCATTGGCTTGAGGTCGGGGGTTCGAGTCCCCCTCCCGC
>QMCD01002540.1_pt1 | contig 10092 bp, 8 predicted proteins | sample 1821841 | NCBI WGS metagenome assembly QMCD01 (sample SAMN01991225, study PRJNA193472) | Termite gut metagenome, whole genome shotgun sequencing project. | isolation source: worker | host: Macrotermes natalensis
GGAAATTCAGAACTCAATAGTATAAACTAATTTTGCAGAGGTACTTATCAGCAATATTGCCCCTAACGAGAAATAGTAAACACAAAGGCACGAAGTACACAAAGAAAATAAATACAACTTCGTGCTCTTTGTGCCTTTGTGTTTATAACATTCATTGATTTTTATATTGAGGGTAATATTGCTGATAATCATTAAATTCAGTATTAAACAACAGGAAAATGGAAATCGAACAGTTGAATTTCCCCTCATTAAAGGAACGGTTTTTGAGATATGTCTCATTCGATACCCGTTCGGATGAAAATAATGCGACAAGCCCTTCGTCGGAAGGACAATACAGGCTTGCTCAAGAGATCGTAAACGAGCTTCGCCGACTGGGTCTGGAAGATGCCGCAGTGGATGCCAATGGATATGTGATGGCAACTTTACCTTCCAATAGCGCGAAAAATCTGCCTGTCGTCGGTTTTATCGCTCATTTGGACACAAGTCCCGACGCCTCCGGAAAGGTAAATCCCCGTTCGGTTTTGTATGACGGAACAGACATTGTGTTAAACGAAAACCCGCGGACGGTTTTGTCCGCACAGGTTTTTCCCGAAATAAGGCAGTACGCCGGACAGGAGTTGATCGTGACAGATGGAACTTCCTTGCTGGGAGCTGACGACAAGGCAGGCATTGCCGAAATCATCACGGCGGTGGAGTATCTGCTTGCACATCCGGAAATCCCGCACGGCGCCATTCGTATTGGTTTCACGCCCGACGAAGAAATCGGGCGGGGAGCCGATTTTTTTAATGTGAAAAAATTTGCCGCCGACTGGGCATATACGGTAGACGGCGGCGAGATAGGAGAGTTGGAATACGAAAATTTCAATGCTGCAAGCGCCAGTATAGTTTTTTCCGGACGAAACGTACATCCCGGTTATGCCAAAGGGAAAATGATTAATGCCACTGCCTTGGCACGTGAATTTGCCGGCGCACTTCCCGAAAGTGAAGTCCCGGAGCAGACAGAAGGATACGAAGGATTTTATCATCTGACTAAGATGGAAGGAACGGTGGAGGCGAGTTCCCTGCACTACATCATCCGCGATCACGACCGCGCGCAATTTGAGTTGCGGAAACGGAAAATGCAGGAAATCTGCCTTTTGATGCAACAGAAATACGGAGAAAATGCCGTCCGGCTTATCCTGGACGACCAGTATTACAATATGCGGGAAAAGATAGAGCCGGTGAAACAGATTGTAGATATTGCCGGCGAAGCAATGCGAAACTGCGGCATAACCCCCAAAATCAAGCCTATACGCGGGGGAACCGACGGTGCAAGACTTTCGTTCGAGGGTTTGCCCTGCCCAAACATCTTCTCCGGGGGACACAATTTTCACGGACGGTTTGAATTTATTCCCCTCCCTTCCATGCAGGCGGCGGTAAATGTGCTGCTGGAAATTTGCAAAATAGTGGAGAGGGGAACCGCATAATCAATCCATTGTTAATAAGTTTTCTTCTCAACGTACTCAAATATAGACTATTTACGTTATCTTTGTATAAAATTTACACTTCTGCGAATGAAAAAAAATGATCATATCTTTCCGGGCGACCACATCAAAGAAATAGTGCGGCGCTACGAGCAATCGGTCAAAGAAAACCGCAATGATTACTTTGACGTAGATGATTTGGAGGATATTATCGACCATTATGCTATAAAAAGAAAATTTAAAAACGCATTGGGCGTAATTACATTTGGACTGAAATTGCATCCCGATAATATTGATTTGCAAGTCCGGCAAGCCGCTGTATTTATGGAAAACGGCGAAAATACAAAATCCATACGGTTGATTGACAGTCTGCTTCTGATTGAACCCGAAAACATTGATCTTCTTTTCCTGAAAGGAAACGGATTTCTATTGCAGGAAAAAAAGGAAGAGGCAAAAGCGTTGTTTGAAAAGGTAGGCGAAAGCGAAAACAGCCATTCCGATATTTATTTGGATATTGCTTTCGTTTATATGGAAAAAATGGATTTTGAAACGGCAACCGGTTTTTTGGAAAAAGGCGTTGAACGCGCGCCGGAGAGTCTGGAAACTTGGCTTGAATTGGCATTTTGTTATGAACAAACAGGCAAGCGGCAATCGGCAATCCGAATTTACAACAATATATTGGACAAAAATCCGTATTCCAACGAAGCGTGGTTTAATATGGGGCAGCTGCTTTTCTTGGAAGAAGAGTACGAAAAAGCGGCAGAAGCATACGATTTTGCCCACGTGATTGAGAGCAACGATCATGATGCGCTCTTGCAAAAGGCACATGCGCTTTTTCAATGCGACAGGTATCAAAAAGCACTGGAAGCATACCTCGAATATGCCGAACTGATTGCTTATAACACCTTTTCATACGTTTTCATCGGAGAATGTTACGAGAAGATGGAAGATTTTGATACTGCCAAAAAGATGTATTGGAAAGCCTTGGAAAAAGACCCGAAAAATCCCGAAGCGTGGACAGGTCTTTGTATTTGCAGCATGGAACAGGAACAATTTGAGGAAAGCTTGATTTACATTAAAGAGGCGTTGAAAATAGACGACAGCGTGAGCGAATATTGGATTTATATGGCGGAGGCATATATCAATCTGAATGAAAACGAAGAAGCGCTTACCTGCTACCTGCATGCGCAGACAATCAATCCCGGACAGATAGATACGCTTGTGGCTATCGGCAATCTTTATTTGGACGCAGATAATTACATAAAAGCGCTTCAATATTATGAAAAAGCCGATTTGCAGAACGAAGACAAAGAGGCGGAAGGTCTCTCGCTCCTGTTTGCAATTACTTATTTCAAAATGGGCGAAAAAGAGAAAGCGCGCTGTTTTTTTATGGATGCGATAGCAAAAGAAGAAAAAACAAAGGAGCTGTTTTTTGAATTTTGCCCGGAAGCAAAAGAAGATCCGAATTTTTATGAATTATAAATTATCTAAAATCAGTGTTATTACGGTGTTATTCTCCATCCTCTTTTTGTGCGGATGCGAGGTAGGATATCGTGATTATAAATATATCGTCCGGCATTCGGCAGAGAGTCGCGACTCTATTTTTCTGACCTATTCGCTGAACGGTGAAACCGAACTTCTAACAAAAAGAATGGGACGCGGGGATACATTTGTTATTTATGAACGAAAAGACGTGACAGGCAATGACGTTTGGGACATTGAAACAAGTTCTTCCATGTTTGCCGTTCCCTCTATAACGGCAACGGTAAACGGCGATGCAATCCGAATGACGGAAGAACTCTCTCTACGCACTTATTGGGCGATGCAACCACCTGAACAGGGCAGCGGTGTTTACGAGCTGCGAATTACAGACGCGTTATTTGTATTGGAAAATCAGCAACATTTTTACGGTATTTACAACTCAACAGATGACACGCTTTTCGTTATAAGTGAATTATTCAATAAAGATCGGGAACGGGATACCATTCCTCCTCTTAACGAACAGGGAAGTGTGGATATCGGCAGCGTGGATATATTCGTTTATGATGAGGAACATTGTGAAGCCGATAAAAAAAGATGCGATGAAAAAAAGCTGTCTGGAATTATGTCTTTGTCTATAACGTATAAAGAGATTAGAAAAAATATTGATTTAAAGAAACCGTACTTGTATGATTGGGACACCACCGAACGGGAAAAAAGCACACTGAATGTTAAGGAATCTATTTTTGATGAATAAAAACTACTCAATATGGAAATTTATGGTTTGATTGGAAAAACGTTGGGACACTCTTTTTCCAAAAGATACTTTACTGGAAAATTTGAAACAGAAGGAATTGCGGCAAGATATGAATTGTTTGAACTGCCCGATATTTCTCATTTCCCGCTATTGGTTGCCAACAACCGTTTTTCGGGGCTGAACGTAACCATTCCTTACAAGGAACAGGTTATGTCTTTTCTCGACGAATTAGACCCGGTGGCGCAAGAAGTCGGCGCGGTCAACACAATCCGGTTTATCTGTTCGTCCGAACGCACAATTTTGAAAGGCTACAACACGGACGTAACCGGTTTTTCCAACTCATTCGCCCCATTACTGCAACCTCAACATCAACGCGCACTGATACTCGGCACCGGCGGAGCATCCAAAGCTGTGGCTTACGCGCTGAAAACGTTGAATATCGGCTACCGGTTTGTCTCCCGCGAACCGTCCGGCGAGGTTTACTCATACGGGCAACTTACAAAAGAAATTATCGAGGCGCACAAAATTATTATCAATTGCACGCCGGTTGGCACCTTCCCGAACGTGGATGCCGCACCCGGAATCCCATACGAACACCTCACTTCCGGACATCTATTGTATGACCTGATATACAATCCGGAGAAAACGCTTTTTATGCAATTGGGAGAAGAGCGCGGAGCCACGACAAAATCCGGACTGGATATGCTTTACGGGCAAGCGGTGGCGGCTTGGGAAATTTGGAATTAAAAATGATTCTTTCCGCTAAAAAAATAAAAAGCGGCAATATCAGAAGATATTTTATCCACGAATTACACGAATTAACACGAATTATTCAATTTGCCGAATTATAAATTACAGATAATTCTGTTTTCATTTCGTGTTAATTCGTGTTAATTCGTGTAATTCGTGGACTTTTAAGACAATTTTGTGTTTATTTTGTTGATAATGTGGCTTTTATTTTATCACACTCCCTGTGCCCTTATTTATCTCGCTTGCTTTTGTGATGACTACCCGTTTTACGCCGGCTTGGATGGCTTGGAATGAATTTTCCAGTTTCGGAATCATTCCGCCTTGGATGATTCCTTTCGCGACGTACTCGTCAAACAGCGGGCGGGTAATTTCGGAAATTACGCTTTCATCGTCGTTTTCGTCCATCAAGACGCCTTTTTTCTCGAAACAGTAGACCAGCGTAACGTCGAAATACGCAGTTAATGCCTTAGCTGCCTCTCCGGCAATGGTATCGGCGTTGGTGTTAAGCATATTTCCCTTTTTATCATGTGTCAATGGGGCTAATACGGGAACAACTTCCTGATGAATCAAATCGGCTAATATCTTGGCATTTACTTCTTTTACGTCGCCTACAAAACCGTAATCCACCTCCTTTACCGGGCGTTTTTCCGAACGCATATAGTTTAAGTCGGCTCCGGTTAATCCCAAAGCGTTGATATTCAGCGCCTGCAATCGTGCAACAATGGTTTTGTTGACTAATCCGGCGTAGACCATTGTTACGACTTTCAGCGTTTCTTCATCGGTAACACGTCTGCCGTTTACCATTTGGCTCTCGATACCTAAGCGTGTAGCCAGCGCCGTAGCCGAACGTCCGCCGCCGTGTACCAGTACTTTATTCCCTTCTATCGAGGAAAAGTCGGCTAAAAGTTGTTTTAGCGTCTCTTCTTCCTCTACGATTTTTCCTCCGACCTTGATGAGTGTTAGCTTTTCCATTTTTGTGTTATTTAAACCAATTATCCCAGATGTATTCGTATTTCTTTTCTTTTTTTATGCTGAAATTATCCAAATCAAACGTGGCGGTAAACATTTGCTCGTGATATATTGCTTCCTCTACAAAATGCAGCGAGTAGGTTAGTTGTAAATTAACCACACTGGTCTTGATGAAATTGACGTACAGGTCGGTCCGGTTATATTCCGTTGAGTGATAAAGCGGGTCTCCCCAATAGAGGTCATTGATATGCTGGCTGTAAAAAACCTGTTGCCGTTCGCCTCTATAATAAGTGTTAAACAGTCCGAGACCTTTGTATTCCGCTTTTATTTCCGTTAAAAAGAAACTTTGAGGGGTATGCCATTTTTGGATGCTCCGGTCACGTTCTATGCCCACTGTCCACCCTGTGTTTATTTCCAGTTTTTCAAAGCAATTTATTTTTTTCGTTAAATCAATTCCCAATGCTGCCCATATTAGCACATTGTCGTGCAATCCTTCGGGAACGACCGGATCCTTTTTTGCCGCAAAGTGGTACATATAGCTGAAAAACTGTCCGTAAAACATATTCAAAAAATTATATCGTCCCGACAAACCTGCGAAAAACGCTTCGTTCCGTTCCTTCGTTTGCCGTCCTGTCCAGTCGAGCCACGCATTCAGGAAATATTTATCGGACGAACGTTCCCAAAATATCCCGGTCATCAGCGGTCGGTAATTCCAAATGGAGTCTTGGAAAAACATACGGGGATATTTATCCAGCACCATTTTTCGAGGGAAAGAACCCATATAAAAACGGAAAGGTCTTCCTTCCTTGTGGGTTATATGTGACTGTCCGTTTGTTGTAACTGTATCTTGATGAATTGGGAGATATTCGTAATACGCGATTAAATCGGAATAATCAATCAGTTTGTCGCTGCCAAATTCGCTCATGAGGTCTGCCCCGACAAAAATGCGGTGCTTTTTGTTCCATCCCAATCCCACTTCGGGCGCAATATGAACACCTGCCATTGTCTGTGAATTTCTCAGCTGTGAAGTGGCAAATTCATTATTGTCAAAAAAACCGTGCATTCCGGCTTTCCACAAAAATTCCTGCGAAAAGGCAGTTCCGAAAATGCACAGAAAAACGGATAAAAAGATGGATTTCTTTTTCATTTCTTTTAGATAAATATTTTATGTAAATGTAGTGTTTAGTCTTGACCCTTGATTTTTACAAGATTTGCAAGATTATCAGGATTGAAAAAATCTTGGCAATCTTGCAAATCTTGTAAAAATCAAGGGTCAAGACAAATTAACTGTTCCGGTACTCCTGCCAGCTCTTGATTTGAATATCCGCCTCTTTCGTATTGGTAAATGCCTGAATGAAAGCGCTTGCCAGGCGGGCATTCGTTATCAGCGGAATGTTGTGGTCGATTGCCGAGCGGCGGATTTTATATCCGTTGGTCAATTCGCGTTTGGTATGGTTTTTCGGGATATTGATGATCAAATCCACTTCATGGTTGGCAATCAGCTTGAGAATATCCTTGTGTTTTGTTTCATCCGGCCAACTTACGATGGTTGCCGTTACGCCGTTTTCAGCGAGGAATTTTTGCGTTCCTTCCGTTGCGTAAAGTTGGTATCCCTGTGCGCTCAGGATTTTGCAGGCATCCAGCAAATCCACTTTTCCTTTTGCATCGCCCGAAGAGACTAAGATGCCTTTTTTCGGAATGTGATAGCCTACGGAAAGCATTGCGTTGACCATTGCCTCGTCGAAATCAACCCCCAAGCAACCTACTTCACCGGTCGAAGACATATCAACACCCAGAATCGGATCCGCCTTGTGCAAGCGGGCGAACGAGAATTGAGAGGCTTTTACGCCTACATAATCGAGGTCGAATGTGGTTGAGTCCGGTTTCTCGACCGGCACGTCCAGCATAATTTTGGTCGCTGTTTCGATAAAATTTCTTTTCAATACTTTTGAAACAAAAGGGAAACTCCTTGATGCGCGCAAGTTACACTCAATTACTTTTATATCGTTGTTTTTAGCTAAGAATTGAATATTGAAAGGCCCGCTGATATTGAGCTCTTTTGCAATCTTTTTGCTTATTTTCTTGATTCTTCTTGCCGTCTCCATATAGACTTTTTGCGCCGGGAAAACGAGCGTGGCGTCGCCTGAGTGTACGCCGGCAAACTCAACGTGTTCGGAGATGGCGTATTCGATTACATCGCCGTTTTTGGCAACCGCGTCAAATTCGATTTCTTTGGCGTTTTGCAAAAACTCGGAAACAACCACCGGGAACTCTTTCGATACTTTGGCGGCAGCTTGCAGGAAAGTAACCATTTGTTCTTTGTCGTAGCAAACGTTCATTGCTGCGCCTGAAAGTACATAAGACGGACGGATTAACACCGGGAAACCGACTTCATCTACAAATTTGCCGATTTCATCGAAATTTGTCAGCTCTTTCCAACGCGGCTGGTCAATGTTGAGCAAGTCGAGCATTGCCGAGAATTTGTGGCGGTTTTCGGCGCGGTCGATCGAAACCGGCGAAGTTCCCAACACCGGTACGTTTTGGCGGTAAAGTTTCATTGCCAAATTGTTCGGAATCTGTCCGCCTACCGACACGATAACTCCCTTTGGCGTTTCAAGGTCGATAATATCGAGCACTCTTTCAAAGCTCAATTCATCAAAATAAAGGCGGTCGCACATGTCGTAGTCCGTCGAAACGGTTTCCGGATTGTAGTTAATCATGATAGACTTGTAGCCCAGTTTACGCGCTGTTTGTACCGCATTGACCGAGCACCAGTCAAACTCAACCGACGATCCGATACGGTAAGCGCCCGAACCAAGCACAACCACCGTTTTCTCGTTTTTGTAATCGTAGCTGATGTCGTAGCCTTCCGCTCCGTATGTTATGTAAAGGTAGTTCGTCAATTCCGGATGCTCGGATGCAATGGTGTTGATGCGACGAACGGACGGCAAAATACCGGCGCCTTTACGCGCTGCACGTACGCGAAGCGACTCTTTTTCCAGATTTCCGTCGGGATTTTCGACGTAACGAGCTATTTGGAAGTCGGAGAATCCTAACCGTTTTGCCTCTTTCAGCACATCAGCCGGCAGCTCTTCGATTTTCTTGTATTGAGAAAGGACTTTGGCGTAATCAACAATGTTTTTCAGTTTGCCCAAAAACCATTTGTCAATCTTCGTCAGATCGTAAATGCGGTCGATAGTGTAGTCCTGTTCTAACGCTTTGGCGATAGCGAAAATGCGGAGGTCGGTCGGATTTGCCAATTCATCGTCCAAATTCGGGAAATCCATTTCGCGATTGCCTACAAAACCGTGCATTCCCTGCCCAATCATGCGCAGCCCTTTTTGGATGATTTCCTCAAATGATTTCCCGACAGACATAATTTCGCCCACCGATTTCATTGAGGAGCCAATTTGACGGCTCACGCCCGCGAATTTAGTCAAGTCCCAGCGCGGAATTTTTGCAATTATATAATCAACCGAAGGCGCAACGTAAGCTGAGTTTGGTGTACCCATTTCGCCGATTTGATCGAGCGAATAGCCTAACGCCAACTTAGCAGCCACAAATGCCAGCGGATAACCCGACGCTTTGGACGCCAATGCGGACGAGCGGCTCAAACGGGCGTTAATTTCGATGATGCGGTAGTCGTTTGTTTCGGCGTTGAAAGCGTACTGAATGTTGCATTCGCCCACAATTCCAATGTGGCGCACCACTTTTTTTGCCACATCTTGCAGCAACTCAATTTGCGTTTGTGTGAGTGAAATAATCGGAGCAACCACGATACTTTCGCCGGTGTGAATACCGAGCGGGTCGAAGTTTTCCATCGGAACAACCGTAAAACAGTGGTCGTTTTTATCACGAATTACCTCAAATTCAATCTCTTTCCATCCTTTTAACGACTCCTCTACCAGAATTTGTTTTGAGTGAGCCAACGCGCTTTCGCAAAGTATGGCAAATTGTTCTTCATTTTCGCAAATACCCGAACCTAACCCGCCAAGCGCATAAGCCGAACGTACCATTACCGGGAAACCGATTCGATTGGCAACATTCAATGCGTCTTGATAGTTTTCAACGGCTTGCGAAACCGGCGTTTTGGCATCAATTTCGTTCAGTTTTTTCACAAACAGGTCGCGGTCTTCGGTAATCATAATTGCCTCTACCGAAGTTCCCAGTACTTTCACGCCATATTTTTCCAGCGTACCCGAAAGATACAGTTCCGTTCCGCAGTTCAAAGCCGTTTGTCCGCCAAATGCCAAAAGGATGCCGTCCGGCTTTTCCTTTTTAATCACTTCTTCCACAAAATACGGGGTAATCGGCAGGAAATACACTTTATCCGCTACACCTTCGGAAGTCTGGATGGTTGCAATGTTCGGGTTAATCAATACAGTGCTGATTCCCTCTTCTTTCATTGCTTTTAACGCTTGCGAGCCGGAGTAGTCAAACTCTCCCGCTTGTCCGATTTTCAATGCTCCGGATCCAAGCAAAACGACTTTTTTAATTTCTTGTAACATCTTGTAAATATATAATTTTCAAATTTTTAATTTCGGATTTCAAAAAAAATGCGTTGGGTAAAGACACCAACGCATTTAATTTTTATAATAAAAACAATAATCCCAACTTTCTTTTATGCCAACATCACTGGAAGCGTGGCTTCTTCGCGCGCCGATCAAAAGGCTC
>QMCD01007053.1_pt1 | contig 10092 bp, 8 predicted proteins | sample 1821841 | NCBI WGS metagenome assembly QMCD01 (sample SAMN01991225, study PRJNA193472) | Termite gut metagenome, whole genome shotgun sequencing project. | isolation source: worker | host: Macrotermes natalensis
AAGTCGTTGCCCTTGTCGTCCACCAGGATGAAAGCGGGGAAGTCGACCACTTCGATTTTCCAAATGGCTTCCATGCCCAATTCAGGATATTCGAGTACTTCTACTTTTTTGATGTTCTGCTGTGCCAAGATGGCCGCCGGGCCGCCTATGCTGCCTAAGTAAAAACCGCCGTATTGCTTGCAGGCATTGGTCACTTGCTCGCTACGGTTGCCTTTGGCAATCATAATCATGCTGCCGCCGTTTTGCTGGAAGAGGTCGACATAGGAATCCATGCGCCCCGCCGTAGTGGGACCGAACGAACCGCTGGGCATGCCGGAAGGCGTCTTGGCCGGGCCGGCATAATAGACCGGATGGTCTTTCATATATTGCGGCAAACCCTTACCCTCATCAATGCGCTCTTTCAGCTTGGCATGAGCAATGTCGCGCGCCACCACAATAGTGCCGCTCAACGACAGGAAAGTCGACACCGGATGTTTTGCCAACTCCGCTAAAATTTCTTTCATCGGACGGTTGAGGTCGATTTTTACGCCAAGGTTATGTCCCCCTTCCTTGCGGTATTGTTCGGGAATAAAACGACCGGGATTGTTTTCCAATTTTTCAATCCAGATGCCGTCGCGGTTGATCTTGGCTTTGACGTTACGGTCGGCGCTGCACGACACGCCCATACCCACGGGACACGAGGCACCGTGACGCGGCAAGCGGATCACACGGATATCATGGGCGTAATATTTACCGCCGAACTGCGCACCGATACCTAAATTCTGCGCGGCTTTCAGCAGCTTAGCTTCCATCTCCGTATCGCGGAAGGCCTGTCCGCCCTCATTGCCTGTGGTGGGCAGTTCATCATAATATTTAGCGGAGGCCAGCTTCACGGTTTTCAGGTTCGCCTCGGCCGAGGTGCCGCCAATCACAAAGGCGATATGGTAGGGCGGACAGGCCGCCGTACCCAGCGATTTCATCTTCTCCACCAAAAATGTTTCGAGGCTCTTGGGATTCAACAGCGCCTTGGTTTCCTGAAACAGGTAGGTCTTGTTGGCGCAACCGCCGCCCTTGGCTACGAACAGGAATTTATATTCATCGCCGCCGGTGGCGTAAAGATCAATTTGCGCAGGCAGGTTAGTGCCGGAATTGATTTCCTTATACATATCGAGCGGAATGGTTTGCGAATAACGCAGGTTGTCGGTGGTGTAGGTTTCATACACTCCTTTGGAGAGCGCTTCTTCATCGTTGCCGCCGGTAAATACGTTTTGTCCTTTTTTACCGACAACCGTTGCCGTGCCCGTATCCTGACAGAAAGGCAGCACGCCTTTAGCCGAGATTTCAGCATTCAGCAACATGGTCAATGCTACCGCGCGGTCATTGTCGCTCGCTTCGGGGTCGCTGAGGATATTCGCCACCTGCTGCTGGTGTTCGGTACGCAACATGAACGCACAGTCGTGCATGGCAGCGCGCGCCATTTTCGTGAGGCCTTCCGGCTCCACCACGAGCATTTCGCGGCCGTTAAAATTCGCTACCGACACATGCTCTTTGGTCAGCAGGTAATATTCAGTGTTGTCTTTGCCCATCGGGAAGGGCGGCTGGTACTTGAAAGGAGGAGTTGCCATAAAATCGAGATTAAGGGATTAAGATATTAGGAGATTAGGGGGATTATATTAGGGTTTTTGTAGACTGAGACGATATTTCTTTAAGCCGTTTAACATAGCTGCAACTTTATCTATTTGTACGGTTACTTCATTATAAACATCCGGCGAAAGAATATTTAATTCACAAGAAATTTCAAACAGTGCATCTATCTCCGACAAAGAGCCTTGTGAAATTGTCAAAAAATGGATATATTCTTTATTTGATTCGCGTGCAGCTCCTTCTGCTATATTCGCCATTACTGAAACTGCTGCGCGATTTATCTGATTTACCAATCCATATTTTTCAGAAGAAGGAAAACCGGACGTTAAACGATATACCAATTTCACCAGTTTCATAGCTTCTTTCCAAACATCTAATTTTTTATGTGGTCTCATTTCCCTAATCTCCTAATATCTTAATCTCCTAATCTCCTCCCATCAGAAATGCTTTCATAAACCCATTTAAATCGCCATCGAGTACGGCCTGCGTGTCGGAGGTTTCGTAATCGGTGCGGTGGTCCTTAACTAACTTATAAGGATGCAGGGTGTAGCTGCGGATTTGCGAGCCCCACTCTATTTTTTTCTTATTGCCTTCTATTTCCGCTTCTTTGGCGCGGCGTTTCTGCAATTCCATATCATACAAATGCGATTTCAGGATACGCAGTGCATTGTTGCGGTTATCCAACTGCGAACGGGTTTCGGTGTTTTCCACTACAATGCCTGTAGGAATATGCTTCACGCGCACGCCGGTTTCCACCTTGTTCACGTTCTGTCCGCCGGCGCCGCTGGAGCGGTAGGTGTCCCATTCCAGGTCGGAAGGGTTGATGTCTATTTCAATCGTATCGTCAATGGCGGGGATCACAAACACGGAAGAAAAAGTGGTCTGCCGTTTGCCCTGCGCATTGAAAGGAGATATGCGCACTAAGCGGTGCACGCCGTTTTCAGCTTTCAGGAAACCGTAGGCATATTCGCCTTCAAACTCCAGCACGCATGATTTGATGCCGGCTTCATCGCCGTCGAGCGCGTCGCGCACATACACTTTGTAGCCGTTACGTTCGCCCCAGCGCATGTACATACGCATGAGCATGGCGCTCCAATCGTTACTTTCGGTACCGCCTGCGCCGGAATTAATTTTCAGGATAGCACCCAGCTTGTCCTCTTCCTCTCCAAGCATATTGCGCATTTCCAACTCTTCCACCAGCGTAACTGTCCGGCTATATTGAGCATCCACGTCGCCTTCGGCCGAAGCGTCCTGTTTTGCAAAATCGAGCAGCACTTCAAGGTCTTCCACTGCAGCGGCCACCTGCTCGTAAGCATCAACCCACGATTTGAGCGAAGCTACTTTCTTCAATTGCTGCTCGGCGACTTTCGGGTCGTCCCAAAAATCGGGGCGGTGGGTCTTTTCTTCTTCTCCGGCTACTTCTTCCAGTTTGCGGTCGATGTCAAAGGCACCTCCTCAACGTCTGTTCACGTTCTTGCAGGTTTTTGAGTTGGTCGATAGTGATCATGTGCAAAAAATTTTGACTACAAAGGTACGAAATTTTAGAATTTACACAAAATTCTTATCTTTACTACCCGCTTTACCGACCAACCCAATGCCCGTTGTTCTTCCTCTTTAAGACGTTGAAATTCTTTGACTATATATATCTTAAATTCCGGACTTATCCACAAAGCAAATTCAAAAGCAATGTCCTTGTGAGCATACGTGCCACCATAACGACCGGCCTTTGCCTGTATACTTATGGCTCCGGTTCTTAAAATCAGCTCTTTGGCACTGATTTTAAAATTATTAAGTCCCGATTTACTTTTAATTATGGCGAATTCGCCATAATTAAAATTCGGATTGTATACTTGCTCCCAAATACCAATATATTCTAACGTGTTACGGTTCCGCAACCAATCAGTAACAAAGAAATCACCGTCTTTGGCTTTTATCATATCTGTGATACAAATGTAATCTTCATTATTTATTTGTATTACGGTTACTTCTGTATCTTTCACATTTATTTTTGCCATATTTTTCTACTTTTTATTAATTTAAATTTCCAGCATTTACAATTTATGCAAACTCCCGTTTCAATATGGTTCTTGCTTTTTATTACAAGAGCGGCGGTAATTTTCATTACAAAGGTAGGCTTTATTTCATCATTAAGCAAATTAACACTTATTAATAATTCCTTGACGTGTTGTAATATTTCTAAATACTATCTTTGCAAACCAAAAAATTGAATATTAACCTTTTAAAACTTAATTTAATTATGAAAAAAGCAATTGTTTTTGTAATGGCCTTAGCCCTGAGTGCAGGTGTTTATGCGCAAAATTTGAAGTATGGTGTTAAAGCCGGTTTGAACTTGTCAAGCGTTTCTGAAGTGACAGAAAAAGAAGGAAATAATAAAGATACCCGAGATGGCTCTGACATGTTAGCCGGATTCTTTGCTGCGGCCCATTTGAACTACAGCTTTAGCGACTTGCTTGGTATTCAACCGGAATTGATGTTTTCTATGCAGGGCGGTGCGTACGAAGGAGATGTAACCGTGCGTTTGAACTATATCAACATTCCCGTATTGTTGGACATCAAACCTTTCACTAACTTCAGCATCTTGGTAGGCCCTCAAATCGGATTCAATGTGTATAAATCACAGTCCGTTGGCGGCGAAAGCGTTTCCGGTTCCGACCTTACGGACATGATGAAAGCAGGAGGAAGGAAACTCAATGCTATCGACTTTGCTGCAGTTGTCGGTGTTCAATATGCCATTATGGATCATTTCCTTGTTAGCGCCCGCTACAACTTCGGTTTCACCAAAACTATTCTTTCCGACACAGACGGAGCTGAGATTTCCGGTGGCCGTAATGGTGTAATCCAAATCGGTGTAGGGTACCAATTCTAAGCTTAATATTACTTCAACATAAAAAAAGCGTCAAAAATTTTGGCGCTTTTTTTATTTTTATTATCTTTACTGTTTGAACCTGACATTCACGTCCATGAAAAAGATAAAAACACTCGGCATAACCCTCTTAATCTCCTGCGTTACACTGATTTCGTGCAATCAGTCCGGCAGTTATCCTCCCGCCGACCCCTATTTTAGCGACCATGACTATGCGCATATACAGGAAGAACCCAGCCTGAAAGAACAGGAACTGGAAGGCTTGGGACTGGTGGATGTAGCAACGCTCGACCCCGGCATCATGGTACAGATGGTGTATGCCACGCCGTATAATTTTATGGGCAAGGTGTTGTACCACGATATTACCCATGCTTACCTGCAATCCGATGTAGCCCAAAAACTGCTGAATGCTTATAAAGCACTGAAAAAACTGCGCCCCGACCTCACGTTGATCGTGTATGACGCCGCGCGCCCCCTCAGCATACAGCATGAAATGTGGGATATGGTAAAAGGCACTGCCTGGGATTATTATGTGGCCAATCCCACTAAAGGCGGCGGCGTGCATAATTACGGCGCTGCGGTTGACGTTTCGCTGGTCGACGGTACGGGAAAAGCCCTGGATATGGGCACGCCGTATGATTATTTCGGCGCCGAGGCCAACACCGACAAGGAAGATGAACTGGTGAAAAAAGGCCGTATTACATCGCGCGAACTGGAAAGCCGGCTGTTATTGCGAAAAATAATGACTGAAGCAGGTTTCATCACCGTAAAAAGCGAATGGTGGCATTTCAATTCCTGCAGCCGCGAAGAGGCTGCGATTATATACCCTGATTGAATAGTATATGCATGTAGAACACTTTTTGTTAATAGGATCCGTATTGCTCTTCATGAGTATCATTGCCGGAAAAACCGGTTACAGGTTCGGCGTGCCGGTGCTGTTGCTCTTTTTGGGCGTAGGCATGCTGGGCGGTAACGACGGCCTGGGCTTTATTATAGTCGACAATTCCAACATTGCACATACGAATATTGCACAGGTCATAGGTATCGTGGCGCTTTGCATCATCCTGTTTTCAGGGGGTATGGACACCAAATATGGAGAAATAAAACCGGTCATAGGACAAGGGGTTATACTGGCCACCTTAGGGGTGTTGCTGACTGCCCTGTTTACCGGCTCGTTTATTTATTACGCCGCTTTCTTTTTCTTCCCTGCCCTGCAACTCACTTTTTTTGAATCTTTGTTGCTGGCGTCCGTCATGTCGTCGACCGATTCGGCGTCGGTATTCGCCATTCTGCGCACCAATGGCATTACCCTGCGGCACCGCCTGCGTCCCATGCTTGAGTTGGAAAGCGGGAGTAACGACCCCATGGCCTACATGCTCACCATCACCCTGATCAGTATCATACAATCGCCAATGCCGGAGCATGGTTGGGGCATCATAGCACTGAAATTCTTGGGACAAATGGTGATTGGCGCGGCGGCCGGCTGGCTGCTGGGCAAATTGGCCGTGCGCATTATCAATCGCATCAATATCCATAATGATGCGTTGTATCCCGTGCTGCTGCTGGCGGCTATGTTTTTCATTTTTTCCGCTACTTACACCCTGCAAGGCAACAGTTATCTGGCCGTGTACATCGGCGGCATGGTGATCGGCAATAAACGTTTTGTACACAAGCGCACGGTGACCAAATTTTTTGACGGTATGGCCTGGCTGTTTCAAATTGTGATGTTCCTCACGTTGGGCTTGCTGGTTAATCCCAACGAACTGCCCGAAGTAGCCGGTATCAGTATTGCCATTGGTTTATGTATGATTTTTTTGGCGCGGCCTGCAGCCACGTTTTTGTGCCTTATTCCCTTTAAAAAAATGTCGTTCAAAGACCGTATTTTTATTTCGTGGGTGGGGTTGCGCGGCGCTGTGCCCATTGTGTTTGCTCTCTATCCGTTGATTGCAGGCATTGAGCATGCCCGCGTCATGTTTAATATTGTTTTTTTCTGCACCATTCTTTCCCTGCTCATTCAGGGCACTACCCTGTCGCAGGTGGCGAAATGGCTTGATTTGGTGAAGACGCGCTTACTGCGTAAGCGTGCCTCGGAATTTGATATTGAATTTGCCGAAGACATTAAATCTTCTACACTGGAAATCATCGTTACGGAAGAGATGCTCAGCAAGGGCCATCGCCTCATGGACTTGTCCATTCCCGATAAAACACTGGTGGTAATGGCTAAGCGGAACAATAATTATTTTATTCCCAAAGGGCATACGGAACTCAAGCCGGGTGATATCCTGCTGCTGCTTTCCGACGATGAGCGCGCCATCAACGAGACGTATAAAACGTTAGGTATTCCGACTGAGCAGTCGTAAAATTACTTCACCTCCCAACCCAAAGCACTGGCGCCTAATAAGGCGGAATCGGCTTCGCTCAATTGCGAGCGGCAAAGTTGTGTTTTGCCTTTATACACGAAGAGCATATTTTCATCCATGGCAGCCTGTATGGGTTTCAACAGGAAATCGCCTGCACCGGCCAGTCCGCCGAATAAAATAATTTTTTCAGGACTGGAGAACGCTACAAAATTAGCCAGGGCTTCGCCCAATATCCGTCCCGTATAATTAAATATTTCAATGGCCAGGGCATCGCCTTTCTGCGCTGCGTCAAACACATCTTTCGACGTCAGCGGCCTGCCGGTAATTTCACGCAGTAAACTCGGGCGTTGATCCGCGGCCAACAATTCCGTTGCCGTGCGCATCACGCCGGTAGCCGAGGTGTAGGTTTCCAAACAGCCCTTACGACCACAGCCGCAGAGACGGCCGTTCTTCTCCACAATCACGTGCCCCAGCTCACCGGCCATGCCGTCGTGCCCGCACACCAATTGGCCATTGCTCACAATCCCGCTGCCCACGCCCGTGCCCAGGGTGATAACAATAAAATCTTTTATCCCGCGCGCCGCACCGTACATCATCTCTCCCATGGCGGCGGCATTGGCATCGTTGGACAACAGGCATGAAAGTCCTATCCGTTCTTTAATGATGGCAGCCAACGCCACTTTCTTCCCTTTTGCCCAAGGAACATTCACTGCATTTTCAATGGTTCCCGTATGGAAATTGGCATTGGGAGCGCCAATGCCCACGCCGTTCACCCGGCCTTCCACCGCGGTGGATTTCATCAAACGGGTTACACATTCGCAAAGTGCATCGGCATAAGCCTCGGCATTCGTATAAGCATTGGTTTTGATACTATCGCGTCCTAAAATATTTCCACGCGCATCCACTATAGCAGCCACTGAATTGGTGCCTCCTATGTCGATGCCTACAACGTAAGTTTCATTCATCCCGTTATTAATTTAAACATTTTATCAAGTAAAGTTAATACTTTTTTTACTGTAATGCAAATTTTTTTCTATATATTTGTAAAAAATATCAAGAGATGAAAACTTTCAATAACAAATACGAAAGAGTACCCGTTTCCATTTTCAGTAATTCAGATATCGCTTCGGAATTGGTGGCAAAAGAAATAGCCCACTTAATTAACGACAAAACGGCCAAAGGCGAAAAATGCGTACTGGGGCTTATAGCCGGCTCTACCGGCGTGGGCGTTTACGAGTGTCTGGTAAAAATGTACAAGGAGAAAAAACTGAGTTTCAAAAATGTAATTGCCTTTAATATTGACGAATATTATCCGGCAGAAACAGATGCGCTGCAAAGTCATCATCGCTATTTGTATGAATACCTGTTTAACGAAGTAGATATTGACCCCAAGAATATACATCTTATTCCCGGCAATTTGGAGAAAAAACAAATTGCCGCTTTTTGTGTAGACTACGAGCGTAAAATCCAAGAAGCCGGCGGCATTGATTTGCAGTTGCTGGGCCTTGACGGCCGCGGGCAGATAGGCGCCAATGAACCCGGTTCCATGTTCAATTCCACTACGCGCCTCATCACGCTTGACTATGCCACACGCATGGGCGCCGCCAGTAATTTCTTCGGTGAAGAAAACGTACCCGGCTATTGCATCACCATGGGGATACAGACTATCATGCAAGCCTCCAGAATTATTTTGATGGCCTGGGGCGAAGGCAAGGCGCGGATAGTAAAAAATATTGTGGAAAGTCCGGCAACGGAAATGCTTCCCGCATCCTGCTTGCAAAATCATCCCAACGCTTCGTTTATTTTCGACGCGGCAGCCGCCACCGAATTGACCCGGATAAAAATGCCCTGGCTCACCGGAGAAGTGAAATGGAGCGACCGGTTAGTACGCCGCGCCGTATTCCTGTTATGTGAGAAATTAAACAAGCCCATACTCAAGCTGACCGAACGCGACTACAACGACAATGGGTTGGGCGAGTTGGTATCGCAATTCGGGCCCATTAGAATATTTAATGACCTGCAACATACCATCACCGGATGGCCGGGCGGTAAGCCCAATGCCGACGACAGTACACGTCCAGAGCGCGCACAGCCTTTCCCCAAGCGTTGCGTAGTATTCAGTCCGCACCCCGATGATGATGTGATTTCCATGGGCGGTACCCTCGCGCGCCTTTCCGAGCATGGGCATGAAGTACACGTGGCTTATCAGGTATCGGGAAATATCGCTGTATTCGATGATGAAGTGATTCGTTTCCTCGACTTTTTCCGCGATGCCGCCGGCCTCTACGGATTAGACCGGCACAAGGCCGAAGAAGCCCTGCATACTACGGAACAATTTCTGAAAACCAAAAAGCCGGGACAGCCGGACCTGTCGGCCATAGGAGCCTGTAAGGGCGCCATACGGCGCGGTGAGGCCAGGGCGGCCTGCCGTTACTTAGGCATTCCCGAACACCGCACCCATTTTTTAGAATTGCCTTTTTACGAAACGGGTACCGTAAAGAAAAAACCCATAGGCCAGGAAGACATTGATATTATTGTGAAATTGCTGCAAGAAGTGCAGCCGCACCAAATCTATGCAGCCGGCGACCTCTCCGACCCGCACGGCACGCACCGCGTATGTTTTATGGCCATTCTGGAAGCGTTGAAACAGTTACAGAACGAGCCCTGGCTGCAAGATTGCCGAATATGGCTGTACCGCGGCGCCTGGCAGGAATGGGATATTGAGGAAGTGGACATGGCTGTACCGCTCAGTCCGGAAGAAAGCCGCATTAAACGCATGGCGATTTTCAAACACCAGTCGCAAAAAGACCGTCCCCTGTTCCCCGGCACCGACCCGCGCGAATTCTGGCAACGCGCCGAAGAACGCAATAACAAAACGGCGATTAAATACGACAAGTTAGGCATGGCTGAATATCAGGCCATGGAATTATTTGTCCGGTATCATTTTGAATAACCCATCAACTACACCTCGCGCCTCCTCGTAGCTGTAGCCGCGGGAGAGGGCGAAACGCAATAATTTTACTTTTTGTGCTTCCGGCGGAGCCGGTTTGAGACTTTGTTTTTTTTGCCGCAACAAATGCACTAAGTTATCGTGTGCCGTCGAAGGGTCGATTTCCTCCAATGCGGTCTTGATCACAGCATCATTTATCTGTTTATTTTTTAAAGCATTGCTTATTTTCAGCAATCCCCAACGCGCCAGGCGGCTTTTGTCGCGTGCAAAGGCTT
>QMCD01004604.1_pt1 | contig 10090 bp, 8 predicted proteins | sample 1821841 | NCBI WGS metagenome assembly QMCD01 (sample SAMN01991225, study PRJNA193472) | Termite gut metagenome, whole genome shotgun sequencing project. | isolation source: worker | host: Macrotermes natalensis
ACTACATATTCTCGCCCATCAGTGCAGACAGGGTGGTTATGGAGAGTACCCTTGTGTTTGCTACCCGTCTGACCGACACGCTCATCACTACCGGAAAATCACAGATCAAAGGTCTGAATCTCATCTGGAATATGGTCGATGGCCGCGAGAGTACCGAACTCTATGAGGTTTACGAACAGATTATAGCCGAACTCGACCTGCGCAAGGCGCAAAGCCGCAACTACCCCTACCTGCGCATCAATGCGGGTTATGGTTACAGGCACACGTGGGACAATTATAGCGCTTTCCGCACGCAGAACAGGCTCGGTTTCAACTACGGCGTAACGGCCGGCATCACCATATTCGCCGGCAGCCGCAGCAGTGTAAAGCGCAACGCCCGCCTCGATATAGAGAACAGCCGCCTCGCCGCAGACCAAGCCAACCTCGCGCTCCGCTCCGAAATGGCATCGATATGGCTCTCTTATACCAGCAACCTGAAACTTTGGGATATCGAGAAGGAGAACCAGGTCGTGGCACGCAGCAACTTCGAAATAGCAATGGAGCGCTACCGCCTGAGGGAACTCTCCGGAATAGAGCTTCGCGAAGCACAGCTTAGCCTTCTGGAGGCTGAGGAGAGGCTCTCCACGGTGGAATACAACATCAAACTGTGCGAAATATCGCTCTACCAACTCGGCGGCGTAATACTCGAAATCTTAACACAATAATTGTGTGTTTGCGTTCAAGCGTTTCACGGTAAGGCAGGCGGGAGCGGCCATGAAGGTCGGCACCGACGGTACGCTGCTCGGCGCGTGGGCGCGGGTGGAACCGTGGCAAAAGAGGATATTGGATATAGGCACGGGTACGGGGCTTATAGCACTTATGCTCGCACAGCGCACAGAGGATTGGGGTGCCGCCATAGATGCGGTCGAAATAGATGAAGGTGCTTACAGGCAGGCCTCGGAGAATTTTGCGGCGTCGCCGTGGAGCAAAAGGCTGCATGCAATTCACGCGGCGGCAGGTGATTATGCGCGGCAAAATAGCGGCAGGTACGACCATATAGTCTCCAACCCACCCTATTTTACCGATTCGCTGAAAGCTCCCGACGGGAGGCGCGCAGCGGCACGCCATGCCGATTCGCTGCCATACGGGGAGTTGGCAGCGCTGTCGGCAGGACTGCTTACGGAGGCGGGAGTGCATGCAGAGACAGGACAACCGACCGGCGGCGGGTTGCTGTCGGTGATAATACCTTTCGACAGCGAGACGCATTTTCGCAGGGAAGCCGACAGGTGCGGGCTCTATATTTCGCGCCGAATGGTCGTAAAATCATTGCCCGATGCTCCGCCGAAGCGGGTTATGCTTGAATTTTCGCGTATCTTTGCCACCACACATGAGGATGGCGAACTGCTTATAGAGACCAAAGCCGGAGGCAACTATTCGGAAGAGTACCGGCAACTTACAAAGGATTTTTACCTGAAATTTTGATATATGAAAAAACTGATTGTATTTGCAGCATTGGCCGCCGTGATCTTGGCCGCTACGCCCGTGTCGGGGCAGAACCTTAAGATAGTACGCACGGGCGATGTTACCCGCGCCGACGGAACGCGCGAATATGTGACGGCTGAGACCACCCTGACTGTCGATATCACGGTACGTCGCGAGAGTATCCGCAAGGGGCCTTACGCAAGGTTCGCGCAGAGGTATTTCGGAGCGATTGCCCCGCTCGCCGATAAGGATATATATGAAATAACAGGTGCGACGATTGGCTGGTACGACACTGCCGCCGATTCATGGACATCATGCGGCACTTGTGCACCTGCGGCAGTCGATGCCGCTACGGTGGTGGCGTCGCATACATGGTCGGCAACAGAGTTCGTAAAGGTGCAGCCCGACAGGCTTTCCGCCGCCGACAAGAGTGCGGAGGAGGGGGCGCGTGAGGCTGCCCAGACGATATTCACCCTGCGTAAACGCCGCATCGAACTGATTACTGGCGAGTTTGCCGAAACAGTATTCGGCGAGGGCCTGCGCGCGGCGATAGAGCGCATCGACCGCATGGAGAACGAATATCTGGAACTATTTTACGGCAAGCAGGTAGTGACCATCCACACCGAAAGATACACTATCGTTCCCGACGGCGCGCGAAACGCATATATAGTATGCCGTTTCAACGAGGGCGCGGGACTGCTTCCCGACAGCGACCTTTCCGGACAGCCGGTACTGCTCGAACTCCGCCCGACAGGCAAAGCACAGAAGGCCTACCCCACCCCGACAGAACAGAAAAAGTCGAAACGCTCCAAGGGAAGTGTAACATATGCCATATCGGACAACGTCGTCTGCCGCATAACCGATGGCAAACGCGAACTCACCCAAACAGTTGTCCCTATTTTCCAATATGGGGTACGAATTGAAAATTGAGAATTTGGAAATGATTTTGCCATTATGGCATCATTACCCTTTATCTCATACTCGAATGTGGCAGATTCCACGCCATCTTAGAGGACTATGAATGACAGCCGCATAGCTGCCATCACTCCACCCTTCAAACTCCACTCTCTATTTGAAGATTGATTTCATAATAGTTTCAGTTGCGCCTTTGTGAGCGGCGACATAGCCGGATGCTGCTTGGCGTAGTGATGTGTAGAGCGCATTGTCGGCACGCAGGCGGGTGAGCCATGCGTCGAGTTCATCGTAGTCCGATATGCTGACCGCCGCGCCCAACGCTATAAGGTCGCGCGCCTCCTTGAATTTGTGATAGTTAGACCCAAAAGCAATAGGCAGGCCGAAGGTGGCCGCTTCGAGGGTGTTGTGGATGCCCGCCCCGAAACCGCCACCTATGTAGGCATAAGAGGCGTAGCGGTATATCGACGAAAGGATGCCTATCGTGTCTATAATAAGAAGGTGCTTGCCCGAGGGGTCGGCATCGGCGTCGAGTTCGGTATATCGCGCCGCGCCCCCCACAGTATTCTCCGAAAGCGATGTGATGCGCGATATCTCCATCTCGTGGGGTGCGACGATGAACTTCATTTCGGGGTGAGCGTTGATGAGTTGCTGCAATATCCGTTCGTCGGGTTCCCACGTGCTGCCAGCCACGAAGAGCGGCCCTCCGGCGGCGAACCGCTCGATGATGGGGAGTTCGCGCGCCGACTCCGCAATGCGGGCTACGCGGTCGAAGCGCGTATCGCCAGCCACAGTAACGTTCGTTATACCTATACCTGCAAGCAGTTCGCACGACTCGTCGTTCTGCACGAATATATGTTCATACGTTGTGAGTGCGCGGCGGAATGCGCGGCCTTTGCGCTTGAAGAATATCTGGTCGGGACGGAATATTGCCGACACGATGAATGTGCGGCACCCCCTGCGCCGCAGTTCGGTCAGGTAGTTGAGCCAATACTCATACTTCACGAAAACCGTTATCTCCGGCCTTACGATGTCGAGAAACCTCTTCACGTTGCGCGGGGTGTCCAGAGGCAGATAAAAAATATAGTCCGCACCCTGATAATTCTTCCTTATCTCATAGCCCGACGGCGAGAAGAAGGTCAGCAGTATTCTGTATTCGGGGTGCTCGCTGCGTATGGCCTCGATTACAGGCCTGCCCTGCTCGAACTCACCCAGCGAGGCGCAGTGCACCCACACTATGCGTTCGCCGGAGGGTATGGCAGAGCGCAGGCGGTCGAATATACCCCTGCGGCCGCCTACCCAAAGCCTCGCCTTGGGGTTGAAACGCGCGACAGCCCTGACGCCCCCGCCATATATGTGCATACCTAAATTATACCACCACATATTCAATTACGAATTAGAAATTACGAATGAGGGAATTGGGGAATAAAAATATAATATAGTATGTGTCATTCTGAGTGCAGTGAAGAATCTTTAATTCGTAATTTCTAATTCGTATCGTAATTGAATATCACCAATGTATATTAAGCGCGTCGGGAATCAGGCGGATGTCCATAAGGCCATCGGGATAGGCGTCGATAGCCACGAGATCGACATGGCAGTCCGATTCGATACCGTGCAGCGCTATGTATTGGTTGGCTGCCTTCAGCAATGCTTTCGATTTGGCGGCTGTCATCGCATCCTCGGGCAGGGTCATTCCGCCCGCCTTGCGGTATTTGACCTCCACGAAGTGGATAGCGTTGCCCTTTTCGGCAATGATATCCAATTCATAACGCCCACTGCGCCAATTAGTATCTATTATAAGATAACCTTCGGCACGCAGAAAATCGACCGCAGCCCTTTCGCCGAGCGCCCCGAGTTCAGATGTGAGAGACATGGATTCAGTTATCAGTTGTACTTTTTAGAGCTTGCTTGGATTTTTCCGCCGAAGCTCTCACATCAGGAACGATAGGTCGTCGCCGGCGTTCACCTCACAGGGCGCTTGGCCGTATTTGAAGATACGCATCGGCTTGGGGCCTTTGAGTGTCATTGCACCATCCTCGACCTTGAGCATGCAGCCCTCGCGCAGGCCTACGACGTACATGTCGCGGTTGGCGGCGATATATTCCTCTATACGCTGCTGGCGGGTTTCGCCTGCATGCCCCTCAGGATTGGCGTCGAGGTAGTGGGGGTTGATCTGGAACTTCACCGCGCCGATGGCCTTGAACGATTCCGGCTCTACGATTGGCATGTCGTTGGTCGTGCATATCGTGGGGCATGTGACGTTACTACCGGCACTCCAGCCTACATAGGGCACTCCCTCGCGCAGACGTTCCCAGATAGCGCCCATAAGTCCCTGCTCCTGCATCTTTTTGGTTAGGGCGAATGTGTTGCCGCCGCCGATTACTATAGCTTCAGCCTCACGCACTGCGGCAACGGGGTCGGCGAAATGGTGTATGGAACGAACGGCGATGTCTATCTCTTTGAAACGGTTCTGCACCTTGGCCTCATATTCGTCGTAGGAGAAAGTTACGGCGGCGTAAGGGATGAAAAGTACTTCGTTGGCACACGAAAGGAACTTGCCGATATCGCCTATCGGATATTTAAGGTATTCCTCGCCCGCGTTGGTGGAGTTGCTTATTAAAAGAAGTCGCATAGCTGTATATATTTATAAGGTTATACTCAAAAAAAGCCTCTAAAGATAGTGTTTTTTCGCACGGCCGCCAAACGGTGTTGTGCTACGAAAAAATTACACTGCGATAAGTGATTGAGGCTAAGTGTCATATTTGCGCCAAGAGGCGGTTATAGGCAAAAAGAATTGCCAATATTTAGTTTTTCATGAAAAAGTACTTATTTTTGTCCCGAATTTCAAACACGGATAGAAGCCAAATTTACTTACAAAATATTGTTAAACTAAAACTGAATGTTATGTCAGAAATTTCATCAAAAGTAGTTGAGATTATCAAAGACAGGTTGAACGTAGCCGAGAAGGATATCGAGCCAACATCGAGCTTTGCAAACGACCTCGGAGCAGACTCACTCGACACCGTAGAGCTTATCATGGAATTCGAGAAAGAGTTCGAAATATCTATCCCCGACGAAGATGCGGAAAAGATAACCACCGTCGGCGACGCTATTACGTACATCGAAGCACACAAAGCTTAATCATACTCTTGATTTGATTACGAGTGAATAAGGTAAAATACTTGTTATTTTACCTTATTGTTTTTAGAAGTCATTTTTTCTTCCAAAGGGAGAGCAACTAACAAATAAAATTATGGAACGAAGGAGAGTAGTAGTTACCGGTTTGGGTACACTTAACCCACTCGGCAACAGTGTAGAGGAATACTTTGCAAACCTCAAGGCAGGGGTCAGCGGAGCAACGACTATAACACGTTTCGACCCCGAACCATACAAAACAAAATTTGCATGCGAAGTGAAAGGTTACAAGTGGGAAGACCACTTCGACCGTAAGGAAGTACGCAAGTACGACCTCTTTTCGCAGTATGCGCTTATCGCCGCCTCACAGGCCGTAGAGGATGCCAAACTCGATATGGAGGGGATAGATAAGGAGCGCGTAGGTGTTATATGGGCATCGGGTATCGGCGGACTTCAGTCGATGTTCGATGAGATAGAAGACTTTATAAAGGGAGGCTTCACCCCGCGTTTCAGCCCGTTCTTCATCCTGAAGATGATATCGGATATTGCGGCCGGCCATATTTCGTTGAAATACGGCTTCATGGGCCCCAACTATTGCACCGTTTCGGCATGTGCGTCGTCAAACCACGCCATTTCGGTGGCCGCCGACCAGATACGTCTGGGGCGTGCCGACGTTATCGTGGCAGGCGGCTCGGAGGCATCGGTTAACCGTCCGTGCATCGGAGGTTTCAACTCCATGCAGGCGCTCTCGACACGAAACGACAATCCGCAGGCGGCATCGCGTCCCTATGACGCCGACCGCGACGGGTTCGTAGTGGGCGAGGGTGCTGGTGCGCTTATCCTCGAAGAGTATGAGCATGCCAAGGCACGCGGAGCAAAAATATATGCCGAAGTGGTCGGCTCAGGCGCTACTGGCGATGCTTACCACCTCACATCGCCGCATCCGGAAGGCGCAGGCGCGAAGAATTCGATGAAAATGGCTATCCGCGAGGCAGGCATCGCCCCCGAGCAGATAGATTATATCAATTCGCACGGCACTTCGACACCCGCGGGCGATGTTCCGGAACTTATGGGTATTCAGGGTGCCATAGGCGACCATATCTATAATGTGAACATCAGTGCTACGAAGTCGATGACCGGCCACCTCCTCGGAGCTGCCGGCGCGATAGAGGCGCTCGCATGTATCATGGCTATCACTGAGGGTGTAATACCCCCGACAATCAACCTCGACAACGTTGATCCGGCTATCGACAAGCGTATCAACCTGACGCCCAACAAGGCGCAGAAGAGGAACGTGAACTACGCCATGAGCAACACATTCGGATTCGGCGGCCACAACTCCACTATCATACTCAAAAAAGTAGAGTAGTAACTTCGGTCGTACCCCCGTATTTTAAAATTTCAAAAGCGGCAACCTTTCACAAGGTTGCCGCTTTTGCATATACCTAAGAGCCTGTTTAAATTCCTGCTATCTTCTTAATGTCGTTAAGGATGTTGAGCGCCTGAATTGGCGTGAGCGAGTCTATTTCAAGGCCGCGTATCTGGTCGCGTATCTGCACCAGCACGGGGTCGTCCAATTGAAACATGCTTAGCTGTATGCCCGTCGATTCATATATATCCTTCACCGAGGGCGAGGCGGCTTTGCCTTTGGCGGACTTACCTTTCGCACTATTTACGGAGACACTATTCGCTGCATTCGCGCCAGCCGAACCACTCGCGGCAGCACCACTCTCGGCACTACCGGCGGCGGCACCACCCTCCGCACGCAGAAGTTCGTCGTTGCGGCTTGCCTTTTCGAGGGCAGCCAACAGCGACTCCGCACGTTCGACCACCTTGGCGGGCATACCGGCCATTTTTGCGACGTGGATACCGAAAGAGTGCTCCGTACCGCCGCGCACGAGCTTGCGCAGGAACAGTATTGTACGGTTCACCTCCCTGACCGACACGTTGTAATTCTTCACTCTGGGCAATATATCTTCCAACTCGTTGAGTTCATGATAGTGGGTGGCAAACATGGTCTTGGCCTTAGCCACGGGGTGGTTGTGTATGTATTCGACCATCGACCACGCTATCGACATGCCGTCGTATGTGCTTGTACCGCGGCCTATCTCGTCGAGTAGTATGAGGCTGCGGTCGGAAATGTTGTTCATTATCGACGCCGATTCGAGCATCTCCACCATGAACGTACTCTCGCCCTGCGATATGTTGTCACTGGCACCTACGCGGGTAAATATCCTGTCGACAAGGCCTATATGCGCTCCCGATGCGGGAACGAACGACCCCATCTGCGCCATGAGCGTGATGAGCGCCGTCTGCCGGAGCAGCGCCGACTTACCTGCCATGTTAGGGCCTGTTATCATCATGATCTGCTGCGTGGAGTCGTCGAGATATATGTCGTTAGGCACATATTGCTGGCCTACCTCCATGAGCGTCTCTATGACGGGATGTCGGCCGTCGCGGATGTCGAGTACCTTGTCGTCGGAGAGTTCCGGACGGCAGTAATGCCTCTCCACTGCTATCCTTGCGAACGACAGCAGGCAGTCCAGACGCGAGACTATCGCCCCGTCGCGCTGAAAGGCGGGTATCGCCCCCGCCAAATAGTCGAGCAGGGCGGTATATATACGCTGCTCTATGGCGAGCATCTTCTCCTCCGCGCCGAGTATCTTCTCCTCGTACTCTTTGAGTTCCTGTGTAATGTAGCGTTCGGCCGATGTGAGGGTCTGCTTGCGTATCCATCCTTCGGGCACTTTGTCCTTATGCGTATTGCGCACCTCTATGTAGTAGCCGAATACATTGTTGAAGCTCACTTTGAGCGACGGGATGCCCGTAGCCTCGCTTTCGCGCCGCTGTATGTCGGCTATGACATCCTTGCCATGGCGCGCTATGCGCCTCAGGTCGTCGAGTTCCATATCGACCCCATCGGCAATCACACCGCCCTTTTGTATCTGATTGTTCTGCGGGTCGGGATATATCTCGGCCTCGATGCGCCTGCGCTGCTCCTCGCACAGGTCGAGCCTTTCGGCTATACCGGCAAGCACGGGGTCGGAGGTCTCTTCGAGAATGCTTTTCAGCCGCGCAATGGCTTCCAACGAATTTTTGAGTTGCACGACCTCGCGCGGAGTTATCCTCTGGGCGGCTATGCGCGATGATAGGCGCTCCATGTCGCCAATGAGCGACAGCACGTCACACACGCGCTCCCTCAGATCCATGTCGCCTACCAGCCGTTCTGTTATGTCGAGCCTTGTGTTGAGCTTCTCGATATCCTTCAGCGGCAACGCTATCCACTGCTTGAGCAGGCGGCCGCCCATGGGTGTTACAGTGCGGTCGATAACGTCGGCAAACGAACATTTATCCTGACGCGAGTTGGACGAGAAAAGCTCCAGATTGCGTATCGTGTAGCGGTCTATCCACACATATTTATCCTCGTCGATACGCGATATCGACGATATGTGTTTTACATCCTTGTGTTCGGTGAAGTCGAGATAGTAGAGTATGGCCCCTGCGGCCGAGATGCCAGCCGTCATGGCGTCGATGCCGAACCCTTTGAGCGACGTGGTACCGAACTGCTTGCAGAGCTTCTCGCGGTTTATATCCTCCGCGAAAACCCATTCGTCGAGCCTGTAACGGTATAGTTTATTGCCGAACGCACCGTTGAACCTGTCCTCCCAACCGCGCTGGTATATAACCTCTTTGGGTGCGAAATTGGATATGAGCTTGTCGATATAGTCGTCCTTACCCTCGGCAGCATAGAATTCGCCAGTCGAAAGGTCGAGAAACGCTATACCCGTTATCTTCTTGCCGAAGTAAACAGCTGCGAGGAATGTGTTCTCCTTGACCGACAGCACATTGTCGCTCATCACCACCCCGGGCGTCACCAACTCTATGACCCCGCGCTTTACAATGCCTTTCACTGACTTGGGGTCTTCCAACTGCTCACATACCGCCACGCGCTCACCCGCCCTGACGAGCTTGGGGAGATATGTGTCGAGCGAATGATAGGGGAACCCTGCGAGCTCCACATAGCTTGCCGCGCCGTTGGCCCTGCGGGTGAGCGTAATGCCCAGAATGCCGCTCGCCTTTATTGCATCCTCGCCGAACGTCTCGTAAAAGTCGCCTACCCTGAACAGCAGTATCGCATCGCCATGAACAGCCTTAATACTCTGATACTGCTTCATGAGCGGCGTTTCCGCATATGTCTTACCTGCTGTCATACAATTGGCAAATGTACTAAAAAGCCCCGAAGAAACGACAGCATGCAGGCAAAAAAGTTGGGGTTCACCCCATCATTGCGACTGCGAGGCACGAAACAGGAAGCAATCCGGAGATAAATGTACCGGATCTTTGGAGAAGTGTACATAGTGTCGTAGAACACAAGTTTCTCCCCGAACCGATACTCTTTGTAGAACCCGAGCCGGGCGTACTTTCGGACGGTTGGCGCGGAGGCTTTCAGAATTTTGGTCGCCTCCTTCATCTTAATAAGATTGTTCATCGCCCGATCCACCGGCGACGGCTTTCCATCGGGAACCCCGCCCTTGGCGGTTTCCTCTTTTTCCGGCTTTTGCCAGAACTTTGCAAATGT
>QMCD01001028.1_pt2 | contig 10086 bp, 11 predicted proteins | sample 1821841 | NCBI WGS metagenome assembly QMCD01 (sample SAMN01991225, study PRJNA193472) | Termite gut metagenome, whole genome shotgun sequencing project. | isolation source: worker | host: Macrotermes natalensis
ACTATAAAGTATTGAAATAGAGAGATTAGAGAGAATAGAGAAATATTATATTCTCTAATATTCTCTAAATCCTCACATTTGGGTAAATTATACGCGCGGGCGCGCGCGAGAATGTATCAGCTACCATTTTTATAAAACAAAGGAGAATATAGCTATGATAAGAACAAAAACAGTAACTGTTGGCGGAGTGGATTACACACTCCAAAGCGTAACCTTCTCATGGTATACAAATATGACAGACCTGTACATCAACCCCACAAGCGGGAGAAGGAATACGGCTAAGTATGCCGATGCTTTAATCAAGGGATGCGTAACCTCACCGGCGGAAGTTGCCAAAAACGGCATCAAATATTTTGATGAACTTGAAGATTTAGCATCCCCGGGGGAATTGGTAAAAGAAATCGAATCCTTTCTTGGAGAGCGAAATTAATCCTAAAGCCGCGCGAGGCAGAGCGCAACGGAATGAACGCTTTTGGAGATTGGTATTCTGCATGGATGGTATAAGTTACACAGAACTTAAAACGATGGACTTATTTGACTTCTCCGAGGCGGAACAGGCACGGCTCCTGTGGCAAGGCACGTGGAATAAGAAGTAATCCTTGAAGGAGGGATTATTGTGGATGAAGCCCGCAGCTTGACTTATAGCATTAATGTAAAAGCTGATACCTCACAGGCGAAAACAAATCTGAAAGACATCGTGAGCGGTCTCGGAGGTATAGGTACACAAGCTGACAGTGTAGGCTCAACTTTCCGTAAATCCTTTCTTTCAGGGGTTGACAGCGGAAATTCTTTTGCGTCGTCTATAAAAACCGGAGTGGGCGGCGCGCTCATATATGCTGATAACAAAGCAGCTGAACTTAATGATAACATTATACAAGGAGCGCAAAACATAGGAAACAGTTTTGCTCATCCAATTACGACAATTAAAAGTGGTCTCGGTAATGCCTTACAAGGCGCGAAAGACCGATTTATAGATATGGCTCGCGGTGCTGAGCAGGCTGCCGAAGAAACAGACAGTGTTGGAAGCTCCGCAGGAAAAGCTGAAAAAGAAGTGGATGCTCTCGGTGATTCCGCAGAAGAATCCGGAGGTAAGTTTGAGAAGCTTGGCGGAATACTAAAAGGTATTGGCGCAGCAATCGGAGCGGTATCTGCCGCTGCCGCTGCGGGTGCAGTTGCTCTCGGAATAGCGGCTGTATCGGCTTATGCTGATTATGAACAACTAGTCGGCGGTGTAGACACGTTGTTCGGTGAAGCTTCTCAAACTGTGCAGGATTACGCATCAAATGCTTTTCAGACAGCAGGTATGTCATCGAACGAATATATGGAGCTTGTAACCTCATTTTCAGCAAGTCTTATAGGTTCTCTCGGCGGTGATACCGCGGCGGCGGCGGCTGCCGCAGATGTTGCGATAACGGATATGGCAGACAATGCCAACAAGATGGGTACGAGTATTGATACTCTTCAAAATGCTTATCGCGGTTTTTCTATGCAGAACTTTACCATGCTTGACAATTTGAAATTGGGTTATGGCGGTACGCAGTCGGAGATGGAGCGTCTTTTGGCGGACGCGGGAAAGCTTGCAGGTACTACATTTGACATTTCATCTTATTCCGATATAACGGAAGCTATTCACGTTGTCCAAGTGGAAATGGGTATTGCCGGAACAACTGCGAAAGAAGCCGCTGAAACGATAAGCGGTTCGATGGCAAGTACGAAATCTGCGGTGTCAAACCTGATAGCCGGTTTAGGCAACTCAGATGCTGACCTCGGTAATCTTGTTGGGAACGTAGTTACAAGCTTTGGGAACGTGGTTGATAACATCGTTCCTATAGTTGAAAACGTGGTGGGCGCTATGCCAAGCGTGGCAGATGCACTTCTTCCGGCAATTGGAGAAATGTTACCTAAGTTGCTCGGAATGGCGGAAACGCTGTTTGGACAGGTACTTAACACATTAATATCTTTGCTTCCACAATTAATTCCTTTCGCTGTCAGCGCAGTTACTATTATCTCAGGAGCTTTGATTGATAATTTACCATTACTCGTGGATGCGGGTTTAGGATTGATTGACGGGTTGTTTACAGCCCTACTTGATAATCTTCCTATGTTTGCAGAAACTGCTGTGGGAATAATAACTACTCTGGCAACTGGTATAGGTAATTCGTTACCTGAACTGATACCGTCAATTGTCGATGCGGTGTTTGTCGTAGTGGATACGCTTATAGCAAACTTACCATTACTGCTTGATGCTGGTATGCAGATACTTGATGGTTTGATGGAGGGCATTATAACGGCTATTCCAAGGCTCATTAACGCATTACCGCAAGTAATAAACGGAATACTTGGTTTCATTACGGATAATTTACCGGAAATCCTTGAAATGGGAATTTCTTTACTGACAGAGCTGATAAACGGTATAATTAACGCTATACCCTTGCTTTTAGGTATGATGCCAGAAATTATACAGAGCATCGTTGGGTTTATTACGGAAAACTTACCCGTGATTATGGAAATGGGAACCACTCTGTTGAACGAAATTACGAATGGTATAATAAATGCCATTCCGCTGCTCGTTGAAATGTTACCTGAAGTGATGACGAATATCATAGGTTTCCTTGTTGAATCTCTCCCATTAATTTTAGAACAAGGTATAGCATTGGTCCTCCAGCTTGCTATGGGAATTGTAGATGCGATACCCTTACTCTTAGAGCAGTTGCCGAACATCATTAACGGAATAACAGGCTTCATTACAGAGAACCTACCCAAAATTATCGAACTTGGCATTAACCTTGTGTTGCAACTTACGGAGGGGTTCATCTCGGCAATTCCGCAGTTGGCGGCGAGGCTCCCCGAAATAATTTCAGCAATTGTGAGTGGATTAGGTTCTGCGGTATCTGCTGTGACCGATATAGGCAAAAACATTGTCAGCGGTTTGTGGGAAGGTATAAAGGAAATGGGACAATGGATTAAAGACAAGGTTTCAGGGTTCTTCGGCGGAATAGTTGATGGCGTAAAAGGTTTACTTGGGATTAACTCGCCGTCTCGTGTTTTCATGGGAATCGGTGACAATATGGCTTTAGGTCTTGGCGAAGGTTTTGGAGAAAGCATAGAAGGTGTGACGAAGGATATTGAGGGTGCGATACCGACGAGCTTTAATTTACCCACCGTTACCGCCCCGAATATAAATTATGGGGTTAATCCGGTTGTTGAAGACTTCAACCCGCCTGATGTTTCTGCTGCTTTGGTGTATGGTGGCTCTCCAGTAAATGCAACAAGTTGGAATGCAGAAAATACATCACAAAATCCTCCGGCATTTGCTCCCGTTATTACAATATCCGTACAGGGCAATATGGATGAAAAAACAACAGACGATTTAAAAGAATCTTTGTATGATACTGTCAAAGAGTTGTTTACAGAATTCCGGAAAGAAGAACTTGAATATATGGCTCTGAAAAACCAATATGCTTTTTAACAGGAGGTATATACATGGCATATACCCTTACCGGACGAAAAGGCGGCACTATACGTTTTGTGCCGCTTGATAACGGTATTATTGAAAGTGAAAGTGAAAGCTACAGCAGTTCCGTGACTTCCAACCCGATAGAAAATGGTTCGGATATAAATGACCATGTTAATAATGATGCAGGAACCTTTTCCATATCTGGCACGATTATTGGAGAGAACAGTGCGGAAGATGCTTTAAAAACTATGCGCGATTCCCGTGATATAATGACATATACCGGAATGACACGCATATCAAATCTCGTTTTTACAGCTTTGAAGTTCGACCGTTCGTATAAAAACAGAGATGGTGCAGCCTTTTCTGCATCGTTTAAACGAGTACAAACAACCTCGCCCGAATATATTCCGCTGGGTGACGCTTTGTCAATGACAAATCAAGATTCGGGTAAAACATCAAACACGCAACTGGTAAAGACAGTAAATGCAGGAGTAAAGACCACATCTTCTCAGGCAGTGAGCGCAACAAGTGCATCCAAATATACCGCGGCATACAATACGCCGAGCAGTTCTGCTCCCTTGACGCGGGTAACAGGCGGATATGATGGCTTATCGTCACGATAGGGGGTGAAGGCGTGGCATTACAGTTGATAAACCTTGATGTAGTAGTTGATTACATTGAAGTAGATGCGGCGCGTGTGCCGTACACCTTCAGCGTAAAACTGGTTGACAGAACCTACACTTTTACAATCAAGTATAACGATGAGTGTGGTTTTTACACAACAGACCTCTACGACCTCAATGGTAATGTTCTTGCTTTCGGTGAAATTATCCGATATGCTCGTCCACTATTTAATGTTGTTGAAGACGAAAGGTTCCCCATATCGGTTATAATTCCGCTAAGTATATCCAGTGATGGTGTTTCTGAGGTGACAAAAGAGAATTTTGGCAGAGATGTAAAGCTTTACATATACGACAGGAAGGTGAATTAATATAGCTTTTTGGATAAGAGATGCTTCTCTGACAATCGGGAGCAATAAATACACTCTCAACGGATTAAATTTCTCCTTTGAAATTCCGTTCGAGGACAGCGATGAACCTCCGGTAGCGACGATAAAAGTGCTAAACCTATCATCTAATACCCGCGCGAATATTAAGAAAAACGACCCGATTATATTAAATGCCGGGTATGAAGGTGATGTCGGCTGTATTTTAATCGGTAAAGTAATAGGGCTAAAACACAATCAATCTGATGTGGATTGGACAACTACCCTTACAGTAATGCCCTGCGCAGATGAAATACTAAACAGATTGATAAATAAAACCTACACTGAAAACATAACAGCTATTGCGATGGTTCGTGATTTATTAAATATTTTTGGCATTGAGGTTGGACGATGCGAGCTTTCATTTAATAAAAACTACCCGCGTGGGCGGGTATGCCGTGGTATATTAAAACAAATTCTGACTGATATAGTGGTCAGTGATTGCAAAAGCCGTCTTGTCGTTAGGGCAACGGGACAAATATATATAACTAAAGAGGGAGACGGAATTGACAATGGGATTTTGCTCACGCCTGAAACTGGATTACTCCGAACAAATGAAGACAAGATAATAATCCCTTTAGAAACGACGTTAAATACACAAAAGACTGGCGAAAACCGAAAAGAAGATTTTATCTCCCGTTCCTGTTTACTCCATTATGACATAGCCCCGGCAGAAGTGATTAGGTTTCAATCGAACGATTTAAACGGAACGCTTCTAGTTGCCAAAGGTAAACATACCGGCGCGAGAACGGGCGATTGGAAAACGTCGATGGAATTGAAACCATACACACCCCTTTCAACGGTTAATGCTGTAAATACCGCATTAATAGCTTCCGCATCAAAAACTTATAGCAGAAATAAAGAAACAGTTAGGTTTGGAACAAGGAGCAGTACAGTAAAGGAATTGCAGACTACTCTTAATGCCACGGGTGCAAAGCTCGCCGTTGACGGAGTATTTGGGCAAGCAACCCGCACCGCTGTACTTGATTATCAAAAAAGTAACAATTTAAATATTGACGGCATTGTTGGCTCCAAGACATGGAGTTTACTTTCAGGAGGATTCTAATGTCTGATATAAATAATTATAACTACCAGCAAACACATGACCGAAGACTTGCTGCGTCAATTTGCGTTGCGGCAAATGTTCAAGTAATTGCGTTTGACCCAGTAAAAATGACGGTTAATGTGCAACCCTTATCGAAACAGCTAGAAAATGGAAAATATGAGAGTCAGCCGCCGATACTTCGCGTGCCAGTTGCGTGTACGCGTTGCGGCGGGTTTATATTTCGTCCGTGGTTTAACATCGGTGATACCGGAACAGTTGTGTATCTCGACCATGACTTAGACCGCACATTAGCCGAGGGTAAAGAAGTCGTACCATTAACAGAACGCAATCACTCTACGAGTGATGCGGTATTTGTGGGTGCGATTATAACCGGAAGCTATGAAGCTAAGAACTTACTTGACGAAAGCCTTTCGCTTGCTACCGATGACGGAAAAATCTATATCGCTGTCTCACAAACAAAAGTGGCAATAAAAAATGCAGAAACGACCGCTGAATTTACCGCTGATGCCATAAATATGAACACCAAAGAGGTGTCAATCAATGCGAGCGGTATTATAACAATTAAAGGTGCAAAAGTTTACATCAATTAGGAGGGTGCACTATGCCTGAGGTAACAAGACAAGGAGATTATTGTACAGGACACGACTCCTGTGCTCCAACACCACTCGTAGATTGCAGTCCGGATGTGTTTATTAATGGATTTGGTGCAGGTCGTGTTGGAGACCACTATGCTCCGCACGGATGCGCCACTCACCCAACCCATCAAGATAGAATTTCTGCGGGCAGTTCCACGGTATTTGTAAATATGCTGCCTGTTGGAAGAATCGGTGACGCTGTTATTCTTGCGGGAAACGTAAGAGATGGTAGCGCGAATACGTTTGTAGGTGACTAATACTTTTGAAATAAAATTAGGAGGATGCTTAAATGTTAGAAAAAGTTAATATGTACCACCCTGACAAGGTAGCAGACCGTGTCGCAGGTGCGCTTGTGGATTTTGCATACAGCGAAGATGAGGCACCGAAAATTGCTGTAGAGGTTTTAATAGGACACGGCAGAGCAACGGTTGTTGTAGAAACAAGCATTGAATTAGATGACAGGTTTGTTGAAGCGACGGTAATGCGAATAGCTGACATCGCTCCACCTGACCTTACTTTCATTCAAGTGTCGCAAGATGTGCATTTATCTCGTAATCAACGGGAGGGGGTTCGCTGTGGGGATAACGGAGTGTTCACAGCTAAATGGAATCCGCAGTACGAAGAAGCCATATCGCTTGCCAAAGATTTAGGTAAGCGCTTTCCATATGATGGGAAATATCTTTTCGATTTCACAGATAGGACTGCCACAATATGCCAGTCAAACTCTTCGAACTCTGATATTCTACAGTTCTCCGCATTATCCCGTTTTAAAACGCTCATAGTAAATCCACTTGGAGAGTGGGTTGGGGGAACGAATACAGACGCGGGTTGTACAAACCGAAAACTAGGAAGCGACCAGCCATATTGTAACCCAAACGGCTTACATGGAAAAGATTTATCTAAAGCTGATGTTTCAGTGAGCATTTATATCAATTCACTTTCGCGCAAAAATAATGGTGCGTTTGTTAAAGCGTTTTGCTCGATAGGCAGCAGTGCTGTTACAATCATTGTTGAAGGACATGATGCGGTACAGATAAACTTTGAAGACATAGTGGCTTTCTCTAAGGATTATATTACAAATCTCGGCGGCTTTGAGAAGTTTGCGGAGTATGGGGTGGTATGGTAACGTGGATAACATGACTTTGCGAATTGACCCCGAGACCCGTGATTTAGTTATTAATGAGTCTGGTTGTTTCGAGAGGATATTCAACGAAGATACAACCGTACAAAATGTAAGACACGCACTTGTGACATGGAAAAGGGAGTTTTTCGCAGATGAAGTTCACGGAACGGATTATGAGAGGATTGTCGGCACGAACCAAAATGATGTAAATAATGGAGAGGTAGAGGAAGTCATACGCGAAGCTATTTTTCAAGAGCCTGAAGTTTCTTGGATTGACGCATTGTCGATTACATATGAAAACCGCGTTATTTCTGTTCAATATTCGGCAACATTGAGAAATGGAGAAAGGATTAGTATGGAGGTGAGAGTATAATGGCAAAGCCGACTGATTGGGGGTTGACTGATGCAGGATTCAGAAGACCTACATACGCCGAGTTGTTAGATGCGCTTGAACACAAAGCACGTGAACTATTCGGTTCACAGGCTAATCTAACCGTGCGCTCACCACTCGGAATATTCCTGCGTATATTCGCGTGGATGCAAAATCTCTTATTTTCATTGCTTGAAGATGTATATAACAGCAGATTTATAGATACTGCGGTTGGTTCAAGCCTGTACAATTTGGGCAGGGCAATTGGCTTGCGTCTTTTAGGAGCGCAAAAAGCAGTTGGATATTTGACGTTTACAGGAGATGACGGAGTAGAAGTACCAACGGGGTTTCTTGCAGAAACAATAACGGGTACTCAATATGTTGTCATCAATTCCGGGGTAATATCAAACGGTACGATAATTCTACCGGCTACTGCGGCTATATCAGGACCCGACGGGAATACTGTAGAAAACACTATAAATACTATTACAAATCCTAAGACCGGCATTTCCTCAGTGATAAACCTATCCCCTTTTGAGGGTGGACGTAACACTGAAACTGACCCTGAGTTCAGAGAGCGATATTATTTATCAGTTGATTTTGCCGGCGGTGTGAACATTGATGCGATTATTGCTGAAGTATATGAAAGTGTTGAAGCGATTATTGCGGCTACCGGAGATGAAAACGACACGGATGTTACAGATGCGAACGGATTGCCGCCTCATTCCTTTGAAATAGTCGCCTACGGCGGACTTGACGAACAGATTGCCGAAGCTATTTTTAAACGTAAGGCTGCGGGAATACAGACCTTTGGGAATACAACAGTCGCAGTTGTCAGCGCATCAGGAAATACGTACGATATAAGCTTTAGCCGACCGACGCTTATAGATGTATGGGTTAACATATATGGTCTCGTGACTGATAATCATTTCCCGTTAGACGGTATCGAACAGATAAAGCGAAACATCGTATCGTATATCGGAGGGAATACTCGCGGCGGTTTGAATATAGGGCAGTCGGTCGTCTGTGTTACTTTACCCACTGAGGTCTTAAAAGTGCCCGGTGTCGTTGATTTTAAGCTTCAAATCGGTTCTGATGGCAAAAACTTTAGTTGGGATAATATAGAGATTGCTGCACGGCAAAAAGCTGTCATCGAGGAAGGAATGGTGGATGTGTCGTGAGAGACTATCTATTCAAAATGTTAGACTTGCTGACAAGTGCCTACAGCAGAAAAGACCACGATAATGTGAAGAGCAGTTTACCTATTGAAACTAACATAGGTAAACTGTTTTCAGTTCTTGCTTGGGGGTTGGATTCAGTCCAAGAACAAGCCGAGTTAATAAAATTATGGGATAATATTGACAACGCTCGCGGTTACGTTCTCGACAGGTACGGTGCGAATTTTGGTGTTAAACGCAACGAAGCGAGTGATGCTTTTTATCGTTTGTTGATTAAAGTAAAGCTGCTTTCACAACTATCAGGGGGCGATATTAATACAGTTATTAATGGTGCGGCTGCTTTGTTTAATGTACCAGCAGAAAAGATAACTTTTACGGAGTTGTTTCCGGCTAAAATCCAAGTGGAAGTTGATGTTACAAATTTAGACTCAGAAACGCTAAGTATGTTACTAGAAATAGCCGCCATGATAAAACGTATTGTTGCGGCTAGTGTAGGATTTCTATTAATTGCTACAACACAAGCTCCCGAAATACCCGTTTCAATATATACGGTCTCAGCACTGCCTATAAGCATAATGACAACAGAATTACCAATGCCAAACCCCGGAAACTTTGAGGCGTATGCATATACAAATCAGGGTATTGCCGGAAACGTCACGGCATCTGTATTGCCTTATCTGCCGGATGTACCAAGATACGCATACCTGCGTGACGGCGTAACGGGTGCTGTATTCAAAGGATATATTTCCGACAATGACGGCATTAACGAAGCCATGTTTGATAAATGAGAAGGGAGAACGGTATGTGCACAAAAAAACCTGATAAAATAGGCAAAATCCTGAACAGCGATTTTGAAGAGGTGTTTCTTCCCGCTGAATCAATTGTTGATAAAAACGGTAAAACGGTTGAGGAACGCCTTGATAACATGACAAAAAGTGATGTCGGGCTGAATAATGTCGATAACACAAGCGACAAGGATAAACCGGTGTCATCGGCTGTTCAGAAAGCTTTAAGTGATAAGGTGGATATAAACACCCTCGGCAGACCGGGCGGCGGCGCAACCCTCGGACAGGACGGAAAGCTTATCCCGGCACAAATGCCACCAATATCCCTCGAAAACAGTCCATATGTGTCTGTAAAAGACTTTGGTGCGGTAGGCGACGGCGTGACCGATGACACAGCCGCTTTTCAGGCGGCAATCAACGGGGCTGC
>QMCD01007108.1_pt1 | contig 10085 bp, 11 predicted proteins | sample 1821841 | NCBI WGS metagenome assembly QMCD01 (sample SAMN01991225, study PRJNA193472) | Termite gut metagenome, whole genome shotgun sequencing project. | isolation source: worker | host: Macrotermes natalensis
ATTATTTAATATCTATTTAATATTATGGTAAATAAAGTGTGGTATGATCGTTTTTTAGAAGCTCTTTTTAAAAAATATCCACAAAAATCCAAATTAACAGAAGCATTGATGGACTTATTGTCCCTTGAACGTGAAGCTGTATATAGGAGGTTACGCAATGATGTTGTATTTCCGGCAAGTGAGATTATTAAAATAGCATCTGCATGGAATATTTCATTAGACGAAATTGCAGGGGTCAACTCCAACGAAATTTTATTCAAAACGCAATTATGGAATTATCTTAACCCTTCGGAAGAAGAGTTGAATTATATACGATATTTAAATGAAGAAAGCGAATATGTCCGTAATTTTCCTAACGTGGGATACATAGAGATTTCTAACAGAATACCGCGTATGTGGACTTCCGGTTTTTCATATTTACGTAAATTTCACTTGTTAAAGTGGATGTATCAATATACCAATGAAAAAACTTTGCCTTTTTCCCAGATTGTATTTCCAAAAATGCTGGCTGAATTATCGTCATCCTATTATAGGATTGCAAAAAACATGAGAAATGTTAGTTTTATTTTGGACAATAATATTCTTAGCGACTTAGTATCCGATATACATTATTTTCAATCTGTTTACCTGATTACCGATGAGGAAAAAGAATTGATTAAAAAGGATATTTTCGCCTTGTTGGATTATGTATGGAAAATAGCAGAAAAAGGCTGTTGGCCGGAAACAAGCAACAAGGTCAATCTGTATATTTCTCATCTTAGTATTGACACCAATTACAGCTATTATTACTCGGATAGTATAGAATTTTTCTGCGTTCATGCCTTTGCTTTGAGCGGAATAAAGACTACAAACTCTGTAATGGTAGAAAATTTCAAAAACTGGATGCAGTCACAAAAGAGGGCTTCTATTCAAATTTCGGAAGCGGATGAAAGAAACCGGATTGAGTTTTTTAAGAAACGACGTCAATTAATTGATAGTTTATAAGTCTTTGTATCTTATATTTAATAACACTTAAACAATGGGAAATCGAGTAGAAAAAGCAGTAGAATTATTTAAGTCCGGATATAATTGTGCCCAATCAGTTTTTACTGCCTATGCGGACTTTTATGGTATTGATAAAGATTTGGCATTGAAGCTTTCTTCTTCTTTCGGAAGAGGAATCGGAGGGATGTATGAAGTGTGCGGTGCTGTTTGTGGCATGTCAATGCTTATAGGATTGGAATTAGGAGTAACTGTTGCTAAAGATTTGGATAAAAGGAAGGCGAATTATGAGGCAGTGCAAAGAATGGCTGACGATTTCCGCAAGGAACATGGTTCAATCGCTTGTAAGTTGTCATTTGGGTCAGAACAGGAAATAGCTCCGGGGATAAAAAGAAAACCCTGTGTAGAATATGTAAGGTATTGTGTGGAACTAATAGAAAAAAATATATTCAATAATTAACCGGGATTGAACACTCAAAATATTGCCCGGCGTTGGCCCCAAAAAGGCTGATATTCTCGGAAAAGAAATCCAGATTTTTTCTTGGGAAGACATGCTATACTATTTCCCATACAAATATATCGACCGGAGCAAGATATTTAAGATAAGGGAAATCGATGGAAACATGCCCTATATCCAACTGAAAGGAAAAATCAGGAAATACGAAACGATAGGAGAAGGCCGTGCACGAAGAATAACCGCACAATTCTATGACGAAACCGGAAACATTGAATTGGTTTGGTTCAAAGGATTGAAATCCATTCCGAACATGTATAAGGTAGGAGAGGAATACATCCTTTTCGGGAAACCTACCGTGTTTGGCGGAAAAATCAATGTACCCCATCCGGAACTGGAAAAAGAAAGTTCCGTATTAACCCAACAAATCGGCGTGCAAGGAGAATATAGCACGACTGAAAAAATGAAGGATGTTTTCTTGAGTTCCCAAGCTTTGCGTAAGTTGATTGCCTTAATCTTCAAAAATTATCAGGGAACTATTCCCGAAACATTAAACACTGAAATTATCCGCAAAGCTAAATTAATTGATCTGGATACTGCTCTGAGAAATATTCATTTTCCTCAATCTCCGGCACTGCTTCGGGATGCACAATACCGTTTGAAATTCGAAGAACTGTTTTATGTCCAATTAAATATTCTTAAGGTTACCAAATACAGGGAAAAGCGTCTTGGTGGTTTGATATTCAATCATATAGACGATTATTTCAATATTTTTTATAAGCAAAATCTGCCTTTTGAATTGACCAATGCACAAAAAAGGGTTATTAAAGAAATAAGGCAGGATGTCTGTACCGGCCGGCAAATGAACCGTTTGTTACAGGGTGATGTGGGTAGTGGAAAAACATTGGTCGCCTTAATGTGTATGCTGATGGCTTTGGATAATGGTTATCAAGCTGCTTTAATGGCACCGACAGAAATCCTTGCAACACAGCACTTTGAAACAATTAAGGAATTGGTTTTCGGATTAGGTATTGATGTGCAATTACTAACCGGATCTACAAAAAAGAAAGATCGAATTGTATTACTTCCTGATATTCAATCAGGTAAAGTGCAAATTTTAATTGGAACCCATGCGTTAATCGAAGATAATGTAAGTTTTGCTAATCTGGGGTTAGTCGTTATTGACGAACAGCACCGGTTTGGTGTAGCGCAACGCGCCCGGTTATGGAAAAAGAATAATATTCCTCCGCATGTATTGGTAATGACGGCAACGCCTATACCCCGTACTTTAGCCATGACTTTGTATGGCGATTTGGATGTTTCTGTAATCGACGAGCTTCCTCCGGGCAGAAAACCTATTAAAACGATACACATGTACAGTGGCAAGCGGTTTAACTTATACGAATCGGTTCGTAAACAACTGAAAGCAGGCCGGCAGGTTTACATCGTTTATCCGTTGATTGAAGAAAGTGAAAAGTCGGATTTGAAAAACCTTACCGAAGGGTTTGAGCATACCAAAGAAATATTTCCGGAATATCAAGTCAGTATGGTTCACGGCAAAATGAAGCCTGCTGAGAAAGATGCGGAAATGCAAAAATTTATTTCCGGTGAAGCCCAAATCATGGTGGCGACCACAGTCATCGAAGTGGGAGTGAATGTCCCTAATGCTTCGGTGATGATTATTGAAAGCGCCGAACGCTTCGGACTTTCCCAATTACATCAATTGCGAGGCAGGGTAGGGCGCGGCGCCGATCAATCATTTTGTATCTTGCTTACCCGTTATGAGCTATCGGAAGTTACCCGCAAACGCCTGTCGATCATGACCGAAACCAACGACGGATTTATTATCGCCGAAGAAGATTTAAAACTTCGCGGTCCCGGCGATATCGATGGAACGCAACAGAGCGGTGTCGCATTTGATTTGAAAATTGCCAACTTAGCCAAAGACGGACAAATATTAAGTTTGGCAAGAGATTTTGCCAAAGAGGTTTTAGAAGACGATCCAACACTTCAAAAACCGGAAAATACAATCTTGGACAGGCAATTAAAGAAACTCAATCAAGGCAAAACCGGCTGGTTTATGATTAGCTGAAATCAAAATTATATATTTTTGTACAATGAAAATACAACTTACAGTCATCGGAAAAACCAATCAGGATTTTGTACAAAAAGGATTGGACGAATTTTGTAATCGATTAAAACATTATATTCCGTTTGAAATGGATATAATCCCCGATATAAAAAATACGAAAAACTTATCACAGGAACAACAAAAGGAAAAAGAAGGAGAGTTAATCTTAAAAAACATACAAGCCGGAGATTATGTAGTATTGCTTGACGAGCGGGGAAAAGAATTTTCGTCTTTGCAATTTGCCGGTTATATAGAAAAGAAAAAACATGTGGTAAATAAAAGGATGGTATTCGTTATCGGAGGCGCTTATGGATTTTCCGAAAAGGTTTATGAAGCAGCCTCTGAAAAAATATCCCTTTCTAAAATGACGTTTTCTCATCAGATGATCCGGTTGATTTTTGTGGAACAATTATATCGCGCAATGACTATTTTAAATAATGAACCTTATCATCATGAATAAAAATCAGTATATTTGCGAAGTTTTTTTGTTCACACACAGATTACACAGATTTCGAAATTAATAAAATTCAAATAAAAATAAATTATGGCAATAGTTAAACCATTCAAGGGAGTTCGTCCTCCCAAAGATTTCGTTACACAAGTAGCTTCCCGTCCTTACGATGTGCTGAGTTCGGAAGAAGCCCGTGAAGAAGCTAAAGGAAATGAAAAATCGTTATACCACATCATTAAGCCGGAAATAGATTTTCCTGCCGGAATGGATGAACATTCCCAACCTGTGTATGACAAAGCCGTTGAAAATTTCAAAAAATTTCAGGAAAAAGGCTGGTTGAAGCAGGACGGAAAGGAAATGTATTATGTTTATGCTCAAACGATGAATGGCCGTACACAATATGGAATCGTTGTTTGCGCCTGCGTTGAAGATTATATGAACGGTGTGATCAAAAAACATGAATTGACCCGCAAAGATAAAGAAGAAGACCGCATGATTCACGTTCGTATCAACAATGCCAATATCGAGCCTGTTTTCTTCGCTTATCCCGATAATCAAGTCTTAGATGAGATTGTTTTGGCAACGATAAAGAACGCCCCCGAATATGATTTTGTTGCAGAAGATGGTTTCGGACATCAATTTTGGTTGATAGACGACGATGCTACGGTCAAACAAATTACCGAAATTTTTGCCGGTATTCCTTATTTATACATTGCTGACGGACATCATCGCACCGCTGCTGCTGCTTTGGTTGGCGCAGAAAAAGCCAAGCAAAATCCCAACCATACGGGAAAAGAAGAATATAACTATTTCTTGGCGGTTTGTTTCCCCGATAACCAGTTGAAAATCATGGATTACAATCGTGTTGTTAAAGATTTGAACGGATTGACTCCTGCCGGATTTTTGGAAGCATTGGGAGCCGATTTTTCAATAGAATACAAAGGAACGGAAATCTATCACCCTGCCGGTCTGCATAATTTTTCATTATATCTCAACGGTGGTTGGTATTCATTAACGGCCAATCCGGGAACATACAACGACTCTGATCCTATCGGCGTATTGGATGTAACGATCTCTTCCGATTTAATTCTTGATAAAATATTGGGAATGAAAGATCTCCGTACCGACAAACGCATTGATTTTGTCGGTGGTTTGCGTGGTTTGGGTGAATTGAAACGACGTGTGGATAGCGGAGAAATGAAAGCTGCCTTGGCATTATATCCCGTTTCAATGAAACAATTAATCGACATTGCCGATACAGGAAACATCATGCCTCCTAAAACAACCTGGTTTGAGCCCAAACTGCGTTCAGGCTTAGTTATCCACAAATTAAGCTAAAGTCCCAAGATTGTTCCATGAAGTCCCATGGTTGATATCTACAAAACAATAGCGAAAACCTCTGAAGGTTATATCACAGAACAGCGTAGCAAATTCACTGCTTACGCTGTTCCTGTGCATACTCCCGAAGAAGTTAAATTGTATGTGGATAACTATCGCAACCAATATTACGATGCCCGGCACGTTTGTTGGGCATATATGTTAGGCGCCGATCGGAAGGTCTTTCGTGTAAACGATGATGGCGAACCTTCTTCCACTGCCGGAAAACCAATACTGGGAGTTATCAATTCAAATGAATTAACAGATGTTCTGATCGTCGTTATCCGTTATTTTGGCGGAGTAAAACTCGGAACCAGCGGTCTGATTGTCGCTTACCGTGCCGCTGCGCAAGATGCAATAGCCAATGCCGAAATCATCGAAAAAACGGTCGATGAAGAAATTACGGTTACATTCGAATATCCTTTCCTGAACGGCATTATGCGCATTGTGAAAGAAGACAACCCTGTTGTTATCTCCCAAAAATTCGATATGAATTGTCAGATGACCCTGCGAATCCGTAAAAGTGAAGCAGAGAAATTGAGAGCAAAACTATTGAAAGTAGAAACCGTTCAGGTTATAATTTAACATGAACTCCTCTTACTCTGTTTTTTATTCTTTACTTGCGTGTGCCCCGTTGCAGAAAGGCTTGTTCGAAGATTTTCCGCAGCGACATAAAGCTACCCGGTTACGAACTTCGTAACTGTTGCCGTCGGCGCTTTCAATCCTGATGCCGCCACGAACCCAAATAGGACCGCTTACTTTAATTCCCGTATCTTCAATAAGCCCGATAGACGGTTCGAAAGGAGGTTCGTATATTTCTTTTTTTTCTTTGTCATAAATCACTAACCGCCCTCCCGGGCAGTTACCAGCTTCTCTTTTGGCAAGTTCAATTTCTACGGGAGTTTCGGCACGTTCCACAATATTCCATATCCGTCCGTAGGCATCACAAAAACGGGCAAATGCACAAAATTTTACATTGTCCGCCAATATCAGGGCAGGACCTTCTATTTGGTTTGCTCCATCGAAAAACGAATCCAAAGCGGCGGTTTCGGTCGGATCCCATTCCCTTTCGATATGCGCTCCGGAGCAGAAAGGCTTGTTTTCCGAACCTCCACAGCGACAGAGGGCGCAGGGACTTTCACAAGAGGTGTAATTCTTTCCTTCCCGATAATCCCAACTATTACCTTCTTCATTCAAAACGATGATTTGTTCATTGATTGGTGGTTGTCCGTATACCAAATACCCGAACTACAAGCTGCATTTTCATAATTGTATTTTTTTTATTTTTTTGTTTTTTTTTAATTACTACTAGTACTCCATATTGTTAGTTTTAAGCTCATAAAACAATTTGATCCTAAGAAATGTTTAGAATTTTATTTCATTTCTTATTTTTTATGTAGATTTGCAAATTGTTTTACCCTAATTAAATTAACTATGATTCGTTATGCTTTAACTGAAAACGGAATGAATCCGGATTCGGATGAATACATCGCAGTTGTAACCAATAGCCGGAAAGTCGACATCAATGATATTATTGATGTCATGGTATCTGAAGGAACCGGACTTACAAGACCTCAAGCACTGGCTTATTTTGAAAAATTGACACAAACCGTTGAATATTTCATCAAAGAAGGAGCTACTATCAGTACACCATTATTCAGGACGCGCACGTCTATTTCGGGAGTATTTAAAAATGAGAAAGACGCATTCACCCGTTCTCGCCATCAAGTCCATGTGCGGATGTCTGCAGGAGTTCGTTTGAGCAAGGTAGAATCCCGGTTACCGGTTAAAAAAGTTTCACTTTCAACCCATTCTCCTCGACCGATGTTTTTTTTAGACATGCAGACAGAATTGAAAAACGAACAGATTATTCCGGGTAATATGGCTCACCTCACGGGTCGACATTTGAAATTAGATCCGGAAGATCCGTCTCAAGGTATTTTCTTTATCCCTGTCGACCGTCCGAAAGACGAGATCAGAGTAAGTGCTTATTACAAAATCAAACCTTCTGAAATCTTGTTTCTTGTGCCATCGTTATCTTCCGGTAATTATACCATTATTGTAAGAGTACTTATGAAGAACCATAAGTCAGTAAGAGAAGGTGAGTTACCGGTTGTTTTACAGTGTGCAGTTCCCGAAATCTAAATCGGTAGCGGTCGCTTCCTATCATCGGTAGCGACCGCTACCTATCGTGTGTAGCACTCGCTACCGATAGGATATATCCCGATTATAAAAAAATTACTGTATGACTTTAAGAAATATATAGTATTTCTTCTAATTTCCTTTATCTTTGCGGTTTAATTATAATAGTTAATGAAAGCGAAGATTTTAGTAACAGGCGGAGCAGGGTACATAGGTTCTCACACAACGGTAGAGCTTCAAAATGCCGGTTACGAAGTGGTGATTGTCGATAATTTGTCTAACTCCAATGCGGGTGTTATAGATGGTATTGAACGTATTTCCGGCATACGTCCTGTTTTTGAACAACTCGATTGTAATGATATGCCGGCAATGCAAGCTGTATTTGAAAGACACAAAGGAATCAAAGGAATTATCCATTTTGCTGCAAGTAAAGCTGTCGGAGAATCCGTACAAAAACCATTATTATATTACGGAAATAATATTGTTTCTTTGCTGAATATCATGGATTTGATGCCTCGGTATGGAGTAGAGGCTTTGGTCTTTTCTTCTTCCTGTACAGTTTACGGACAACCCGACATCCTTCCGGTAACCGAAGATGCACCGATAAAACCGGCATTGTCGCCTTACGGTAATACCAAACAAATCAATGAAGAGATTATTCGTGATGCCATATATGCAGGAGTTCCTTACAAAAGCATTATCTTACGTTACTTTAATCCTATAGGAGCGCATCCGTCTGCCGAAATAGGGGAACTTCCGATTGGTGTGCCGCAAAATTTGGTTCCGTTTGTCACTCAAACAGCTATTGGTGTGCGGAAACAATTGAGTGTTTTCGGAGATGACTACGATACTCCCGACGGTTCTTGTATTCGTGATTATATCAATGTGGTTGATTTGGCTAAGGCGCATGTGGTATCTTTGGATCGTATGCTTAACAATAAATCGAAAAGCAATTTAGAAATATTTAATATTGGAACCGGTCGTGGTTTGTCTGTATTGGAATTGATTGATATATTTGAAAAAACCACAGGCGTGAAATTGAATTATCAAATTGTCGGGCGACGAGAAGGTGACATAGAAAAGGTTTGGGCAAATCCTGATTATGCGAACAATGAATTAGGTTGGAAAGCTGTTGAAACGATTGAAGATACTTTGCTTTCGGCATGGAAATGGCAATTAAAACTTAGAGAGAAAGGAATTATATAATGAAAGGTATTGTATTGAATAAAGCGATCAAGCAAGTAGGATTCGTTATTGTACTGTCATTTATTTTTTGTACCATTATTGTGGAGTTGAATTATTTTATCAGCTCGATACTTGGCGCCTTTACTTTGTATATGCTGTTGCGTAAACCTTTGCATAAATTAGAAGCGAAAGGTTGGAATACAACGGTAGCTACCATTTTCTTTTTGGTAATAGCAACACTGATTATTTTTATGGTCGGCAGTATTTTTACTTCTTGTTGAACTGAAAAATTTTCATCCTCAAATAATTATTGACAATGTACATCAGATAAGTGATTTTATTCTAAAAGAAACAGGATATAATATTTGGTCGAAAGATGTGGCAAATGAAACCATATTGACCGTCACCCGAATGATACCTGATATTTTTTCCGTTACGGGTAATATTATTACCAACGCTATAATGATGATATTTATATTGTTTTTTATGTTACGGAAAAGTTGGGCAATGGAAAAAGGTCTCGAAGACCATCTTCCCTTATCGCACGACAGTATCTCTTTGTTAAAACACGAAACTCAAAATATGGTCGTAAGTAATGCTATCGGAATTCCTATCATTATGATAGGGCAAGGATTAATTGCGGCTTTGGGTTATTGGGCTCTCGGCATCGGAAATGCTTTGGTATGGGGAGTTCTTACCGGTTTGTGCGGCTTGATCCCTGTTGTCGGAACAGCAATTGTTTGGTTACCTTTAGCTATTAACTCTTTCGTTGCAGGAGATGTATGGACGGGGGTTTTTCTTATCTTGCACGGATCATTGATTATTTCGAGTGTAGATAATGTAAGCCGCATGTTTTTTATGAAGAAATATGCAGATGTACACCCGTTGATTACGATTTTTGGAATTATCTTGGGAATGAATCTTTTCGGATTTTGGGGAATCATATTCGGTCCGTTAGTGATTTCCGTTTTCCTGATTTTATTGAAGATTTATAGAAATGAATTCCTTAGTTAATATTTTATATACATAGAAATTATATTACTCACAATAAAGCAAAGTTAATTATGAAAACGATGAAATGGATATTTGCATGTTCCGTATTAAGTTTATTTTTCCTTACAAGTTGTCTAGAAGAGACAGGGAACAGGGTTACAAGAGAAAGTCTCGCAGTTGTTAGAATGGATAATGACGGAAAAATATTTTTGAGTACCAACTATATTTATGATTACGGTTGGATAGCTGCACCTCAGTTAGATAACAGAGATTTGAAAGATGGTGATTGCCTCTTTATTTCTTTTACGATTGATTTTGATAATCAACCTTCGACTAATTATTATACGGCAACCAAGATTGGTTATGCTGTA
>QMCD01003145.1_pt1 | contig 10084 bp, 12 predicted proteins | sample 1821841 | NCBI WGS metagenome assembly QMCD01 (sample SAMN01991225, study PRJNA193472) | Termite gut metagenome, whole genome shotgun sequencing project. | isolation source: worker | host: Macrotermes natalensis
ATCAATGCCGCTTTCAAGGATGAGGGCAATGCGCTCCATATCCTTGTAGAGCGCGGAAAAATCACGCTCAAAGCTATACGCAATGGTTTTGGCTATGGCAGTCCTATCATTTTCAGCGGCTTCTCTATGTACAGTTTCCATCCCATGTTCCCCTTACCAATAAAGTATATGTAGTATACCACAATCCAAGTAAAGGAGGCCCGCCAATGGCGACAAAACTACAACTCATCACGGCGATGTACGACCACACGCTGAACAAACTGACCGGCAGCATGAATGAGTGGTAAGGCTTTTTGCGCTCTGCCGCGCGCAACTACAAGCTGGCGTTTGAAGAGCAGGTGCTTGTCCACGCCCAGCGCCCGGACGCAAGTGCCGTGCTGGAAATAGAAAAGTGGAACACGCGCTTTGGCCGCTGGGTGAACCGTGGGGCCACAGGCATCGCCGTGGTAGACCGCGACAGCCCCGGCAAACTGCGCCTGCGCTACTACTTTGACATTTCCGACACCCATGAGAGCCGCCGCAGCCGCCCGGTGCCCCTGTGGGAGATGCAGCCGGAGTACGAGGCCGATGTCATCGAAACGCTGGAAGCCACGTTTGGGGATTTGGCCGAAAAGGAGACACTGGCCGAAGCCATCTATTCGGCGGCACAAAACGCGGTAACTGATAACATCACCGACTACCTCCACGACTTGTTGTCCTGCCGCGAGGACAGTTTTTTGGAGGAACTGGATGATTTGAACGTGGAGGGTTTCTACCGAGAAGCCCTTATCGTGAGCGTCACAGCCATGTGGATGGCGCGGTGCGGCATCGAGCCTTTGGAATATTTCTCGCCCGAAGATTACGGAGTTGTGTACAATTTCAATACGCCGGCCACGGCCACGCTCTTGGGCGCGGCCACATCCGCCATTGCGGAGATGGGTTTGCGTGAGATTGCGTCCACGGTGCTGAATCTGCAAAAGGCTGAACGTGCGGAGCAGAGTGCGAATCGCACCTTTGCGGGGCAAGCGGGGACAAGGGATAATGAACCCACAAGCATTAACAACAGTGAAAGGGGCTTTGAAAATGGACGCACTGACATACAGCGAAGTGAACGGCTACAGGATACCCGACCTAACGCTGCCAGAAGAACCCGAAGTGCAGCTTGGCAAATACGCCCTGCTGCGCCACAGCTATCTGAAGCAGCACCGCAAGGGCCTGTTCAGCCGTCTTTTGATGAGCGGGAAACTGAACGAATATCTGATGGAAACCGAACGGGTGGCGCGGCAGCGCATGGAGGTGATGGTGCGCGAGATGGCGGCGGCGCAGGGCGTGACGGAGGAACTGAAAGCCCGCGACCAGATGGCGTGGGTGGGCAAGATGAACAACATCCACCAAGCGCCGAGGAAGTGATACTGGCGGAGCTGATACACAGTTAGCCCTTTTCCCCAGCATCGAGGAACAACAAGAGAGCATCGAAGAAGCGGAAGGAACGGCGCAGGCCGGAACTCCTTCCGTTTTTTCTATTTCGCAGGAGTACATTGATGATTTTCTCACACAGGGAACTGGCACAGAACATGGTAAATACCGTGTTTTAGAACAATACTCAATACTTGACGCTACATCATTTGCAAAGTTTATCAAAGACGAGTTTGGCTGGTATGGTGTCGGCTGGCTTGATGATAACCGTATACATCACGGTATGAACAGCGAACCATCGCGCGGATTAACCTTTGAATACGGCGAAACAAGACAGGTATTAAGCTGGACGCAAGTAGCAAAGCGAATCGCTACACTAATCTCTGTAGACCGCTATCTAAACCCCAAAGAAAAAGAGGAATACCCACAATGGCTGGCGCGTGAGGAAGAACGGCGGCTGCAATACGCCGAAGAACGCGCCGCCGCCGAGGTATTGCGGCGGGAGCCGACCCCTGTCGACACCGCGCAATATCAGTATGAATATCACTTAGGCGATGTGGTGTACATCGGCAGCCGTGAGTACGAGGTGCTGGCGTTTGACGAGAGCGTAGTGCGTTTGTATGACGCGCAGTTTCCGCTGCTGAACGCCGAAATCCCCCGCGCGGAGTTTGACCGCAAGGTGGCGGAGAACCCACAGAACAACCATTTGCGCGTGGTGGTGGCTGCCACGGAAACGCCAGAAACACCGCCTGTGGCCGCGAAGCTGTTTGAAGAAACATCGCCAGACGGCACGGCGAGAACCGACACCTACCTGTTCTATCATCACGCAGACAGCGGCGAAGTGGCGGCACTGAGTAATAACACACTGCGCCTTATTACAGAAAAAGCAGATGCTTATGTTATCTGCGCTGATGTTTGCTATTTGTCCGAAGCTGAGATGGATATATTTCACATCAGCTTTCGGAAAATGCCGCGTGATTGGGGTTTGCTGCCTGCTGCCATACAGGATAAAATCCGCGAATTGAAGCCGGAATATGAGGCGACGGCAAACGAGAGCGTCATCGGGCAAATCCCCACGCGCCATTGTCGCGCCGCTTTTGCAGTAATATCTCGCCGTTACCGTTAATGAGGATAACGCTTGCGCCGCACTGGAGTATCGGCGCGTGTCCTTTGTACTTTCGCAGGCTTTTTATGTAGTCGGTCATTCCGATACCTCGCTCCGTAAGTGTTTAGCCATGAACAAGCATGGGTTATCCTCATTTGATTCACGGCAGAATATTAAGTAACTCTGACAATTTATGTATACAAGGATACTTGCCGCTACTGTACTCGCCCGGTCTGTCGGCAATTTGAATTGGCTGGATTCCGAGCTTTGCGGCACCGTCTAAATTGTCTTCACCATCATCAACAAATACCGTTTGTTCAGGCGGCAGCTTCATTTGCTCAAGCGCGTGAAGATACATCCGCTTATCCGGTTTGAATGTATTGAGATAGCTACTGATAGTTTTTGTTTCGAAAAAATGCTCAATATTAAAATGACGCAAGATTCGTACCGCCGACGGGAAATTATCGGATATGATGCCGAGCCGATATTTACCGTGCAACACTTCAAGGGTCGTTGCGGTATCATCGAAAAGCGCATAATTATTCATGTCATATACCTTTGAATAAGCAAGCTCATCAATTTGCTCTTTCGTTAAGGTGAGGTCTGAAAAATCCCTCACAAGCATTGAATAAAAATCCTTGAATTGCTCTAATTCATCATCCTCAGATAAAAGCAAATGGTTATCATCAAGATACTTGTACGCACGGTTATATGAAGCGGTTTTTGGAATGGCATGAAATGTTTCTAAGTCAATGTATTCCAGAATTTTATTGGGAATAAGCCAATATGGGCCGACATTACGCAAGAGAGTAAAACCAATGTCAAAAAATATGCCTTTTATTGGCGTGTGAAGTTTCATCTTTGCTCCCTCAATTCTGTGAGAAGTAGTGTATTCCCTCATCCCGTCGGTTCTGTGAGTACGCAGTCAAATCTTCCTCTGTAGCAACAGACCCACGCGGGTGAGAATCCGGCTCGGTGAGCCGTTCGCTGAGACGCAACGTTGCTTGAGGACGTGCCGTAATAGGGTATTTTGCCGCGTTCCAATATTGCGATTGCCAGTTGGTTGGTCAACGCAGCCGCCAATCCAAACCTGCGGTACTCTGGCAGAATATTAATCCCGGTCTGCCAAAGCTGCTCACAGTCCGCGCTTGCTCCCGCTATACCTACGACTTTACCGTCAGCTATGGCTACTGCCGCAAGCACGTCCGGACGCGGATGGTTCACATCATACCCGAGCGCGTACTCAAAGCCTTTATATTGATACAATTTCTCAATGCCCGGTTGCTCGATGATGTTTATCTCAAAGCCGCCAAGTATCGGTAACGGCTGCGGATTATCGGGAAGAAAATAATGGGCAGTTCCGTGAACAAACGGCATATTGAACGCCTCATCACGACTTTTACTGTCAAGCTGTTCGCGCAAGTATGGCAGTATATCGGTTGTTGCCGAGACTATAACGGCAGCACCTATCGTTACCATTTCAAAGTGACGTTCGCCTCTGGGAAACGGACGCCGGCCGGGATTCTCCCGAGCCTCGCAGAACACAAAGCCCTCTCGGTCGAAGTCATCAACGGAGCAGTTAAGGTCAATTGCCAACTGCTTGCGAACCGCTGACCAAATCTTGTCTTTTGTTAATGTCATACCGTCACCGTCTCCTTATCACGCAATATGGTTCGCGTAAAAAACGCCGTGAATCCGTCTTTCATGGATTCCCCTCTTCGCGCGGGCATGTCGTAATAATACTTTCCTGTCTCAATATGTACCGAAATTGGGTCAATGGGAAAGCCCGGCTCACGCTGAGCGCGGGGCTTTGAAACAATGTAAAAAGCGTCGCCTCTCAAGTCGTCACCCATGTACTCATAGACTTGGTTTTCGCTGACGACAAGGCAGATGGCGTTCTGATACCGCGCGAGCATCTTGCCGCCGCAACGCTCCGCCAAACCCGCATAGTAGCAGGTCATTTCCTCGTCTGTCAAGGATTTACCGCCTACATTGCGGACATGGACTCCAGGTTGCAACTCGTTGGGAAGCCCCTCTAAATACAAGCCTGTGTCACATGAAAACACAGGCTTTCCGATAGCTCGGTAATACGCCAGCGCTTTTATGCGTGCGTTTTCAAGAGGGTCATTGCCGCTCTCGTCAATCTCCGGCAGTATTCCTTTGTATTCCTCAAGTCCGTGTATCTCAAGAGGGAGCGATGCAAGGTTGTCCCGCATCATCTGTAGTTTCGCAGGGTTGGTTGTGCCATATATAAGCGATTGAATCATCGTAAGGCATCCCCCATAACTGTGCATTATAAAAAGTATACCACAGATTACGCCCAAATTCCAGTGATTTCTCAGCGCAAGCACAGTGCAGCGAATTGTTATTTTACATGACTCCGAAATACCCTTGACAACATTAATCTAAGAACCTCTACCTCATCACGAAAATGCGCAACGTGGGCGGCATATCCCAGACCGAGAGCCAAAAGGCGTCCGACCTCTTTATGAAGACGCGCTATTTGGATGAAATCACAGGGAACCGGGGCACGGTGTTTGCCACCGGCACCCCGGTGTCCAACTCATTGGCGGAAGTATACACCATGCAGCGGTATTTGCAGTACGATACACTCTGCGAAAGGGGCTTGCAGCACTTCGACTGTTGGGCATCCACCTTTGGTGAAACCGTCACGGCGATGGAACTGACGCTGGAGGGCAGCGGTTTTCAGATGAAGACGCGCTTTTCCAGCTTCTACAATCTGCCGGAATTGATGGCGACGTTCAAAGAAGTGGCCGACATCCAGACAAAGGATATGCTCAATCTGCCCACGCCGAAGGTGAACTACCACACGGTGGTGACGAAGCCCAGCGAGATGCAGAAGGAGATGATAGCGGGGCTGGCCGAGCGCGCGGAGGCCATCCGCAACCGCGAGGTAGACCCCCACAGCGACAATATGCTGGTTATTACGAACGATGGGCGCAAGATTGCGTTAGACCAAAGGATTATTAACCCGCTGCTGCCCGACCATGAGGGCAGCAAGGTGAACGCCTGCGCCGAAAACGTGTACCGCATTTGGGAGGAAACCAAAGACCGCTGCTTGACCCAGCTTGTGTTTTCAGACCTGTCTACACCCAAAGGCGAGCAGCGCGGCGCTGCACCCGATTCGGCTTCGCCGTCTGTCTTTACGGATGTTTATCATGATATGAAGGAGAAGCTGATTGCCAAGGGCATCCCGCCCGAAGAAATCACCTTTATGCACGATGCGAAGAACGAAGCGCAGAAGAAAGAGATTGTGGCCAAAGTGCGCGCCGGTGCCATCCGGGTGCTGATGGGCAGCACGTCCAAGATGGGCGCTGGGATGAATGCCCAAGATTTGCTCGTAGCATCTCACGATTTGGATTGTCCGTGGCGGCCGAGAGAGGACGGACAGATTTTGCGGGTAGTTATTATTAAGAAGTCTCTTGACTTCAATGAAGTGGAAAGGTATAATCTATATGACTGAGTAACGAATTAAGTCACATGGATTATACGAACGGTGAAGGAGATACTATGCCGCGTTTTAGTGAACAAGAGAAAATGTTGATTCAAGATAAACTGCTGGCCGAGGGTGAACGGCTTTTTACTGCTTTCGGTCTAAAGAAAGTGACAATAGACGAACTTGCTGCTGCTACCGCTATTTCAAAAGGCTCTTTCTATGCCTTTTATCCCAGCAAAGAAGAATTATTTATGGATATTTCCGGCAGGCTGCAACAAAAAATGTGGGGTGGGCTAAAGACTTTTCTGGACGAAAACCGTCACTTGCCGCCAAAGGAATTGATGAAACAGTGCTTTCATTGGATGTTCGCTCAAATGTTACAATACCCCATGCTACTCATGATGGATAGAGAGCTGACAGAGCAGCTTTACCGTAAACTATCGCCAGAAGTGATTGCAGCACACACACACGAGGATGAGGATAGCTTGCACATCTTAGAAGAATATGGCATTCGTTTTAAGGTTCGTTCAGATTTGGTTGCTACTACTTTGCAAGTGCTGGCCTTGAATCTTATCAGCTTGCAGCATGACAACGCGATTACCGCGCCAGAAGTTATGGACATTATGATAAGCGGTGTTATTAACGAATTGGTTGAGTGAGGGCAACTACTGTGATAACTGTACAAGACTTGTATTTACGATACCCCTCTGCCCAAGAAAACACCCTACAAGGGATTGATTTTACTGTAAATGAGGGTGAACTCTTTGGTTTTTTGGGGCCGTCCGGCGCGGGTAAAAGCACCTTACAAAAGGTTTTGACTGGCGTATTGCGTAGTTATCGTGGTAAAGCTAATGTGTCGGGTATTGAAATGAAAACCCGCCCCGGCGATTACTACGAACGCATTGGGGTTGATTTTGAATTCCCCAACTTCTACGGCAAGTTCACTGCGATGGAAAACTTGCGCTATTTTGCTTCGCTTTACAGCCGCCCCGTGCAAGATATTATGCCACTCTTTGAGCGTGTAGGGCTTGTGGCGGATGCCGACAAAAAGGTGGCGAGCTACTCTAAGGGCATGAAAATGCGGCTTGGTTTTATTCGCAGCCTTATGCACAGCCCAGACATTCTTTTTTTAGATGAACCAACCAGCGGGCTTGACCCTGCCAACGCCCGAACGCTGAAAGATATGGTGAAAGAGCAAAAAGCGCAAGGCAAAACCATCTTGCTCACCACGCACAATATGCACGATGCCGAAGAATTGTGCGACCGTGTGGCTTTTATTGTGGACGGTAAAATTGCGGCGCTGAACGCCACGGCGGCATTTAAGAACACGGGTGAAACGATGGTAGCGTTTTCCTATTACAAAAATGATGTGTCCCGCGAGGATGTTATTACCCAAAGCTGCCCGCTTGCGGCACTTGGCGAAAACGACAGCTTTCAATCTGCTTTACGCGAGGGTCGCCTTACAGGCATCCACAGCAAAGAACGCACACTGGAAGATGTTTTTATTGAACTGACAGGAAAGGGCTTGCAATGAGAGTGTTTGCCGCAACCCGAAATGATATGCGATATCAAGCCAAATATGGCTTTTACTTGCTGTATGTGCTGATAAGCGCCCTCTATGTAGGTGTGCTGATGGCCTGTCCTAAAGAGTATCGGGGTGTGGTAGCTTCCGTTATTGTGCTGACAGACCCCGCCATGCTTGGTACATTCTTCATCGGTGGTATTTGGCTGCTTGAAAAAAGTGAAGGTTTGCACCGCTTCTATCTTATTGCACCCCTGCGCGGCTTTGAATACATAGGCGCAAAAGCAGTGTCTCTGGCCGTTATCTCAACACTTGCGGCGGACGCAATCGTGCTTGCCGCGTTTGGAGTAAGTGCAAATTATCTTTTGCTTTCGGCGGCAATTCTGCTGGGCAGCGCCACATTTACCACGATTGGGCTTTGGGTTGCGTCTTTCTCCAAAAGCCTTAACCACTATATGCTATTGGCCGTGCCGCTGGAAACATTCATTGCCTTACCGCCTGTACTAGCGGCATTTGGCATTACACATCCTGCGCTGAACGCCCTCCCCGGCATGGCGGCATGGCAACTTATCCGCGCATCCATTGGCTTTGTGGATGCACCGCATCCGCTGCTTCTGTTCGCCTGTCTGCTCATATGGCTGGTTTTCGGCCTTGTGCTTGCGGTGAAACGGTTGCCCAAGGCCATGCAATCCGACACGGGAGAAACCCGATGAAAACAACAATAACGGCCACAGGCAAACTGTTCAAAATAGGCTTACGGCAAGTGTTGCGCGATGGAATGCTCTTTGCCATGCTGCCCGCGCCGTTTCTGACGGGGGTGCTGTTCAAGTTTGGCATTCCACTGCTGGACGCACTGTTAAAACGAGAACTCAGCTTTTCTTTAGAGCCGTGGTTTGGCCTTATAGACGGGTTACTGCTCTATATGACCCCATTATTACTTGCCATGATTCCCTCTTTTTTACTGCTGGAAGAACGCGATGAAGGAATCGCCGATTTCTACCGTATCACGCCAGCGGGTGGTTTGGCATACTACATGGCGCGGCTTGGGCTGCCCATGCTGTGGGCTTTTGCCTGTAGTATTGTTGTGGGTGCTTTATTCACGCTTACCGTTGTTTCTCCTGTAGTGCTGGTGGCGGCTTGTCTAATTTGTACCGCCGCAGGAATTATAATGGCACTGGGCATCTCACACTTTGCCAAAAATAGAGTGGAAGGGCTGGCGCTATCAAAACTAACAGGCCTAAGCCTACTGGGCTTGCTTGCTGCGTGGTTTGTGCCTGCGCCATATGCGTGGCTTTTTGGGGTGATGCCCTCATATTGGCTTGGGGTGTTATTAAAATGAATTGACAACCGTTCGAAATAAATCATCAAGATTGATGAAAATGTGAGGTGATGTGTAATTGAAAGCAGAGTGGATTCTATGTCCTGTTTGCAGAAATAAAACACGATTGCAGGTGCGGCAAGATACGGTGCTAGAAAACTTCCCGCTGTTCTGCCCGAAATGCAAACAGGAAACGCTAATCAGCGTGAAGCAACTGAATACTTCAATTATCACAGAGCCAGACGCTAAGACGCAGAGTCGATAATGTGCCAGTGACGCAGAGCCAGTAATTTGTGAACCCACACAAATTATTGGCTCTTTTTTCTTCCCCAAATATAAGCCGCCGTTCCTTTTTGAAAATGGGGCCCAACGGGGGTTTTATTAAAGTTACCCATTTATAGGATGCGGCGGTACTGGGGAGGTATCGCGGTGTCTTTAGGTGGGCTAACTTTACCGCTATGCTTTATCCAGCGATAGACTCGCTATCTTGCACGCCAAACTCTCTACAAACCAAATAGCACTTCCATCTGCCATTGACACTACTTTTGGAGGTGCTACATGAAATCACAAACGTACTATGAGGACCTGTTCAAAAGCTACCCCGATGTTGTCACCTTGCCAGTGTTCAGAAAAATGCTTGGCGGCATTGGGGAAAGCACAGCACGGAAGCTAGTACAAGAAAACCATATGAACCATTACTACATACGCGACACATACTTTATTCCCAAGCAGTATGTCATCGACTATGTGCTGGGCAAGCACTATGCACAGTATAGAAAGAAACTCAAAGTGCAAATATGATACAAGGGGGGAATCTATTCATCAAACTTCTTCTTGCATAAACTGGCCGCTAGAGAGTTCATCCTTTAGCAATGTGGAAACATAGTCTGAACTTTCTCTATATAGCCCTGTTTCTACATCGGACAACTTTCTAAACACTTCCGAATCATACACGAGATTAGCGGCTTTCTCTATAGGATGGCCGCTTTCCTCTACTAAAAAAGCTATTAAATCCTGCGTTACACCTTCTATTAGTGCTTTAGACCTCTCCATGACTATTCCTCCACTGTGTTCAAAAGCGCCAGTGCCTGCTTTGAGTGGAAAGAAAACTGTGTAGTAAGTTGCTTGTACTCTAAGCCACGCACTAAAGCATCTAAATCAACTAGGCCGCTGGAAAAGTTTCTGAACAATAGCGCAATGTCATCATTCGCCACTGGGCCAGAAACGATATCATATTTATTATCGTGGTTACAAAGTGAATTGGCAGTATCAAGGAATTTCCTGTTG
>QMCD01002542.1_pt1 | contig 10082 bp, 5 predicted proteins | sample 1821841 | NCBI WGS metagenome assembly QMCD01 (sample SAMN01991225, study PRJNA193472) | Termite gut metagenome, whole genome shotgun sequencing project. | isolation source: worker | host: Macrotermes natalensis
CAGATGGTGTCGCTTCTGGTGCGCAAGCTCGGTATGAAATCGGGTGAAAAGGCCATGCTCTACATCAACGGCGTAGGTGCTACCACCCACATGGAGATGGACATCGTGTTCCGCAAGGCGTACAAGGTACTCGAGGCCGCCGGCATAAAAGTTGCGGACAGCAAGATCACAGAACTGCTTACCGTACAGGAACAGGCAGGTTTCCAGATGATCCTCGCCCGTCTGGACGACGATCACGTCGAGTTGCTGAAGAACAGGCGTTCCGATGCTCCTTATTGGGTTACGATAGGAAAGTAAAATTGATATATTTAAGTTAATATATTAATGAGCGTACTTTCGTTAGACGATTTTAAGAAGATGATCGCCCTTGCCCTGGATAAAGTCAGGGCAGGGGCCGACGCTTTCTCGGCACTCGACGCGATCACCGGCGACGGAGACCACGGCGAGGCTATCGTAACCGCCATGACGGCGGTGAACGAAGCGGTGGCCAAAGGCACCGAGTTCAAGGCTATGCTGGACGATGTGGGCTTCAATGTGATGCTCGCCACGAGCGGCTCTACGAGCACTCTTCTCGGGGCATTCTTTCTCGGTATGGCCGATTCGGCCCAGGGGACGGAGCTCGACGCCGCCGGAGTGAAGGCGATGTTCGCGGCGGGACTCGCCGGAGTGCAGAAAAACACAAAGGCCCGGGTGGGCGACAAAACCATGATGGACGCCCTCGTTCCGGCCGTGGAGGCGATCTCCGCCTCGGAGTCGGAAGATATCGCTGCGATCATTGAGGCCGGGGCCCGGGCTGCACGAGCCGGAGCCGAAGCCACAGTGGGTATGAAGGCCAATTTCGGGCGGGCGCGCAATTACGGCGAGCGTTCGATAGGTTCGGCCGATGCCGGAGCCTCTTCGTGGGCAACGATGTTCGAAGCCTTTGCCGAGGCTGCACGGAAATAGTATCAGCAGAAAATTATAAAGACACAAAATGGCAGATTTAGATGATTTAAGGGAAGGCTCGAGATTCGGGGTAGGCGTTGCGTCCGCAAGCGAAGGTTCGTTCCACGTAAAAGGGGCGAATAATTACGATTGGGGTATGAAAGACCGCCTTTCCCGCATTTTCAATCCCGCGACGGGACGTGTGGTGATGCTCGCCTTCGACCACGGTTTTATAATGGGGCCCACTTCGGGCGTGGAGCGTATAGACCTTAATATCGTTCCTCTGGTGGAGTATGCCGACACTCTGATGTGTACGCGCGGGGTACTGCGTTCGCAAATACCTCCCTCCACCAACAAGCCGATATGTTTGCGCTCCGATGCCGGGACGACCATTCTGACCGAACTCAACAACAATGTTACCATCGAGGTCGAGGATGCGATCCGTATGAACGTTTCGGCGATGGCGGTGATGCTTTCGATCGGCGACCCGCTGTTCGAAGCCGTAACGGTGGCCAACCTATATAAAATGGTCGACCGGGGGATGAAATACGGCATTCCCGTGATGGGCGTAACCGCCGTGGGTAAAGATATGGCGCGTGATGCGCGTTATTTCGGGCTTGCATCGAGGGTGTGTGCCGAGAACGGTGCGAGCATCGTGAAAACATACTATTGCGACGGTTTCGAGAATGTGGTGGCGGCCTGTCCCGTTCCCATCGTGATCGCCGGCGGAAAGAAACTCCCCGAGGCCGAAGCGCTCGAGTTGTGTTACAAGGCGATAGGCGACGGCGCCGCAGGGGTCGACATGGGACGCAATGTGTTCCAGTCGGAAGACCCCGCCGCCATGATCCGGGCCGTGCACGGGGTCGTGCACGACGGATTGACCCCTGCACAGGGTATGGAACTTTTCAATGATCTTAAAAGCAAGTAGATAATTAAATTTAACTACTATATTATGAAAACAAAATTATTTCTCACAGTCGTCTGCTGTACGTTTTTGGCGGGAAATGCTGTTTTTGCCCAGGATGGACGGCAAAGGCAGCAGCCTCCGCAGGCGACCGAGATAAACTGGGACCTGGTCTCGGAGAAGCTCGGTGAAACGCAGCAGATGAACGTCGAGGCCGTAAGAAGCGCCTTCGACGAAATGAAAAAAATGCAGGGCTACGATATTGCGAAGTACGAGCCCATGATGCTTGAACTGGAGGGTTATGCAAAAGGTACGGCCGGTGGAGGCCTCAGTGCCGAGGAGCGTGTCGGAAAGATGGCGCAGCTCCGCCGCACGATCCTTTTGTCGAACCCGTTGCTCGACAGCGACAAGATCATCGTCGGCAGATATCAACTTGGTGCCAGGGCGAACAGGGCCATGGCACCTCAGCTCGGTACACAGCCCAATAACTGGTCGAACCAGTCGTCGGCACGCCGCGACGGGTTCAACGGCGAGATCGCGGAGCTCTCCAATCTCCGCGGCGATGTCAAGGATGTCGCCTTGCGCACGATCTATAAACCGGCCGACTCCACTTCGGTAACCGACATGCAGCTCCATTGGGACGGCGAACGCATTCTGTTCACCACTACCGATGCGAACAGGCGTTGGGGGGTATTCGAGGTCAACCGCGACGGAACGAACTTCCACAAGGTTATAAATGTTCCCGAACCAGATCTCGAATTTATGGACGGCGGATACATGCCCGACGGTACCATAATGGCCATGTCGAACATAGGCTATCAGGGTGTGCCGTGCGTGAACGGTGCCGACCAGGTGGGCAATATGATCAAGTACGACCCCGGGACGGGAGCCATGCGCCGCATCACCTTCGACCAGGACGCCAATTGGCATCCGCGCGTGATGAACAACGGGCGGCTGATGTATGTACGCTGGGAGTATACCGACCTGACGCACTACTACTCGCGCTTCGTGATGCACGCCAATCCCGACGGTACCGAAACCAAAGCCCTTTACGGCAGCGGCGGCTGGTTCCCCAACTCAATTTTCGACGTACAGCCCCTTCCGAACGGCAACAGCACCTTCGTGGGTATCATTTCGGGACACCACGGTGTAGCCCGTTCGGGACGCATGATGCTGTTCGATCCCGCCAAGGGACGCAAAGAGGTGAGCGGTATCATACAGGAGGTGCCTTTCAGCAAACGTCCGGTAGTTCCCCTTATCAAGGACGAACTCGTCAACGACGTGTGGCCCCAGTTCATCAAGCCGTGGCCCATCAGCGACCACTTCTTCCTTGTGAGCGCCAAGCTCGACCCGAATATCCCCTGGGGCATCTATCTGGTCGACATCTATGATAACATGACACTTCTGGCGATGACCGAGGGCGAAGGGTTTATCAATCCGGTTCTCGTAACCAAACGTCCCGTTCCTCCCGTTATCCCCGACAGGATCAAACCCGCCGAAAAGGAGGCTACTTTCTTTGTTCAGGATATATATCAGGGCGAAGGCTTGCCGGGTGTACCGGTCGGTACGGTGAAGAAATTGCGTATTTTCGCTTATGAATACGCTTATGTGGACACCCCTTCCGACCACACTGCACAGGGTATCCAGAGCGGATGGGATATCAAACGCGTGTTGGGCGAGGTGGATGTCGAGCCCGACGGTTCGGTTATGTTCAAGGCCCCGGCCAACACTCCCATCTCGATGCAGCCCCTCGACTCCGAAGGGCGTGCGATACAGTGGATGCGCAGTTGGGTGACGGGAATGCCCGGAGAGGTCGTATCCTGCGTGGGCTGCCACGAGGATCAGAACTCGATGCCGATCCCGAAACGAGCCATGGCTTCGCTTAAGGCCCCGAAAGCACTTGAGGTACCCGAAGGCGGCGTCCGTTCGTTCACCTACGAACTCGAGGTGCAGCCCATACTCGACCGCGCTTGTGTGTCGTGCCACGGAGAGAAATCTTCGACCGACCTGCGCGGAGGCCGAAGTGTCGACAGGATCCTTACCAACAAACGCTCGAATCAGGGACAGGCACTTATCACCTCCGCAAGTTATATCGCACTGCACCCTTACGTCAGCCGTCAGGGACCGGAGGCCGATATCTACGTGATGAGACCTTATGAATACCACGCCTCGACGAGCGAACTTGTAAAGATACTGAAACGCGGACACCACGGGGTGGAACTGACCGACACGGAGTGGCGTAAACTCTATGAATGGATAGACCTGAACGCTCCCTACCACGGACAATTTGTGGACAATAAGGTTTCCTATTGCCCGACCAACCAGTATGACCGTCGTATAGAACTTGCCAATAAATATGGCAACGGTGCGGGTGTCGACTGGCGCCGGGAGATCGCCGACTTCGAAGCATATCTCGAAGCGAAAGGTAAAGCCGAACCCGCGAAGCCTACTCCTCCTCCCAAACCCCAATATGCGAAGGTCGAGGCGGCAGGATGGCCGATGACAGCCGACCGTAGCGCGGCGCTTGTGGCAGGAGCCGATGCCCGCCGCGAGGTCGAGATCGCTCCGGGTGTGAATATCGCTTTCGTGCGCATTCCGGCAGGCTCATTCGTCATGGGCAGCAACACCCGCGGCCAGAATAACTCGCCCGCAAATGTGGTGAAGGTGGAAAAACCGTTCTGGATGGCCACGACCGAGCTCACCAACGAGCAGTATAACGTATTGTTCCCAAAACATGACAGCCGTTATATAGCGCAGTTCTGGAAAGACCACGTAGGCCCCGGCTATGAGGCTAACCGTCCCGACCAACCCGTTATACGCATCACCTGGAACGAGGCGATGGAGTATTGCAAAATGTTGGCCGAAAAAACAGGACTTAATATCACCCTGCCCACCGAAGCGCAGTGGGAATGGGCTTGTCGCGCAGGTTCCGGTGAGGACATGTGGTACGGTGCGTACAACGCAAGTTTTGCCCGGCACGAGAACCTGGCCGATAACTCCCTCGCCAATATGGCGGTTATAGGGGTCGACCCGCAGCCGATGAGGCACGACGATCCCGCTTTCCCGTACTACAACTTCCTGCTTCGCGATCCTTCGGTCAATGACGGCAATATGGTTGTGGCCGATGTGGCGAAATATGAACCGAACCCGTGGGGATTGTACGACATGCACGGCAATGTGGCCGAGTTCACCCGTTCGAGTTATGCACCCTATCCTTACGACGCCTCCGCTGAGTCGGACCAGAAGGTCTATCGCGGCGGTTCGTGGATAGAAAGGCCGAAAAACTCCACAGCTTATGCCCGTAACGAAGTTTACGCATGGCAGTCGCTGATCGGCGTGGGTATGAGGCTTGTTATCGAAGAATAACTCTCCGTACGGATACGGATAATTAATTTGACGGCGGTGCATGATTAAACCCTGCACCGCCGTCTTAATATCCGGGAACAATAGTAGTCGAATAATACAATCACCTGATAATGGAAAAGAACACGGGGATCAAACGCTTTTTCTCCTCATGGCGGACAGTGGTGGTACTGCTCGGCATTTATGCTGCCGGTATGGCTGCTGCCACCTTCATAGAGGCGGGTATGGGAACCGAAGCTGCGCGGGCGGCGATCTACCACTCGTGGTGGTTCATCGCACTGCACGTGCTGCTTGCGGCATGTTTTGTGGCCATGAGCCTGAAATTCGATCTGCTGCGACGCAAAAGGTGGGGGACGCTGCTGCTGCATTACGGTTTTGTCGTGATGATTGCAGGGGCGTTCATCACCCACGTGTGGGGATACGAGGGTTACATGCACATAAGGGAGGGTGAGTCGTCGTCCTCGATAGTCGAGGGAGGCGCGACCGTACGGGAGGTGCCTTTCACGGTCGAGCTCAGGGATTTCCGCCTGGTGCGTTATCCGGGCAGCAACACCCCCTCGTCCTACGAGAGCGACGTGGTGATAACCTACAAGGGTGTCGAGACCCCGCGTGAGATATATATGAACAATATTGCGCGCGTGGGCGGGTTCCGCATCTACCAAACCTCATACGACAGCGACGAGGGGGGCACGGTGCTCACCGTTAACAGCGACCGCTGGGGTACGGGCGTTACTTATGCGGGATATATCATGCTTTTCATTGGCCTCGTTGCGGGGCTGCTGCAAAAGGGGTCGCGCTTCCGCTCCCTCTATCGTTCGCTCGGTAAAAGCGCGGCTGTTATCGCGTTGTTGTGCGGTCTCTCTTTCAGTGCATCGGCACAGGGCCCGGCGGTACGCGAGATCGATCCCGGACGCGCCGAACGTTTCGGCCGCCTTGTGATTCAGGCCGCCGACGGACGCGTGGAACCGGTGAACACCTACTCTTCGGAGATACTGCGTAAAATCTCCCATCGCGACCGCTTTCGCGGCATGACGGGCGACCAGGTGCTCATAGGGCTTATGGGCGATCCATACGGTTGGGGAGATGTGCCGCTCGTCTACGTGCCGGTCCCGGAGGTTGCACGTGCAGTGGGGGCTTCGGGAGAGTATACCTCATTCAACAGCGTGTTCGACGACGAGGGGAATTACCGCCTTACCGACGTGGTCTCCCGGATTTACCGGAAAGAGCCCGGCGAGCGCAACAAAACCGACAAGGAGTATCTCAAACTCGATGAGAAGATAAATATCCTCTACTCGCTGTTCAATGGCGGGATGATGCCGCTGTTCCCGTCGGCGGATGGCAGTTGGCTCTCTCCGGCCGATGCCGCGGAGGTCGGTCTCACGGGTATGGATTCGATGTTCGTGGCGCGCACCCTGCCCTGGTACGCCGAGTCGATGGCGGCGGGACGATATGCCGAAGCCGACGAGGTGATAGCCATGATCGAAAAATACCAGTCGTCGCAAACAGCCGGAATGGATGTAAACCGCGGCCGGATCGACGCCGAGATATTCTACAACAAGGTCGGGGTATTCCGTTGGTGCTTCCGCCTCTACCTTATAGTGGGCTTCCTTTTGATGCTGTTGGCTGCCTCGGCGGCGGGGAGTAAAAGTGCCGTACGTACGGGGAAACGTCCTTCAGTCTGGATCACGATCCTGTCGGCCGGAGTATTGGCCGTGTTCCTTTTTCAGACCTTCGGGTTGGGACTCCGGTGGTACATCTCGGGGCGCGGCCCCTGGGCCAGTTCCTACGAAACGATGGTGTATGTGGGATGGATCACCGTGCTGTCGGGGCTCCTGTTCGCACGGCGTTCGCGAATGGCGTTGGCCTTGGCTGCAATGTTGGGCGGGGTGGTGCTTTTTGTCTCGAACCTCGGCTGGCTCGATCCCCAGATAACGCCCCTGGTGCCCGTTCTGAAATCCCCGTGGCTGATGATCCATGTGTCGGTGATAACGGCAAGCTACGGATTTTTCGGTATCTGCGCAATGTGCGGCCTCACCTCGCTTGTGGCCATCCTTGCGGGAAGGCAACTGCCCGAGCTTCGGAAGATCAACGAACTTGCGCTCAACATAGGGCTTGTGCTGCTCACGGCGGGGATATTTTTCGGCGCCGTGTGGGCCAACGAGTCGTGGGGACGCTATTGGGGATGGGATCCGAAGGAGACGTGGGCGCTTATCACGATGGTGGTCTACGCCATCATCTCCCATTCGCACTTCATTCCGAGGCTGAACAACTACTATGCGTTCGCGGCGATGTCGCTCGGCGCCATCTCGACGGTGCTGATGACATTCTTCGGGGTGAACTACTACCTCTCGGGCCTGCATTCATACGGCGGCAGCGGCGAGGTGTCGTTCCTGCTCGTGGGGATCGCCTCGGTGATCGTCGTCGCGCTGATCGTTGCGGCCGGGGTGAAATATAAAAAGATCCGCTGACATGACGCCAAGCAGATGAAAACCCCCGCGATCTTTCGGTCGCGGGGGTTTTGTTTACAGCGGCGGGATCAATAGACCGAAATCTCGTCCATGAAGAACCAGCAGGTGTGGCCCACGCCGTAGTGCCACTCGGGGCAGTATATGAGCCCTGAGACGTCCACTTTGAGGTAGCGTCCCTCGAAGGGACGGGCTTTTGTCGTCTCGACCACGGCCGGAACATATTTCACCTGCGCCTCGCGGTCTTCGGGGAAGTCTACCGCTCCGATTGGCGTGAAATTCTCACCGTCGTCGGAAACTGAGTACCTGACCTGTTTTGGGAGCAGTATCCACGCCCCGAGTTGGTGCAGGAAATCGGTCGACACTTTGGTGAACTCCTTCACCTCGCCCATGTCGACGACCAGCGAGCCGTCTTTGCCCGACCATCCGACCCAACTCTCGCCGAAAGTGGAGCCTCCGAATAGCTCATCGGTGAGGGCTGTGTTGCCGAGCTCGACATATCTCTCCGACGGTGGTTCGATGAAACGGACTGGTGCGCCGGCGATTATGCTGTGTACGGCCGGCGGCATGAAACGCTCGCGGTAGAGTATGCAGTAATCGGCGGGGGAGTTGCGGCGTTCGTTGAGCGAGGTTATGCCGAGCTCTTTGATCCTGCTCTCGAAAAGGTCGAGCAGCGAGGCCATCTCGGCAGGGTCGCTCGTGAGGTCGGTGCGCATGATCTCGAGCTTGGAGTACTGTATCGGCAGACGTGCTATGTGAACCCTTTCGAGAAGCACCGGATCGTCGGCCACAGCCTTTTCGGCCCGGTCGAACAGCCCTTCATAAGTTTTGATCAGATAGGGACGCAGCACTCCGTCCTTGAGGTTGACGGGAGTGTCGTAGATCCAAAGCCTGTCGCCGCTTCCAAGAAGCGCACCCTCCTGAAGTTTCAGGTATTGATAGAGGTAAGAGGCGGCAGGGCCGTAATAACCGTTCAGAAAGCGCCTCATGAGCTCGTCGGGATCGGCGTCGACATCCCAGGCGAGTTTTGCCGCCATCCACGAGCGCAACTCGGCGAAGTTCACACCCCGGCCGGAGTTCATCTGGCTGTGGTGCATCGTGGTGTTGTTCTTCTTGAACAGGCGCATGTTGGGCGCGAGCACGTGGAAATTTGGGAACGGCGAGAGGTAATTGTCGAAGTTGATGGCGTAATCCCACACGAAAATGTTGTCCGAAATGGCTGCCCAACCCTCCAACGCCTTAACGAAGTCGCGGCCGCTGCGGTTGTCGGTGAGGGGCACTTCGCGGTCGGCGTCGATGCTGCAAAGCATGATGTTGACGTTGGGCAGCGGCTTGATGTTGGTCGGCGGGTGCATCGAGTAGAGATAAGCCAGGGTCGAGATCTGCTTGTCGGGGAAGCGTTCGGCGAGTTTGTTCATAAACCAGATGAGGCTTCCCGAGGGGTGCCCGCCGTTCGCGTCGTCGATAGCCTTGCAGTGTTCGCACTGGCAGTTGGTGAAGTTGCCGTCGTTCTGGCTCACCGAGATGATGTGCCTGTCGGGATTCGCCCTGAATATCTCCTCGAGGCGCGCGACGACTATGTCGAATACTTCGGGATTAGTGAGGCACCACTGGCTGGCCGACCCGGGATTGCGCTTGCCGTTGAAGTAGGCGTAATATTCGGGATGCTCCTCGCCATAGACGGACGAGGGCAACAAGCGGTTGAAAGTGTGTACCCAATACCCTTGGGCGAAGACCTCGCCCGGAGACTCGAGCCTGTGCCACAGAGTGTAAATACGGTCGCGTCCACCGCCGGATATCTGACGGTATTCGAACGACGGGGTCTCTGTGAATGTTGTGAGCGGAATGGAGATATTTTCCGATTTGGTGAAGCTGTACGAATCGGCCGCCCAGTACTCCACACCCAGACACTTCTCCAGAAGCGTTACAACGCCGTAGATGGCTCCCTTGTCGTTGCCTCCCGTTATCCGTAGAATTCCGTCCTCGGTTGAAATCCGGAAACTGTCTCCGGTCAGCGCCGTTCCGTCTGAGAGTGTATTTCCTGCCAGACTCGAGATAAAGACGTCGCCCCGGCGGGGACGCGTACCCTCTACTATGGGCAGGGTCGCGCCGCTGATGCGGTGTACGAAATCCTGCAACACAGCCACGGCTATGCTGTCCTTGCCTCTATTCTTTTCCAACATTATCCGTGAGACGGGTTTACCGTCTTTCACAAGAGTTACCCGGGCTGCGGCGGCAAGCGGCAGGACCAACAGGCATAACAAAATAAATTTTTTCATAGCAAGCAAAGTTTTTTATCGTTCAACTTTAAAAATTCCTTTCAGTCTGTGGTCTTTGGAGGAGGCGCTCAGCATCACCCTGAAATCACCCGGCTCGACGATCCTTTCCATATTGATGTCCAGATGGGAAAGGTCTTCGGGAGTGAG
>QMCD01003511.1_pt1 | contig 10081 bp, 7 predicted proteins | sample 1821841 | NCBI WGS metagenome assembly QMCD01 (sample SAMN01991225, study PRJNA193472) | Termite gut metagenome, whole genome shotgun sequencing project. | isolation source: worker | host: Macrotermes natalensis
AAGCTGTGGCGGGCGAGGCAAGGGTGCCTTTCTTCTCTATCAGCGGTTCGGACTTTGTGGAAATGTTTGTGGGCGTGGGCGCTTCGCGCGTGCGCGACCTGTTTGAGAACGCCAAAAAGAATGCGCCGTGTATCGTTTTCATAGACGAGATCGACGCGGTGGGCCGGCAGAGGGGCGCGGGCCTGGGCGGCGGGCACGACGAGCGCGAGCAAACGCTGAACCAGTTGCTTGTGGAGATGGACGGTTTTGAGGTGAACGAGGGGATCATTGTGATGGCGGCGACCAACCGCAAGGATATACTCGACCCGGCGCTGCTGCGCGCGGGCAGGTTTGACCGGCAGATCACCGTGCATTACCCGGATGTGAAAGGCCGCGAGGAAATATTGAACGTACACGCAAAAGGCAAGCCGTTTGAAAGCGATGTGGATATGAAGACCATCGCGCGGCGCACACCCGGCTTTATTGGCGCGGACCTTGAGAATGTGCTGAACGAAGCCGCGATATTGACCGCGCGCCGCAAAAAGAAGAAGATCGGTATGCCGGAGATAGAAGAAGCAATCACTCGCGTGATAGCCGGGCCGGAAAAGAAGAGCCGCATTGTGACGGAGGAAGACAAACGCACCACGGCGTACCACGAGGTGGGCCACGCGATACTCGCGGCAAAGCTTCCCAAGTGTGACCCGGTGCACGAGGTTTCCATTATCCCGCGCGGGCAGGCGGCTGGCTACACCATGACGTTGCCCGAAAAGGACGACCAGCATGTGTTTAAGAGCAAGCTGATGGACGATATCACGATGATGCTGGGCGGCAGGGTCGCGGAAACGCTGACGATAAAGGACGTTTCCACCGGTGCGTTAAACGACTTGCAGCGCGCCACGGCCATCGCCAAGGACATGGTGATGAAATTTGGCATGAGCGAGGAGATCGGCCCCATGTTTTTGGGCGGCGCGCACGAGGTATTCCTGGGCCGGGAATTCGGGCAGCAGCAGGAGTTCTCGGATGAAACCGCTTCCCGCATCGATAAGGAAGCCAAAAAGATATTGGTCGCGTGTTATACAAAGGCGGAAGGGCTTTTAAAGGAAAACCTGAAAAAGTTGCTGGATATCGGCGAAGTGCTGATGCGCAAGGAAAAACTCACAGGCGAGGAATTTACAAAATTGCTGGAATCGCAGGATGGGCTTGAGGCGGACGCGATCGATATGGGCGATATGTCGTTCATGAGCGCCGATTTCGCGGACGATAAGGACAAAGAATAAAGAGAGGAACGGGCCGCCTGGCGCACGCCGCCGGCGGCCTTATTCGATAATGCTGGACCTACATATGCACTCAACCGCATCGGACGGCACGGATACGCCGGGGCAGATCATTGATAAATGCGCCCGGCTTAACCTTGTGCTTTCCTCCGTTACCGACCACGACACGATAGACGGGCAGCGCGAAGCGATCTGCGCCGCCCAGGAGAAAAGAATAAAATACCTGACAGGTGTGGAGTTTTCCGTGCAGCATACGGGCGAGCTGCATATACTTGGCTATGGCGTGGATATTGAAAGCGCCCCTTTTAAGGGCATGATGGACGAGTTGCGCGCCTCGCGTATAGAACGCGTGCACCTTATTTTAAAGCGCCTCGCAGAGCAGGGCGTACCGATTACGTTTGAGGAAGTGGAGCGCCACGCAAAAGGAAATACGCTCGGCCGCCCGCACATTGCCCTCACACTGATCGAACGGGGCTATTCCGGCAGTATGCAGGACGCCTTTTCGACGTACCTCAATGAAAACGGCTTATGCTATGTGCGCCGCCGCAAGTTAAACGCGAAAGAAGCGATGGATCTCATACACAGCGCGGGCGGCGTCAGCGTGCTGGCGCATCCGCGTTTCATAAAAACGGATGATATGGCCGCGCTTGTCGCCGGTATGAAGCGCGACGGCCTTTCGGGCATCGAGGTGTATTACCCCGCGCATTCGGACCGCGACGCCGAACGGTTTGCCGCCATTGCGCGGGCAAACGGCCTGCTGGTTACCGCAGGCAGCGATTACCACGGAAAAATGCGCGACTTTACGGCGATCGCCAGTGAAAAACGCACTAGCCCGCTTCTTGAACAAACAGTTCAACTTCTGCTCGACACATATGCCATGTAATAGATATATTATGAAAAATCGTGCGGATGTAATTGAACTTGCGGTCGCGGGGTGATATAATGGGTCTGGCGGCGGAAGCCGGTTTCGAATATTAACGAGTAAGGTGGTATGAAGGCAATGCTGATGGAAAGTCCGGACATTAAGATATTCGCGGGTTCGTCCGGCGCGTCATTCGCAAAAAAAATGTGCAAATATCTGGGCGCGGAATTGGGTTCTTCCGAAGTAATCCATTTCTCGGATGGAAATGTGTTCATCCGTATCAAGGAAACCGTGCGCGATAAAGATATTTATGTAGTGCTCCCCATTGGGCTTGACCCCAACAACGAACTGGTGGAGCTTTTATTTTGGATGGATTCGTTCAAGCGCGCGAGCGCCAACTCCATCACGGCGATCATCCCCTATTTCGGGTATGCCAAGGGCGATAAAAAGGATGAACCGCGCGTTTCCATACGGGCGCGCGTGTGCGCCGACTGCCTGGAGGTCGCCGGGGCGGACAGGGTGATCACCATGGACCTGCACAGCCCGCAGGTGCAAGGGTTCTTCCGGGTGCCGGTCGATCATCTGCTTTCACTCCCCATACTGTGTGAATATATCAAAACGATGGATCTGATGGAGGATCTCGTCGTGGTTTCCCCGGACGCGGGCTTTGCCAAAACGGCGAGAAAATACGCGGATTATCTGGGCGCGCCCGTAGCAATCGGTGATAAGACGCGTTCCAGTCACGATGAAAACGCGCAAATACTGGAGCTGATCGGCGATGTGGAGGGAAAGAACTGCCTGATCGTGGATGATTTTTCCATAAGCGGCGGCACGCTGGTAGATATCGCGAATCTGCTGAAAAAGCGCGGCGCACGGCATATCACGGCTTGCCTCGCGCATGTGATGCTGCGTGAAAAAGGCGTAAAGATGATTGAGGAAAGCCCGATCGAATACCTGATCGCAACGGACAGCGTGGAAAACCCGTTTATTGTGGGGCATGATAAATTTCTCACCGTTTCGGTCGCGCCGCTTTTTGCGGAGGCTGTATACCGCGTCCACGAGCGCGAATCGGTCAGCACGCTGTTTTCCTCTGTTCCGAAGCGCATAAAAGACGATTTGCACGCCTGCCAGATCAGCTTGTTTGAAAAGAAGTAGAAAACGTAACGGCGAGGGCTGTTTTCCGGGATTCATGGAAAACAGCCTTTTTTAGGGAACGCAGCATGCGTTTGCGCCGTCTAAGAGACGGTTAATTATACTACTCACGCATTAAAATGCCCTTTGTTTTAATGCCGCGCGACGCGCGGGGCTCATACTGCTCTTTGGCAGTATGAGCCGATGAGGTCGTTCAATACCATTACTGCAAAAATGGCGTGCCATTTTTGTGCCGCATCGCTTGCGGCAATAGAAAAACCGTTTTTAGGTTTTTCTATCAGTCATTGGTATTATACATAATACATTGAGCCGGGATACAGGAGAAAATGGAATGCGGAAAAAATCATATAAAAAAATACTGACAGTTGCCGCGGCACTGCTCATAGTGTTCATCTGCGCTACAGCCGCGTTTGCGGAGGAACCTGTTGATACGCCCACGGAGACGCCAACAGAGGCGCCCACAGCGACCCCAACGCCAACGCCAACGCCGACGCCGACGCCGACAGCAACGCCGACACCGACGGCAACGCCAACACCCACACCTACGCCTACGGAAGTCGCCCCCACAGAGGCACCCACAGAAGCGCCCGCGCCAGTCAGCCCGGGAACGGTGGATGTTACAATCTATGTTTCCGTGGGAGGGTACGCAGCGCGGGATCATACGGTGACAATAGACCAGACGAGCCTCACAACTGACAACGCGGGCAGCGTCACATTTTCCGGCCTGACGGTGGAACAGCACGCCATTTCGATAAAAAATCAGGATGGCGTAACCAGCGGCGGCACGATGCTGATGTCGTCCTCTTCGGCGACGCAAGCCACAAAACCGGACGCAAGCGGTAAATTCGGCCTGAATGTGAACCGGAACACAGGCCGCGTCTATTTGACCGTAGAGTACAACGCGGGTGGTATCATCGGGGTTCCGTATGCCGCGGATACGCCGCCCAGCCCGCTCGAAGTATCGCCGGAGGCTTCGGCTGCCGCGACGCAAACCGTAGCCGCGGACGGGGAGAACACAAAAAAAGTCACCGCGTTTTTCTTTGACGAGGAGGGTGAGGCCATAAGCGGGGTCGCCGCGCAGGTCACCCTGGAGGGCATGGATGCGGTCACCGGCGTCTCAAGCAGGCAAGGTAGCATCGCCGTTGGCGCGCTTCCATACGGCGTAAGCGCATGGCTGGTATCGCGGGGCAGCGAAGAAAGTTTGTTCCAAGTCGTCATGCAAAAGGGCGTGCAAACCGGGCTCCTTGGCAGCGCGGAAGAAAACAGCGTGGCAAGCTACCAGATAAGCGCAAAGGTAGCCGCCGCAGAGGTGTTCCTTTCCTTTACGCAGAGCGAAAACGGGTTTACGCTGACGGAGGTTTCGGAAAAATCGCCCGGCGCGGGAGGCATCAGCACGATGGCGCTTGGCATCATCATAGTGGCGGTTGCCGTTGCGGCTGTCATCATTATCGTAGTGGTTCGCAAAAAAAGCGCGCAAAGGGCATATTACCGCGCGCGTACCAATGAAGAGGGGCAGCAGATACGCCAGGGTGGGCCGCGCCGCACGGGCGGGGGAAACAAATTTGAAAACCGGCCAAAGGACAACACCCGGCCCCCGAGCGACCGGTCGCATATGTGAAAGGGAATATTATGCACGGAAGTAACCCATCCGTGCGTGGTTGTGCATTAACGTTGGTAGCGGTGGCTTATGTTAGAGCAAATTAAAAGTACAACAAAAAGTACAGGATTGTCTAAATATCCTGCGGTTGTCTATCGGGCATTCCTTTTGGGTCAATGTATCCCTACGGATGATTTTATGCCTCCGGCGGTTTAGAACCTACGGTTCTAAAAACTCCCTTAAAGGCCAAGGCACTGGCAATCGTGGAAAGCCCTGTCTTACCATCCTACAAAATTATCTCTTTTTATTCCGTATGCTGGCCTACAATGTTGAACCGCAATCCTTCCCGGATTACTAAGGTCGCCGACCTTAGTCGGTTTCAAGGGGAATGCGGAACGACCGCGCCCCGATGGGCGATGCAGAGAGTGCAGCATTCGCTGAGCGCGAGATGAGCAAGCCGCTGCCCCTTGCGGCGCGGCGAGCCCGCAGTGAAGCGGGAAAGAGGGGGATTGTCAAGGGGGGCGAAGGGTGGAAATTCCGAATCCCCCTGCCCCCCCTTGACGCCCAGCGGCAGCGTCCAAACTACCTACGGTGGAAAAAGTCGTCATTTTAGCAATAATGCAGGGCGAGTTCAAATCCCACCCGCCCAAACACTATGGATACAAACCCTCCTTAATCAGCGATTACCTAATTTTAAAAGATATTTCTATCTCCGCTTTTGCGGCGAAAGTATTCTTCACTTCTGCTGTCCGAACCAACCCGCGATTTAGTATGCCGTTTCACCCTTCCCCAAACAGTTCCGTGGAAAGATAGCGCTCACCCGTATCAGGCAACACCACCACGATCTTTTTACCCGCGTAAGCCGCCGTATCCGCAAGGCGAAGAGCGACGCAAAGAGCCGCGCCCGAGGAAACGCCGCAAAGAAGCCCTTCCGCTTTTCCCAGCCTGCGCGCCGTATCCATCGCGTCGGCTGCCGACACTGTGCGCACTTCGTCTATGATCGCACGATTTAACAACCCCGGCACAAAACCCGCGCCAATGCCCTGTATCTTGTGCGGCGAAGGCTTCCCTCCGGAAAGAACCGGGCTTTCTTCCGGCTCCACCGCAACGATTTTGATATCCTTGTTTTGCGATTTTAAATATTCGCCCGCACCCGTAATGGTGCCGCCGCTGCCCACGCCCGCCACAAATACGTCTACCTTGCCGTCCATATCCCGCCAGATCTCCGGGCCTGTCGTCTCTCTGTGCGCCTGCGCGTTCGCGGGGTTTTCAAACTGGTTGGTCATGTAGCCCCTGCGCTCACGGCAAATTTCCTGCGCACGTGCAATCGCGCCGCGCATCCCTTCCGCTGCGGGCGTCAAAACAAGCTCCGCCCCAAGGGCGGATAAAAGCTTGCGCCGCTCCACGCTCATGGATTCCGGCATGGTGAGGACCAGCTTCATGCCCAGGCTGGCGCAGATGAAGCTTAAAGAGATCCCCGTGTTGCCGCTGGTAGATTCCACGATCACCGTATCTTTGGATACGCCGCCATGCTTTAACGCTTCCGTGATCATATAATAAGCCGCGCGGTCTTTCACGCTTCCGAGCGGGTTTTTGTATTCCAGCTTCGCGTACACATGCGGGTGCATCGCTCCCAGGTTCATGATGGGCGTATTACCGATCAGTTCGGTCAGTTTTGTTATTGCCGCCATATTATTCCTCCTCTTCCCGGATCGCCTCTAAGTCGTAAGGCGTCTTCTGGTATACATAATAATTCAGCCAGTTATAAAAAAGCAGGTTTGCGTGCCCCCGCCACTTGACTATGACTTCCTTTTTGGGGTCGTCATCCGTAAAATAATTTTCAGGTATTGCGACCGGAAGGCCTTTTTGCACATCCCGCTCATATTCCGCGCGCAGCGTATTCGCCGTATATTCCGGGTGCCCCGTAACAAAGAAAAACCGGCCATCCCTGCCGGACGCTATGTATACGCCGCTTTCCGCACTCTCACAGAGTATGGCCAGCTTGGGGTTCTTTTCGATATCTTCTTTCAGCACACCGGTATGCCGCGAGTGCGGCGCCCAGAACACGTCGTCAAACCCACGCAGTATAGGCGTATAGTTCGCTGCCTTTGTGTGCTCGAAAACACCGAACATCTTTTGCGGAAGCTTGTGCTTTTTTATGCCATAATGGTAAAAAAGCCCCGCCTGCGCCGCCCAGCAGATATGCATGGTGGAAAAGACGTTATGCTTACTCCATTCCATAATATCCCGGAGCTCCTCCCAATAGGTCACATCCTCAAACGATATTTGCTCGACCGGCGCGCCCGTGATGATAAGCCCGTCAAAAAATTGATCTTTCACTTCCCCGAACGTCTGGTAAAACGCTTCCAGATGCTCCGCCGACGTATTTTTGGAACGGTGCGTCGCCGGATGCAGCAGCCGCACTTCAACCTGAAGCGGTGAATTGGCGAGCAGCCGCATGAGCTGCGTCTCCGTACGCTCTTTTGTGGGCATGATATTTAAAATGGCGATGCGAAGTGGGCGGATATCCTGCACGGCCGCGCGCGAAAGCGGCATGATGAATATACCCTCACGTGCCAGTTCCCTGGCTGCTGGTAAGTTTTTGTTGATAACGATAGGCATGTTCGCACGCTCCCTTCTTTATATTATATCCCCCGCAGGGTCGCTGTTTTTTCAGTATACACCGCGGCGGTTCATTACGCAAATGAAACCCTCTACCGCAGAATGACCCATCCGTGCGTGGTTTTGTATTAACTTTGGCAGCGGCGGCTTAAACAACCGATGATCACCGCAGGCCGCGCACCTTTCCAGCCCTTTTGAGGGCAACATTCAGTAATGTTTTTCTATGCCTCGTTTAGGCATGTCCACTCAAATACAAGCCCGTATTTTACCATGTAAATATTTGCGTTCGCTTTTTTGCTTTTGGGTATTCCTCCCGGGTCAAGGAGCCTGCGGCGCATTATATGCCTCCGGCGGTTTAGAACCTACGGTTCTAAAAATTCCCTCAAAGGCAAAAGCGCGAACAATCTCAGAAACCATGCTCTGCAACCATATAAACTTATCTCATTCATTCCGTATTCTGGTCTACATTGCTGAACCGCAAACCTTTTCGGATAACTAAGGTCGCGGGCCTACGTCGGCTTCAATGGGAATGCGGAACGACCGCGCCCTGATGGGCGATACAGGGAGTGCAGCATTCGCTGAACGCGAGGCGAGCAAGCCGCTGCCTCTTGCGGCGCGGCGAACCCGCAGTGAAGCGGGAATAAGGGGGATTGTCAAGGGGGGCTAAGGGAGAAATTCCGAATCTTCCTGCCCCCCTTGACGCCCAGCCAAAACTATCTCACGGTGGAAAATGTTGCCGTTTCAACAACAGTGCAGGAGCGGGTTCAAATTCCATCAGCCGAAGCGCGGGAAAGGATGACCCCCTCTGCAGAAAAAGTCTGTGCCGTCAACGATACTAAAACTCTTATATGCACACAAAACGACCACTCCCCTCTACCGCACCCCGCCTTGATCCACACCCGCCCCCATCCTCTGTTTGCGGTACCGGCTGGGGCTGAGCCGGAAAAATTTTGAGAATATCTGCGAAAAATAGGACGGCGAGGAAAACCCGACAATCGTGGCGATCTGCGTAACGGAATAATCGGTCGTCGCAAGCAGGACGCGGCTTTCTTCCAGCCTCTTTTTCAGCAAATAGTTGATGGGCGAGATGCCAAACGCTTTGGAATAGGAATGCGCCAAATAATATTTATTGATATGTGTGTAATCCGCCAGGCCGTCCAGGCTAATATTCTCTTTAAAGTGTTCATCTATAAACCGCTTGGCTATCCCGCATTCCCGGCTGGCTTCCACTGCCTCCGCTTCATGCAGGGAATAGGACGTATGCCGCGCTAAAACAAGAAGCAGGGCCTCAAATACATTGTTGCAGATGATTTCGCTGTCCTGGCGGTCTTTTGTAATCTCCCGCGTCAATATGTTGAGGTATGTTGCGATTTCGTCCTTGTGGCCGCTAAAGCCGTACGCGCTGCACCCGGTATACGCGCCCTCGCCAAACCCGAAGGACAGCCCGCTCGCGCCCAGCACAATATATTCCATTGGCTTGGCGGATGTGCTGTGCTCTGTGTGCAGCATTTTAGGGTTTATGATCACAATATCGTCCCGCTTAACGGGGACAGGCTGGTTTTCCACCTGAAAATACCCCGTCCCGTCCGTGATATAGAATAGTTCGGCAAACGAATGGGTGTGCGGAATACTGTCCCAGTCCTTCTCATATTTCGCCACGGTAACATACAAAAGCTGCGTATGGATGTGCGCGAGGTCATGGTGGCCTATATTGTATCGAAGATTACTCATACCGTCCTCCGCGGAAGTTCATAAATTATACACATGAGTTTATATATATTATACGGAAATATCATTAAAAAGCAAGATATATAAAACTTGAAGCAACAATTAAATTGCTTCAACCCCATTGGCAGTATAGAATATGAGCATAATATTGATTTCCTCAGAGTGAATTGCATAAAGCACCACACGAATCGCCTTAAAAAAGCTGTAAAACGAACGAACTTTTTTTATCTAGCTTCTTGCTGTACAAAATATTTTTCCGGTATACATATAACCGGATCGAATGATATGATCTATAAGGAGGAAAGATGATGAAGAAAATTTTGGTACTTGTAGTTGTCGCGGTGCTCGTGATGAGCCTTGCGGCATGCACGCCTGCCGAACCCGAGGCGCCCGCTTCGGAGTCGATCACAGCCGGGTTGTCGTTGTCCCCGGTGATGGTGATGGTCAGGGTCTGTTCGTCCACCCCGCCGTTGCCGTCGCTGACCCGGACCCTGAACGTCTCGCGGTACGGCACATCATGGGCCATGTAGTCCACGTTCCCGTCCGGGATATAGGTCCACTGCCCGCTGGCCGGGTCCAGAATCAGGCGTCCGTGGTCGCCCTGGCCGTTGCCGACCAGGCTCCATTCCAGGGTTTCCCCAAGCTCGGCCCCGTCGGACAGGGACAGGGTGCCCGTGAGCGGGTCATCCGCCTCGGTTCTCGCGTTCAGCGCGTCTTCCCGGATGCTCTCATGCAGTTTGGTCTGGTCCATGACCGGGGCGGTATTGTCATCGTTGACGGTCATGGTGATGGTCGTCTTCGCGGACGCGCCGTGGGTGTCGTCCGCCAGGACATCGGCCGCGATGACCAGTTCCGCGCCGCCCAGGG
>QMCD01003291.1_pt1 | contig 10080 bp, 10 predicted proteins | sample 1821841 | NCBI WGS metagenome assembly QMCD01 (sample SAMN01991225, study PRJNA193472) | Termite gut metagenome, whole genome shotgun sequencing project. | isolation source: worker | host: Macrotermes natalensis
CCCGGTCAAGGGACTTCGTCCCATATGCACTAAATTTGGTAAAACTCGTGTAAATACAGGGTTTTTATTATGGTAAGTAGGTTGTTTTACCATTTATTCACCACTTGTACTCGCGAATTTTAAGGAAATCTTCCGTAAATCCATCCCCTAAAATGGCTAGATATCAATGTTTTTAGCCTAGGTTAGTGCGTATGGGACTTCATCCCTCTGGACTCCTATCCGCTGTTCTGGGTCTGTAACCGATTACATTCCTGCCCTTGGAATTTTCCATTTTGTTATAGCATATATCGGCCCATCAAAAAAATCCCGGTATTCCGGGGTTTTTTTGTATACTGCTCTTTCCTGACAAACGGTTCCGCATCCGCATATTTTTGTAATCGTTTTCTAACATCCACTCCGAGTGGACTTTGCGCGGTTTTTACAGTATACTGTTACGAGTTTGTAGCTTACGCTTACATTCCATAGTTACGCTCCATCATCAGGAGGAAAGAAATGAACACTTCCATAAAAAAAATCGCGGCCGTGCTCGGCGGCATAGCCATCGTATCGGTGCTCACAGCGCTGTTCACGGCACTATGGCTGCGAAGCGTATATCTCGGCGCCCCGGGCGACGATCTATCCTATGACCAAAAGCTCGCGGAAATACAGGAGATCATTCAACAGAGCTATTACAAGACCATATCCGACGAGGATCTATATACCGGCACCTATCGCGGCATGATGTGGGCGCTGGAAGACCCGTATTCGCGCTACTACAGCGCCGAGGAACTATCCGCCGCCCAAGAACAGCGCGAAGGTTTATACTTCGGCATCGGCGTACTCCTGAGCATTTCCCCGGACGGCGAAAACATCATCATCGTGCGCGCTTTCCGAAACAGCCCCGCCGCCGCCGCGGGCCTGCGCACCGGCGACAGAATTCTGGCCGTGGACGGCGAAGAACTCGGCGCGTATGATCTGGACCGGGCCACCACCCTGCTCAAGGGTGCGGAGGAAGGCAGCGAAGTCATCATCACGGTCATGACCGGCAAGCAGAAGCGCGATGTCGCCGTAACCCGCGCCGAGGTGGAGAACAACCGCGTGGAATACCGCATGATCGAGGACATCGCGTATATCGAGATATTTGAATTCTTTGGCAATGACGTGAGCGGATTTGAGGAGGCAATACAATTCGCGAAGAACAACCAGGCCGAAGGCATACTGCTCGATTTGCGGGATAACCCCGGCGGATTGGTGGACGACGCGGTAAAAATCGCGGATATGCTGCTGCCCGGCGGCAAAATCGTCTATACGCAGGACCGCGAGGGCAATCAGGAAACATGGAGCAGCGACGCCGAATCCATCGGCCTGCCACTGGTCGTTCTGGTGAACGAAATGTCCGCTTCCTCCTCCGAAATACTGGCCGGAGCGGTGCAGGATCATAAGGCCGGAATTATCGTCGGCGAAAAAACCTATGGCAAGGGCGTAGTGCAGACCATCATCCCCTTTGCGGACGGCTCGGGCATACAGCTCACCACCTCCACCTTCTACACCCCGAATGGGCATTCCATACACGAGGAAAATGGCATCGAGCCGGATGTGGCGGTCGAAATTCCCGAAGCCTCCCGGGAAGAGTTTAAGCGCAATCGCGCATTCCTAAGCGCGGATCAGGACATACAACTCCAAAAGGCGATTGAGGTGCTAAATGCCGAGATCCGCGCCAAGGCGCAGGAAGAAGCGGAATAATCTAAATCTTTAGAGCGGCGGATTTTTGTCCGAAGCGTAGGCTTCCACTTCGACGGATTTATTCTTGCGTTGCAACAGATAGTCGAAAAGGCGATTGACCAAATTCGTAAAGACCACGATGAGCGGTACGCCGACGAACATGCCGATCGCGCCGAACATAGCGCTGAAGAGCAGCAGGCCGATGATAATCCAGAGCGGGGACACGCCCAGCGCATTGCCCATGATCTTGGGGCCTAAGATATTTCCGTCGAACTGCTGGAGTATGAGTATGAACACGACGAACCAGAGACAGGTGATCGGGCTTTCGATGAGTATGATGATGGCGCTGGGAATCGCGCCGATAAACGGTCCCACATAGGGGATCACATTGGTAACGCCCACCACAACGCTGATGAGCATCACATAGGGCATCTGCAAAATGGACATGCCGATGAAGCACAAAACGCCGATAATCGCGGAGTCGATGATGCGCCCGATGATGAAGCCGCTGAACACCCGATGCGCGTCCAGCGTTATATCATAGAGGAGGGCGGCCGTTTTATCGGGGAATATCGCGTGGCTCACCTTTTTCGCATACGCGAACATGCGCTCCCGATCATAGAGCAAGTACACCGAGAGCAGGAAACCGATGAGCCAGTATATCACGCTCATGGTAAAATTCACGCCGGCCGATAAGACGCCGGGAATCAGCTCGATTCCATATGCATAGAACTCTTCCAGCGCGGAAGCGAAATTATCCAGCAGCGTCTTGGTGGCATCGCCGAAAAACGAACCATCCGTCGCTCCCTGCGAGAGATTCTCGACCGTGTCGGTAATAAAGGCTCCCGCCTCCGTCACGAAAGCCGGTACGCGCTCCACCAAGGACGCCAGGCTTTGCCAAAGCTGGGGCACGATCATGAACGCGAAGGCCAATATGAGCAAAAACGTCAATATATGGGTGAGCAACAGCGCGATCGCGCGGCGGGGCTTGGGCTTCAGCTTGCCCTTCGAAAGCCAGGGCAGCAGACGGTCGTCGAATACGCGCAATACGGGATTGAGCAGATACGCGACCACGACGGCGAAAACCAATGGCCGCAGCGTATCAAAAAGCCCCCAAAACGCGCTCGCTAAGGCGGCGAAGTTCGTAACGCCCAGATAGAACACGGCCGATACCGCAATCACCAGGAAAACATAAATCGCTATTGTCGTATACCGCTTATTCGGTTCGAATTTCATCGTAGCCTCTCGCCTTCCGTCTTTCTCATTTTAAACCAAATATATCGACGCGATATCCGGCATTCTTCCCTTCACGCAAAATCCTATTATGCGCGCGCAACGCGCTTTACGCTTTCATTCTCCCATTGTCCATTGTCCATTGCGCATCGTCGCCCCGAATACTCCCATAAGCGTCCAAACGACCGGGCCATTGATGGGCAGGGTAATATTGAAAAACGCCTGCGTAAAATACGCGAACGCGGCCAGTCCAAAGGCGAGCGCCAGAGTATTATTCCAATATTTTCGAAAGCGCCAGAACAACAGCGCGATGAATGCTACAAATGCCGCGCAGCCGACGACGCCCGTATCCACCAGGAGCTGTATATACTCATTATGCGCCTTGTCGATGGGCGTATTGGGAAAATATGCACTCGTCGCGCGATCCTCCGCGAAATTCTCTTCGAACACCGGAGCGAAATTATCCGGCCCATAGCCCAAAATCGGGCGTTCGGGCACCAATTGCATCGCGCGCTTCCATATAAAGCCGCGGCCGCTGCCCGCCTCATCCGTCAGATCGCCCCGCAAAACGGCGGCGGCTTCCATAAGCGTCGTATTTCCGGTTGTTTCCGCCACCGTCGGCAGAGCCACCAGCCCGGCGATCAGGGCTGCGGCCAGAAAAACCGCCCAACCTATGCGAACGCGCCGCACCGGGTATTCCTTCCCCGAAGGGCGCAACATCAGCAATACGCCCAAAATGAGGGCAACGCCCGCGATGAACGGATAGGCGGAATGCCAGGGCGAATCCGCTCCTTCCCCCATCCCGAAGCCCGCGCTCGTCGCTTCCGCCCAATAGAGTATCAGTGCGAATCCCGCCAAAGCGATGCAGAGCTTCGCGAGCGATTTCTGGTCGCGTACCATCCAACCCAGGCCCACCACGAAAGCGGCCAATGCCCCCACGACAAAACTGCTCGTTCCCCCAATGAGCGCCATATAGAGCGTGATCAGCGTACAGGGCAGGAGCGCCCAGGCGCGCTTCTTCCGTCCCCGAATGAATACTATGCTGCCGAGAACGAAAACCAGGCCCAAATACGTGGAGTAGAAATTCGTATTGCCAAATGTCGAATAAAATATGATATACGGTCCCGGCAGGGTATGCGGATAGGGGAACTTCCCCCAAAATTCCGGGCCGAGAGCATTGAGAAGCGCATCCAGCGGCGGCAATTCGTAGGTGCTGGGATACAAGCCAAAAATATCCATGCCGAAGAATTGCAAAATGCCGATAATCGCCGTCGCCGCTCCCACGATGCAGGCGATCAACGCATCCGCCTTCTTCGGCGTATACAGGCGGGAAATGATGAAGAATGTCGCGATATACCCGATATAGATAAGCGCGCCGCCATTGCGCCGGGGAATGCCGGTCCAGGCGTATTCGGGATACGCCGCCTGCAATGCGGAAATGACCAATACGAGACCGAAGGCGATCAGCGCGATCTCGTGCGGAAACAGGCGCTTGATAAGCCCCTTGATCTTCGGCAGATTGCCGTCCATCATCGAGCGCAGATAGGCCACAGCCAGCGCGGCCAAAGTGCCCAAACACAAAAACGCGAAAACATTCTGCTTGTTATTGGTCATGTTTTCGTAAAAATTGGTGACATAGGACGTGATATTTCCCTCCGAGTCCTGTACGGGCTGCGCACCCGTCAGAACAAACAGCGGGAATACTATCACCATGGCCAAAACGAATACGCGCGCTATGATCGCGCTATGCTTTTTCCACCCTAAGAACGCGTTCTCCGCACGCGCCTTTTCCTTCTTATTCTTCGCCATATATCTCCTTAAATCCGCCGATTTTTCGCCCTTTTACGGAATAAAAACATGATAGCATTCCAATAGGCATTTGTCAAAAACGCATTCCCGTAGCAGAGGCATATGCGATATACTCATGGCATGAATAAAATTCTCATTCTCTATTTTTCCGGCGTGGGCGCAACCCGACAGGTCGCCGAATGGATGGTCGCCACTCTCCAGGACCTGCTTATTGCCGATATTTTCTCCATCGAGCAAAGCGGCCATTTCGCGCTCGATCCATACGACGCGCTCATCATCGGCACGCCCTGCTTCCACGCGGCGCCCGCCCAGCGCTTGATGGATTATTTTGCTACCCTTCCGCCGCTTCCCGCGCCCGTTCCGGCATTCGTCTTCAATACGCATGGGCTGTATTCCTGCAATACCAACCGGATACTGGCCAAAGCGCTGACGCGGAAAAACATCCGCACTATAATGGACAGAAGCTATCGCGCCCCGGCCAGCGATTTCACATTGCTCGCCCCGGCCATACAGCCCATATTTCATTTTGAGAAGCGCATTCGGCAAAAGATCGCGGCGGACTGCGCCCATTTTATTCAAACACGCCAAAGCGCAAAGCTCCATATCCCCCATTTCGCGTTTTCCAGCATTTTCAATGCCCCCAATCGGCTGGCTGGGCACTGCATACCATTAACCATCCATGTACATATCGACCGTTGTGTACAATGCGGCCGGTGCATCCAAAACTGCCCGCATAGCGCTGTCGCCAAGGATAGCGATGGCTATCCGGCCTTCAATAAAACCGCCTGCGAGAACTGCTATCGCTGTGTGCACCACTGCCCCGCCCTGGCATTGTCGCTAAGCGCGCACAAAAAGCTCTACACGGCGCTCAAGTATCCATATAACGCGTATTGACATTTTTTATAAGTCGCAATATAATCCATATGACTATTAAAAATATTTAGTCATTTGGATTTTAAAAAGGGAGGGATTATCCTGCCGCGCTTTTCCGACCAGGAAAGAGAATCGATACAAAAAAAATTGTTGACGGAAGGCGAGCGCCTTTTCGCCGCTTTTGGCCTCAAGAAGGCGACGATCGACGAGCTGGCCGCCGCCGCCGCCATATCGAAGGGTTCCTTCTATGCTTTTTACCCGAGCAAGGAGGCGCTGCTCATGGATATTTCCAGCAGATTGCAGCAAAGAATATGGCAGGACGCGAGGGAATTTTTAGACGAAAATCGCGACGCGACGCCCCATGAATTGATGCGGATATGCATTCTCTGGATGCTCTCCCAAATGACGAAATATCCCCTGCTGCAAATCATCGACGGGGAAACCATCGAGCAATTATACCGCAAGCTGCCGCCCGAAATGATCGCCGCGCATACGCAGGAGGATAGGAACAGCCTGGCGCTTCTGGAGGAATACGGCGTCCATTGCAAGGTGGATTCCCAGGTGGCCGTCACCCTATTGCAGGCGCTGACGCCCACCTTCCTACAATTATACCAAGCCAAAAACGAGGAAGCGATGGACATATTATTGCGGGGCATAATAAGCGAAATCGTGGAATGAGGGAAAAAAATGATTACCGTAAGCGACTTGTATTTGCGCTATCCTTCCGCAAAAAGCGACACTTTGCGGGGCATCGGCTTTACTGTAAACGAGGGGGAAATATTCGGCTTTCTGGGGCCTTCCGGCGCTGGAAAGAGCACCCTGCAAAAGGTGCTGACGGGCGTGCTGCGGAATTACCGGGGCAGCGCGAGCGTCGCGGGCATCGAGATGAAAAAACGCAAAGCCGACTACTATGAGCGCATCGGGGTGGATTTCGAATTCCCGAATTTTTACGGCAGATTCACCGCGATGGAGAATCTGCGCTATTTCGCCTCCCTGTATCGGCAACCCGCGCGGGATTTGATGCCCCTCCTCGAGCGCGTAGGTCTTGCGGAGGATGCCGGGAAAAAGGTATCCAGCTACTCCAAGGGCATGAAGATGCGTTTGGGCTTTATTCGCAGTCTGATGCACGACCCGGACATTCTCTTTCTGGATGAGCCCACCAGCGGGCTGGATCCCGCCAATGCCCGGACGCTGAAGGATATGGTGCGGGAACAAAAGGCATTGGGCAAGACCATACTGCTCACCACGCACAATATGCACGATGCCGAGGAATTATGCGACCGCGTAGCCTTTATCGTAGACGGCGGGATCGCGGCGCTGAACGCCCCCGCCGGTTTCAAAAACACGCAGGGCGTCGTAGTCGAGTTCGATTACCGGCCGGAGGATGGGTCGGATATCATCCGCCAAAGCGCCCCTCTTGCCCTGCTCCGCGAAAGCGCCCCGTTCCAATCCGCCCTGCGGGAAAATCGCCTTACCCGCATCCACAGCAAGGAGCGCACTTTGGAAGATGTATTCATCGAATTAACGGGGAGGGGTCTGCAATGAGAGTGCGTGTCGCGATCAAAAACGATATGCGCTACCAAATAAAGCATGGTTTTTATCTGCTCTACGGCATCATCAGCGCCCTGTATATCGGCGTTTTGATGGTCTGCCCGAGCGAGCATCGGGGCATTGTCGCATCGATCGTCATTCTGACCGACCCGGCCATGCTGGGCACCTTCTTCATCGGCGCGATATGGCTCTTGGAAAAAGACGAAGGGCTGCACGGCTATTACCTCATCACCCCATTGCGCGCGGCGGAGTATATTGCCGCCAAGGCCCTATCCTTGGCAATCATCTCGACCCTCGCGGCAAACGCCATACTGCTGATAGCCATCGGCCCCGGCGCGGACTATCTCCTGCTGTCCGCGAGCATCTTGATCGGGGCGGCCGCCTTCACCACCATCGGCCTATGGGTGGCCTCCTTCGCCCGAAGCCTTAACCAATACATGCTATTGGCCGCGCCGCTGGAGACCTTCATCGCCCTGCCGCCGATATTGGCCGCCTTTGGCATCGCGCATCCAACATTGAATCTATTTCCCGGCATGGCCGTATGGCAGCTCATTCGGCGCGCGATCGGTTTTCTCGATACGCCCCCGGTTTTACCGATGTTCATGGTACTGCTCGCATGGTTTTTCATCGGCATGCAACTTACCATACGGCGTGTGCCCAACGCCATGCAAAGCGACGCGGGAGGCAGCATATGAAAGCCACGATAAACTCCGTCGGCAAACTCTTCCGAATCGGAATGCGGCAGATCATCCGAGACGGCATGCTCTTCGCTCTGCTTCCGGCGCCTTTTTTGATGGGAGCGCTGGCAAAGTTCGGCATACCACCGCTAGATGCCCTGCTCGCGCGGCAATTCGGCTTTTCCCTGCAACCCTGGTATGGCCTGATCGACGGCTTGCTGCTCTATTTGACTCCCACGCTGCTCGGCATGATTTCCACCTTTTTGATGCTGGAGGAGCGAGACGAGGGAATTGCCGATTTTTATAATATCACCCCGGCCGGTGGGCGGGCATACCACATCGCGCGACTGGGACTTCCCATGGCATGGGCTTTCGTCTGCAGTCTGGTCGTAGGAGCGATCTTCACGCTCCGAGCGCTGGCCCCGATGGTATTATTGGGCGCTTGCCTCATCAGCGCCGCCGCCGGAGCGCTGATGACGCTCGGCGTTTCGCGCTTCGCCAAAAACCGCGTGGAAGGGCTGGCGCTGTCCAAACTCACCGGACTAAGCCTGCTGGGCTTAGTGGCCGTGTGGTTTATTCCGGCGCCGTTTTCCTGGTTTTTTGGTTTTATGCCGTCGTACTGGCTGGGAATATTGTTGCAATAAATTGAATCGAGTAGGAGGCTACCCATTAATTGAGTAGCCGACCTCTCACACCACCGTGCGTACCGTTCGGTACACGGCGGTTCAATAGCTTAAGTGCAACGCTGGATATGTCGTCATATCCCAGCTTTGCGAGGTGTTCGTTTGTCAACGACGTCGAAAGAATCCAACTGCCCGCCACACGCCAGTAGCCTAACCGACTGTTAGCCCATTCCCAAGCCTTGCGGTCGTCCACGCCCAGTTTGACTAAGGCGTTGTTATCGATTAAAGTTTATATCGTAGCAGGAAAGCAGCAGATATTATACAAAACAGCCCAAATTATGTGCAAACTTTATTTTTGAACAGTGCCTAAGTTATCATGACGCGCTTTTATACGCTTCCATTGCTTCCAGAAAATCTGTCTTATCCTGCGGCGAGTCCATTCGTTGAACTCTTGCATCTTCGACTTCATGTCAGCTACGGAGTAATAACCCAGCCACCCTGTCGTACTGCGTTTCAGATTCGCAAGAATCGCCGCAACTGACTTCCCCTGTTTACGACTGGTAAGCTCTCGGATTTTGTCTTTGAACCGCTTGAGGCTTTTCTGATGTGGACGAATTCCAACCTTCTGTTTCACCCTATAAAGCGAGAACCCAAGAAACTTCAGGTTGAGCGGGCTTCCCACACGGCTTTTCTCTCGGTTTACCTTCAAGCGAAGTTTGCCTTCAAGAAATTTTGTGCAGTTCTCCATTACCCTTTCCGTGGCGCGTCTGCTTTTGGCATAGATATTACAGTCGTCCGCGTACCGCAAGAACTTATGACCTCGGCTTTCAAGCATTCGGTCAAACTCCGTGAGGTAGATAATTGGATAGGAGCGGCGAAAGGTTCCCGCCTTGCGGCGTGCCTTCATCCGTCGGACTTGGAAGACCGTCAACCATTACGCCGCTTTTCAGATACTTGCGTATCAGCCGGAGAACTTCCTTGTCCTTTATCTCCCTGCCCACCAGTTCAAGCAGGATGTCATGGTTCACCGTGTCGAAATACTTAGCCAAGTCGATGTCTACTACTTGGGTATAGCCTTCCTCGTAGTAAGACTTCGCTTGCTTTATCGCCTGCTGTGCGTTTCTTCCCGGCCTGAAACCATAACTGCTATCAGAAAACGTTCGCTCGAATATTGGCTGTAGAACTTGCGCTATAGCCTGTTGCAATAATCGGTCGATTACGGTTGGCACGCCCAGTAATCGCACACCGCCGTCGGGTTTCGGTATCTCCACCCGTCTAACCGGCTTGGGCTTGTATGTCCCTTCCGTTACGCTCTTGATAAGCTCTTCCTTGTGTTCTTTAAGGTACGGCAGTATAGCGTCTACGGTCATCCCATCAACTCCCGCCGCTCCGCCGTTGCGCTTCACCCGTTTGTATGCCGCGTTCAGATTATCCCTGTGCAGTATCCGCCCGAGTAACCCCGTTGCACCATTCCCTTCCCCGTTCTCCAGTGGGGCAATACTCCGCGCTCCCTCGTTACTCTCCGTTTCCAACGTACCCTCGCGAGTCCAGCCTGGTTGCCCAGTTTTCTGCTCTCTCCGCATTGCCTCACCTTCCTTCGTTTCCGAGAATCA
>QMCD01005165.1_pt1 | contig 10079 bp, 6 predicted proteins | sample 1821841 | NCBI WGS metagenome assembly QMCD01 (sample SAMN01991225, study PRJNA193472) | Termite gut metagenome, whole genome shotgun sequencing project. | isolation source: worker | host: Macrotermes natalensis
ATGAAAGATTTGGAAACGGAAGCCTACAAGTTGGGAATCCCTCTAAAAACGCGCCACAACGAAGTTGCACCGCATCAATTTGAATGCGCACCTTCGTTTGAAGAGGCGAATTTGGCAATAGACCATAACTTATTGCTGATGTCGTTGATGCGTCAAATTGCAAAAAAACATTATTTGAAGGTTATTTTTCACGAAAAACCGTTTGCGGGCGTGAACGGTTCCGGAAAACATAATAATTGGTCGCTGATGACCGATAAAGGTAAAAATCTTTTGTCGCCGGGCAAAACACCACGAACCAACTTGCAGTTTTTAACCTTTTTTATTTGCACCATACGTGCGGTTCATGAGCATGGATATTTGTTGATGTCGAGTGTCGCAAACCTTTCAAACTCCTATCGTTTGGGAGGAAACGAAGCGCCACCGAGTATATTATCGGTATTTTTAGGAAAAACCTTATCGGAAGTGCTCAATTCGCTCGAAAATACGATCAGTACAACTAAAATGACGCCCGACGAGAAAACGGAACTAAAACTCAACATCATTGGAAAGATTCCGGAGATTATGCCCGATAACACCGATCGCAACCGGACATCACCGTTTGCTTTTATTGGTAATCGGTTTGAATTTCGTGCTGTTGGCTCTTCAAGCAACCCTTCCTCATCGGTGATTGTATTGAATGCCGCTGTAGCTCAGCAGCTCACTCTGTTTTATAATGAGGTAGAAAAACTCATCGAAAACGGAGTGAAAAAAGATGAGGCGATTTTTCAGGTTTTGCGCAAGTTTATCAAAGATTCGCGCGATGTGTTGTTCGACGGAAACGGCTATAGCCCCGAATGGCACAAAGAAGCGGAGAAACGCGGACTGAAAAATATCAACAATATTATTGAGGCTTTTGGCGCTTATTTGCTTAAAAATTCACGAGAGTTGTTCTCTCAATTCAACATTCTCAGCGATAAGGAACTCGAAGCGCGATACGAAATACAAAACGAAACCTATACCAAAAAAATTCAAATAGAATCGCGGGTTTTGGGCGATTTGGCCATCAATCACATTATTCCTATTGCCATTCAATATCAAAATGTGTTGATTGAAAATTTGCGTGGATTGAAAGAATTTTACAGCGAAAAAGAATTTAAGCAGTTTGCAGATCCTCAATTACAGACGCTTAAAGATATATCCGTACGTATCAAAGAGATTCGCACGCAAGTGTATGAAATGATTGAAGAGCGAAGAAAGGCAAATCTGATCGAAAATTTTGTGGAAAAAGCTAAAGCGTATTCAAGCAAAGTCGCGCCATATCTGACTTCCATTCGTGAGCATATCGACACGCTTGAACTTGAAGTCGATGATGCAATATGGTCGCTTCCGAAATATCGGGAGTTGTTGTTTTTGCATTAGTTTCCGGTGCAGATGGTGATGATTTTTTTCATGGTATAATATTGTTGGGGCACAAAATCTTGTGCCCCAACGTTGAATTTTTTGCAATATTTCGGATGGATTATTTTCCGAATTTAATCGCTGCTTGTGCTGCTGCCAAACGTGCGATAGGCACACGGAACGGAGAACAGCTCACATACGTTAGACCGTTTTTGTAACAAAATTCCACCGACTTCGGATCGCCTCCTTGTTCGCCACAAATACCGAGTTTGATGTTCGGACGAGTGCTGCGACCGCGTTCGCAAGCCATAGAGATCAATTCTCCAACGCCTTTCGGGTCGATAGTTTGGAACGGGTCGTGATCCAAAATTTTCTTGTCCATATAATCGGGCAAGAACGTACTTGCATCATCACGGCTAAATCCGTAGGTCATTTGCGTAAGGTCGTTTGTTCCGAACGAGAAGAACTCTGCGGTTTTCGCCATACGATCCGCCAAGAAACACGCACGTGGAATTTCGATCATCGTACCGTAGAGGTAGTCGATTTTCGCACCGGTTTTTTCACATACGCTTGCATGAATTTTCTCCACACTTGCTTTGGTGATAATCAACTCACGTCCGCCAATCGTTACAGGAACCATAATCTCCGGTTTCGGATTTTTGCCTTCTTTTTGCAATTCTGCAGTAGCCTCAAACAAGGCACGCACTTGCATTTCAGTGATTGCAGGATACGTGATACCCAAACGAACACCACGGTGTCCCATCATCGGGTTGGTTTCGTGCAAAGCATCCACACGTTTGGCAACTTCCGCAGCAGTAATGTTCAACACTTTTGCGATTTCTTCTTGTTTGTCGGCAGTTTGCGGAGCGAACTCGTGCAAAGGTGGGTCAAGCAAGCGGAATGTAACAGGTAGTCCGTCCATTGCCAACATGGTGTCTTTCATATCTTTTTTCACAAACGGTTCGAGTTCGTCAATGGCTTTTTGACGTTCTGCATCGCTTGTACTCAAAATCATTTTACGCAGGATGAACAAAGGTTGATCTGCACCTTTTCCGTAGAACATGTGTTCCGTGCGGAAAAGACCGATACCTTCGGCACCGAAACTACGTGCCAATGCAGCATCTTCGGCAGTTTCCGCATTGGTGCGAACGCCCATTGTGCGGAAAGTGTCCACCATCTTCATGAAGGCTTGGAAGCGCGGATTCTCAGAGGACTCCATCAGTTTCAACTCGCCTTCGTAAGCGTGTCCTTTCGTTCCGTTCAAAGTCAGCACATCGCCTTCTTTAATCACAATGTCCGTACCTTTCACGTAAGCCAATTTCTTATCTTCGTGAACATCTAATGTACCGGCACCTACGATGCAACATTTTCCCCAACCACGTGCTACGAGAGCCGCGTGTGAAGTCATACCGCCCAAAGCGGTCAAGATACCATCGGAAACACGCATACCATCCACGTCTTCGGGGTTGGTTTCCTTACGAACCAACAATACCTTTTCTCCACGACGAGTCCATTCCACAGCAGTTTCAGCGGAGAACACCGCTTTACCTACAGCAGCACCCGGTCCGGCAGGAAGACCTTTGCATAACAGTTTTGCATTTTTTTCTGCGTTAGGATCGCAAATCGGGTGAAGTAATTCATCCAATTGTGCAGGCTCAACACGCATAACAGCGGTTTTTTCGTTGATGAGTTTTTCGCTCAACATATCCATCGCCATATTCAATGCAGCAGTTCCGGTGCGTTTACCCACACGGCATTGCAACATATAGAGTTTGCCTTCTTGAATGGTAAATTCGATGTCCAACATATCGGTAAACGTTTTTTCCAAACGTTCACGAATGTCGGCAAGTTCTTTGTAGATTGTTGGCATTTGCTCTTGCAGTGATGCCAAGTGTTTGTTTTGTTCGTTTTTCGTGTCATCGTTAAGCGGGTTCGGCGTGCGAATACCTGCAACAACGTCTTCGCCTTGAGCGTTGATCAACCATTCTCCGTAGAAAATGTTTGTTCCAACAGCCGGGTCGCGTGTGAATGCAACGCCTGTAGCAGAGGTGTCGCCCATATTTCCGAACACCATTGCTTGAACGTTTACAGCCGTTCCCCAATCATCAGGAATGCCTTCAATACGGCGATATGAAACGGCTTTCTTACCGTTCCAGCTTTTGAAAACGGCTTTGATAGCACCTTCCAACTGTGCTTTTGCATCATCCGGAAATTCTGTGCCGAGCACTTCTTTCACTTTCACTTTGAATTGATCTGCGAGGGTTTTCAAATCATCGGAAGTCAATTCGGTATCGGAGTGGAAACCTTTCTTTTCTTTGTATTCTTCGAGCATATCGTCCAACTGACGGCGAATACCTTTATCCAAACCTTCGGCTTTGTCCATCACCACATCGGCATACATCATAATCAGACGTCGATAGGAGTCATAAACAAAACGAGGGTTGTTTGTTTTCTTAATAATACCGGGCAGAGTAGCCGAGCACAAGCCAATGTTCAAAACGGTGTCCATCATTCCGGGCATAGAGCTACGCGCTCCGGAACGTGCCGACATCAGCATTGGATTTTCGGCATCGCCGTATTTCATACCCATATTCTTTTCCACGTCTTGCATGGCTTTCCAAACATCGTCCATCAAGCCCGCAGGCAGTTGACAGTTGTTAGCGTAATAATCGGTGCAACATTCGGTTGTAATCGTTAAACCCGCAGGAACAGGTAAGCCCAAATGGCACATTTCAGCAAGGTTAGCGCCTTTACCACCCAATAAATTTTTCATGTCCGCTTTGCCTTCTGCGGTTTTTCCGCCGAATCGGTAAACATACTTTTTTGACATCGTCGTTGTGTTTTTGTTAATTGTACTATAATTAATTGATTAAGAATTTTTGCCGTATCAAAGACAAAATATCGTGCAAAGTTACAAAAAAAAAATGAAATTGTCAAGAAAAACTTTTCGGTCGAAAAAATGTAGGAGTAAGCATTTTTTGGGTCGAAAAATGTGATTATTGAAAAATTTTTTGTATCTTTGCAAAATTGTCATACAACTACAACGTATCATGAAATATCTAAATATAAAAAAACTTTTAAGATTGTTAAACCTAACAATCAATGGCTATTGTTATCTACATTGGGGTTGGAAGGTGTCTGTGGCTTTTTTTATGAGAGGTCTCGGTATTGCACCAACGTTTTTTAACAACCGATATAAGAAAATAAAAATTAGAGACTTCAACGAAAAGTATCTTAAAAAGAATGCCGACGAAACCTGTTATTTTGATATTCTTGGTGTGAAATTACCTGATTTTTCAGTACACGAGAGTGCTTTCTTTGCATTCATAGACAGGGTTTTTGATGATACTTTCTTAATTCACGCATTTTATCAGGATAATTACGATAAATCTCTCATAGACAAGATGGATAAAAGAATGTTAGAAGGTCCTTACGGTTACAAGGACTGGGCTTTTGATGTTACGATTAAAAAAGACGATGTAGTCATTGATGCCGGAGCTTGGGTGGGCGATTTTGCTGCGTATGCTACGGCAAAAGGTGCAACTACGTATGCTTTTGAACCTGTGCAAGAAACGTTTAACATATTATGTCGAACCGCAGATTTGAATAAAGGAAAAATATATCCGGTAAAAAGAGGTTTAGGAGATAACGAAAGTGAATTAGACATTTCAATAAACGAAAGTAACAGTAGTGCAAACTCATTTGTTCTCAAGGATGAAAAAACTTCAAAAGAAAAAATAAATATCACTACCCTTGACAAGTTTGTGGAAGAAAATAAGTTAGAACGAGTTGATTTCATTAAGGCGGATATAGAAGGCGCAGAAAGAGATTTACTCAAAGGAGCTATGCAAACCTTAAAACGGTTTGCTCCAAAATTAGCCATCTGTACATATCATCTGCCGGATGATCCTGAAGTTTTGGAAAAAATAATCTTAGACGCAAATCCAAATTATAAAATTGTTCACCTCCGTCATAAATTGTTTGCAGCAGTCGTTTGATTCTGTAAATCCAAATAAGATATCAAACATGAGAATATTACTGACGTTTGACACCAACTACGCTCCTCACGCAGCAACCACGATGGAGAGCATCATTCGCAATTGCCCGCAAAAACTGGATTTTGTGGTTTTGTATTGCGATTTAAATGCGGACACACAAGATATTTTGGCGAACCATTTTGCCGAACACGTGAATAGTTTGGAGTTTGTGCGTGTGGATGAATCTCTGCTGAAAAACATTTCGAAAGATGCCGTTAATGTAGCTTCGCATTTGGCGACCAACACGACTTATCTTCGCATTTTAACACCTATTTTGCTTCGCGAAGACCATCATATTCTTTATTTGGATTGCGATATTATCGTTCAAGACGATATTCGCAAAATTTCTGAAAATGCCGATTTATCTAAGCCGTTGTGTGCGGTAACCATGTATGATATGAGCTATAAATCGCGAGATTTGCTCCAAAGCACGCTCCCCAAACCAACGATGGATACTTGGCTTCTGGATGCCTATCATTACAGGACTTATCGTGATTTGGAGATGGATTTAACGGCAAAGAGCTTTAATTCGGGTGTCATGATTTTGAATTTGGATTATTGGCGAGAACATCGAATAACCGAGCGAACTTTGAACTTTGCAATAGAGAAGCCCGAAAGAATTATGTTTGCGGATCAATGTGCGCTGAATCACGCGATTAACGGAAATTTTTATCCTTTGCATCCGCGATGGAATTTTTTGGAATCCCATTCGCTTTCGATTTTCAATGGTTATGATGAAAATGTGTTGAAAGATGCTGCAAAAAATCCGGGAATTATCCATGTTCTCGGTGCTTCTAAACCATGGAATTATTTATGCGAAACCAAATATCAAAATCTTTATTGGAAGTATAGAAAACACACGCCTTGGGCGCAAAAACACTATCCGAATAAAACGCTGAAAAACATCTTAACGAAAAATATCAAAATGCCCATCGAAAAACTTATCGGCGAACGAACGATCAATCGAATTAAGCGAAGCATATCTCCTAATTTTGCGGTATCGAAAATCTCAAAATTNNTTGGAGACTATGTGCCACATAAAAATAATTTTAATACACCTATACTATTCTTAATATTCAATCGTGCAGATACAACGCAAAAAGTTTTCGATGTTATTCGCCAACAAAAACCGAAGTATTTGTATGTCGCAGCAGATGGTCCGCGCAAACACAAGCAAGGCGAAGCTGCAACATGTCAACGTGTGAGGGATATTATTCAAGTAGATTGGGATTGCGAATTGAAAACGTTGTATCGCGATGAAAATTTGGGTTGTAAAATAGCGGTCAGTTCGGCAATTACGTGGTTTTTTGACAATGTAGAGCAAGGCATCATTTTGGAAGATGATTGCTTGCCTGATCCATCATTTTTTCCGTATTGTGAGGAATTATTAAACAGATATAAGGACGACGCGCGAATCGGACATATTGGAGGAAATAATTTTTTATCAGGCATGATTGACGACAAGTTTAGTTATGATTTTTCTGCTTATTCGCACATTTGGGGCTGGGCAACTTGGCGTAGAGCGTGGAAAAATTATGATGTTGATTTCAAATTTTGGGATGAATACAATGAAAAACGCTCGTTTTTGTTTTGCAATTTGTGGGATAAAATTTATTTTTCGTCATTTATCTCAGATACGATTCATAACCGAAACGGGATTAATACATGGGATATGCAGTGGATGTTTACTTTACGCTTGCAAAATCAGTTGAGCATTTATCCTGCCATGAATTTAGTTGCCAATATCGGTTTGGGTAGTCTCTTTGCAACACATATCAAAAGAGAAATTAAGAGTCTGTTTTGCCCTTTGTCATGTATGCAGTTTCCATTGATACATCCCGACTATGTTTTGCGGAATAAAAAGTTAGATAACACAACAGCAAAGAAGTTATTTTTTTCTTTAAAGAAATGCTTGAGATATTTTTGTAAACGATACTAAAAATGCTGAAACGATATTATAAAAAACAACTATTCCGTCCTTCTGTTCTTGGAATTTTTACGAATCCATTTTTTATTACACGTTCGAAATTGTTTCGTGAGATAAAAAAAGTGAGTTCCTTTATCAGTGGTCGTGTTTTGGATGTTGGATGTGGACAAAAACCATATTGTTCACTGTTTCAATCAACGGAATATATCGGAATGGACGTAGAAGTGAGTGGGCATGATCATACCAATGAACAAATTGACGTGTATTATGACGGAACATTTTTTCCTTTTGAAGAAAACAGTTTTGATGCTGTAATCTGCAATCAAGTTTTGGAACATATCGCAACACCGGAGATAACACTTTCTGAAATACAACGTGTTTTGAAACCACAAGGTTATGTTTTGCTGACCGCTCCGTTTTTGGGTGATGAACACGAACAGCCGTTTGACTTCTATCGCTATTCGTCTTACGGAATGCGTTATTTGTTGGAGAAACACAACTTTGAAATCATCAAAACGGTTAAATGCAATCGAAATATAGCATTGCTCATTGCTGCTTTTTGGAATACGTATTGGTATAAATTGTTGAAAACACCTTATCCAATAGTATCATTACTAATAACACCAATTATTCATGCTCCAATCACCATATTAGGGTACATAGGAAGTTTAATTTTACCTCGAACAAACGATTTTTATACCGATTATTTAGTTGTTGCCCGCAAAAAATGAGAATTTTAATTATTCATAACAATTATAGTCAGCAAGGAGGGGAAGAAACTGTTGTCGCATTTCAGCAGAAAATCCTGCAAGAAAACGGACATCACGTTTTTTTGTACACACGAGATTATCAAGAAATGAAACATTGGTGGTTCGGGAAGAGTGGAGGAACATTTTCCGCACTCTACAACCCGCGTTCCATAAGAGATTTGAGGAAAATAATCCGAACGTTTCAGCCCGAAGTTGCGATATTACACAACTTGTTTCCTGTTATTTCACCGGCAATCATTCCTTTTTTGAGAAAGCAAGGTGTACGAATAGTGCAGATACTCCATAATTATCGTTTGCTTTGCCCTATGGGAACATTCTTTACCAAAGGACAAATTTGTGAACAATGCACACAAAAAGGACGTGAGTGGAATTGTGTAAAAAATCGCTGTAATGGTGGACTGTTCAAGAGTTTTAGTTATACGCTCCGAAATTGGGTTGCGCGAAAATTGCATTATTTTGACGCAGTGGATAGATTTATTGCATTGTCTGATTTTCAGAAAAATAAATTGATATCCAATGGTTTTGATGCCTCCAAAATCTCAGTTATTCCGAATAGTTTGGATGTAGAAACGAGTTCAGGTGTTCCATTTGCACAACGAGATTTTATTGGCTTTGCAGGACGATTAACACGTGAAAAAGGGATCTTTGATTTCATCGAATTGGCACGCTTGATGCCGAATTACGAGTTTTGTGTTGCGGGGAAACAAACGCCGGTTTTAGATAGCGTAAATATGCCTCAAAATTTGAAATTTGAAGGTTTTCTGAATGCAGAACAGTTGAAAAATTTTTATTGTCGTGCAAAAGTTATTGTTTTTCCGAGTCGTTGGTATGAAGGTTTTCCGATGACTTTGCTTGAAGCATTTAGCACTAAAACGCCGGTGATTACCTACAATCTTTCGGTGATGCCGGAGATTGTTGAAAATAACAAAGAGGGTTATGTTGTGGACGTTGGGGATATTCAAAAAATGGCAGAATATATCATGCGACTATTTAATGATGAGCAATTATGGACGAAACTTTCGGAAAATGCACTACAAAAATATGCACACGAATATTCTGTTCAATCGTATTATGATAAATTAATTAAAGAATGTCAAGTAAAATGAAAAATACCAAACTATGGAAAAGGCTTAGCTACTGGAAAAAAGTTGCCTTTGGTCAAGAAATTTATTACCCTCTACAAATAACCGTTAGAACTCGTTGGATGGGCTCTGATTATGGAGGTTTCTACGTTGTGGATCATTTATTATCGAAAGATTCGATTGTATATTCGTGTGGAGTTGGCGAAGATATTTCGTTTGACTTGGCAGTAATGGCGCAGTATGGTTTAAATGTCTATGCGTTTGACCCTACACCTCTTGCTATAAAATTTATTGGCGAGACATCCGTTCCGCCGTTGTTTCATTTTGAGGCAATTGGTATTGGGAACAGAGATGAAACAACGAAGTTTTATTTATCAACAGATGAAAGGGATATTAGTGCGTCAATCATAGATAAACAGGATCATGCGGAATGCATTAATGTTGAGATGCAAAAAATCTCGACCATTATGAAACGCTTAACTCATCAACGGATTGACTTGTTGAAAATGGATATAGAAGGTTCGGAATATGCGGTATTGGAGAATATGTTGGAAGAAGAAATATTTCCCAAACAACTTTGCATAGAATTCCATCATCGTTTTCCGCAAATCGGTTTAGAGCCAACCCGATCGATCATTCAAAAATTGAATAAAGTCGGGTATAAAATCGCGAAAATATCGGCTTCGGGGTTGGAGTATACATTTTTGCATGGTTAATGCCAAGCCTAAATATTGTCTTTTGTATTTTATGTAGTCACGAAAAATCAATAACATCAAAATAACATGAAAGTAAAATAGGGCAACCGCATCAAAATCAATTTAAGTTGTTAATGCACTGATAATCAAATGCTGTAAAATACTTTTTCGTTAGAAATAAACGGCACGAC
>QMCD01006814.1_pt1 | contig 10079 bp, 7 predicted proteins | sample 1821841 | NCBI WGS metagenome assembly QMCD01 (sample SAMN01991225, study PRJNA193472) | Termite gut metagenome, whole genome shotgun sequencing project. | isolation source: worker | host: Macrotermes natalensis
CGTCAACAACAACGCTCCACTTGGAATCATCTCTCTTGCAGACGATTGTAAGACAAAACAAAATCTAGGCGTCAACCACACGACCATCAACCAGCTTTGCCCTGGAGGTACGAACCATACGCCGCTATGTACGGGTTGGGCGGAATCGTATCCTGGATTTATTGGTCAGTATCCAGGAAATGACACCACCTCGTCCATTTTATGGATGGGCAACAGACTTAGAACGGTGGATGGGAATGGAGACATACTCGAGAACAGAAGCTTTGCGTGGTATGACAGCGGAATCATAATTCAAGAAATTGGAGAAATGCGCATTATACGTGGAGAATTGAACGATTATGCAAAAATGAATGATTTTAGTGCAATGTCTGGATTTTATAAATATCTCCGTAGAAATTATCCCCATGTGCAATTTCATTATCCTGTATGGGGCATATTTTCTCAAGAAAGAGTTCAAATGCGGGACTGGAAATGGCCTGACAGGTATTATATATGTAACGATTTTGGGTATGATACGAGACAAAAATCATTATATGCCGTCGGTCATACAAGATGTTGGTATGGTTGTGGAGGTGCACTATACGAAAAGATGTTATCATATATAGATGATAATGGATTTGAACTCTGCGGCGATGTGTATGAGGAATATCCATTAAATGAGTTATGCTATGCTAATGAACAGAAATATTTAATGCGCCTTCTCATGCCTGTGCAAAAAAAACAAGAAACTCACCACGATCAGTAAACCATATCGATACAAATTGTAACACGAGGAAATCGCGCGGATGGCTGGGGAGATCAAGAACCAAAACAGGCTCCTTTCTATTGTGAATAAGCTTTCCGTGACCCTGCTCCAATCAGATGCCGCCGCCTTTGAAGGCACTCTCCTGTCCTTTATGGAGCGTCTTGGAGAAATAGTTGAGGTTGACCGGGTGTACCTTTGGGAACACCATCTTAACAATGGAGAACTTTGCTGTTCCCAAATGTATGGATGGTCGGATGACACCGGCTTGAGGCAGGGCAAAACCGTTGTTCGGGAAGCCTTATACCGTGATATGCCGCGATGGGAGGAGATGTTCCGGCAGGGGGACTGCCTCAACGGCCTTGCGCGCGACCTGCCGGCCAGGGAATGTACTCTGCTGTCCCAACAAGGAATCAGGTCTATTCTGATGGTTCCGCTCTTTTTGGGAGGGCGGTTCCGGGGAGGCTTCGGCTTCGACGATTGCCGCAAAGAGCGGCGCTTTTCAAAAAATGAAGAAACAGTACTGCGGGTTGCCAGTGAACTGATTGCCGGCGACATACTAAACAGGCAAATGGAGAAACGCATTGCTCATCTTGAGCATGAGGCTGACAAAATTTTTTATGATTCGCTGACAGGCCTCTACAACAGGCGTTTTTTCGACAATGCCATTCAGCGCATTCACCATGCGCTGTCCCGTGCCAAGGGGCTGCTGAGTCTGATGATGGTTGACATTGATTATTTCAAGAGATTCAATGACACCTATGGTCATCTTCAGGGCGATACCTGTCTGCGACGTATCGCGGACGCCTTGCGGGCCAGCGCGTCACGAGCCGCTGATGTTGTGGCACGGTATGGCGGCGAGGAATTTGTCATCATCCTGCCGAATACGCCTGAAGCGGGGGCGCACATAGTGGCGTACAGGATTCTGGAGAATATACATAAGCTCAATATACCGCATCGGAACAGCGACATTGCGGATCATGTCACCGTTTCCATCGGCGGCGTAACCTATAACGCGGAGCATGGGCGCGATACGGATTTTTATCTCCGGCATGCTGATGATATGCTGTATGCCTCGAAGAGAAATGGTCGCAATAGATATACATCTATCAGGATGTAATGCCGTTAAACCCTCATTTTCCGCGTGTATGCCGGATACCGAGGGACGCCAGCCAGCCTCTCCCGCAAAACTTTGCACATCCCCACAAACCGGGCTGACGTTTATGAGTACTCTCATAGGGTTTATTCCCACGCCTTGGAAAACTCCCGATCCTTAAAGGCTTCGGCCAAGCCGGTGATCTGCTTTAAACGCAGAACCTCGTCCGGGTCCATTCCCAGTTCCTTGCCGATCCGTTCATTGCTCCACTTGTGGTTCTTCAGCATGGTGACGAGCCGTGCGGTCAACTCCACCTTGTGCGAACCGCGGGCCATATTGTGCCGAACCGTCGAGGTAATCCGATCCTCCAAGGCTTTATTCAGTTCCACGACGAACAAATACCCGCCCAAGGCCTCGTGAACCTCGGGAGTATTTTTCGCTACATTTCTTCTGTGGAATCCGTCCACGATTTCAAAGGACCCGTTTCCGGCGGCGGCCACAACCACAGGCATGGTCTGCCCGTCCTTGGCCATGGACAGGCGAAGCAGCCGCATCTCCGGCGGGGCCACCCTATTGGGGTTGTACTCGTTGCCCTTGACCTTCTCCACGGGCACCATCTGCGGCCTGGCCGCCGGGTGGGGCATGTCCAAATATCTGGCCGCCATGTCGATGATCCGGTTATAGACCGCCACTCGCGCTTTCAGGCTTCGCGGAGCGGACTTCAGAGCCTCTTCCAGAAGGTGCAGCCATTGCTCATCCGCCATGCCGGTACTCCAGGGTCAACAGGTATTGCACAAACCTCCCTCTCGGGGGTCCCTGAGGCACAAACCCTGCGCGGGCATAGCGATCTTCCATGGATATGTAGTCGATAAGCCGCACCTGACGCGCATGTTTTTGCCGCGCATGCTCAATGCAGTGTTGTAATACCATTTCCCAAATCCCGTTATCGTCAACAATGGCGTGAAGATGCCGCAGAAGACCTTTTCCTTTTTGTACACGCACCGAGGCGAAGGCATGAACAGTGTCGCCTTCGACAGCGACGTACCACACCTGTCCCGGAGAGCTGGAGATAGCGCAACCCAAAGCACTCCTGACGGCAGAGGACGCGCAATATTCCCCTATGAGGCTGAAAAGTTGGACGTTGTCATTCGTCCTTTTACTATGCACAAATTTTCTGATGACCATATACCACTCGCTATTGAAGGAAGCGCATAGCCCATGCCAACTGCTTGCCCATTTCGTTTTTCGTTTGGCTGAAAGAAAGTCCTTTGCACCAATAGTCATTTTTCAGGAGCACCTTGCATATCCGCCGCCAGCTCGGAGCTTTCCGCGCCGCCTCCAGGCGCGGGTCCGCCTCCTCGGGGATGACCGGAACGCCGTGCTTCATCCACCATTCTGTAAATATTTTTATTTTGCCGCGATAATGCACGGCGGTGGACTCCGGCATGGTGGCAAGAAGAAACTCGCAATAGCTTTGCCATGTATACCCGTGGGGTAGCGCGATATGGTAATTCCCCAGCACGTTCCCGGACTTCCTGGCGTACCGGCAGCCGAAATTCGCCCCCTCGACCCTGCCCACAAGTTTTGTCCAGCTTTCCGGTTCCAGGATTTTGAAAAGCCACAGCCCCTTGCGCTGATCATCGCCGAAAGGCTGGCATAGCCGCATCTGGGGAAGACTGAGGCCGGCCATGTGCATCAAATCGTAAATGCGGTTGTAGTCCCACCCCATACGTCCGTGCGCCGTCCAAATGTCTTCGGTTTTCCAATCATAAATGGGATACACATTGACGGTTCCCGAATTCATTACCGTGGTCCACCCGTGGTTTCGCCACCGCTGCTTTGTCCAGGATTTTATCGTACGAAAACGGTTGAGGCTTTCATCGCTGCGGATTCCCACAAGGCAGGCGCAGGATTTTCCTTGGGCGAAATGCTCGGCGAACAAGGGGACAAATTCTTCAAATTCCATTCCGCGCCGGAACCAGGGATAATGGCTCTCGTCGCTGATGACGCCGGGTCCCCGGGGCATATCGCGCACCCAGATGTCTCTGGCCTCCGGCTCCCAGCAAAGCCAATGGGGCTGCGTCTGGCTCACGGAGTTGCGCAGGTGTATGGGCAGACAGACCCAATGCGGCCTGACGCCCGGAAGAGCCATTATTCTGGCGACAAACTCGTCGGTGTGCTTGTACCAAGCCTCAAGATCTATATGCAGCACATCAAGAGGAAGCCGGTTTTTCGCCCGCGCCACTTCAAGCGCCAACTGGATAAGGCAGCCGGAATCCTTGCCGCCGGAAAAAGAGACGTATATCCGTTCAAAATTGTTGAATACCATTTCCATCCGCTGCACCGCGGCGGTATACACATCAATATCAAGGTACTGTTTGACCATATAAGAAACACCGAGCCGTTACGCGCATATATTTCGAGCACGGACTGCTTGCCGTGCCACATCTCTTTTGCAGTCTCCCCTGACTATTGCTGATCCCATTGTTTCCCGCACTGTCAGAAAAAATTTCTCTACAATACCTGAAATGTGAGCAAGAGTTATGAATTTATTTTTTGCGACAACATATAAACATTAAAGCAACTCAAAGGTTGTGCCGAGATCGAAATCAATATTTTGAAGACGAAATCGTTCTTCATGGACAGTTAGTTGAGTTCCATTGGCAGAAAATAGAGTACGATTTTTTTGCTGAAAATTCAAGTAACAGCAAAAGGAAAACTATCGCATCCATCCGGGCGAAGTCCTCAAGGACGATCTGGATATGCTTGTCGTGAGTCTTGCGGAGTTGGTGAGGACACGCCATATACAACGGACGTTGAAAAGATTCGACCAGGTTGCGGCTAACTTCTGCTGCGGGAACGCATAGCCGCCATGAAGCCGCGCAAGGATCGCTCTCCCCTTGACGACAAGAAGATCGCCCGTGCTCTCGCGGCTGAGGATATGACGAGTCTGGAGTGTATACTTGAGGGGCTTATGGATAACGAAATACTCGCCCGGATTGCCCTGCCCCGCTAGGCGTTGCGCAGGCGCGCACACCATGGAACTGGCAAAAAGGCACTCCCTTCCCTATTGCTTGCACCCCTTGACATAAAAGCGACTTGTAGGTGTATCTACAAAAAAAGTAATTGTTGAGCGGAATCACGGCCCACTAACACGTTCCCGTAACAGAATATTCCATGAGGAGAAAGGCCATGAGAAGTTTCACCACATTTGACTTGCAATATGCCCACAGGTTCTATGGATTCAAAGGTGAAGCCCAGTATTTGCACGGGCATACGGGCGTACTGACACTTGAAGTTGAGGATACCGTCAATGCGGGCGTCAATATGGTCTTCCCCTGTAACGAAATCCAGAAAACCGCCTGGGAAGTCTTGCAGAACTTTGACCATGCGCTGGTTTTACGGGAAGACGATCCTCTGCTTCCCGCTATTCTCAGCGTCTATGAAGCGCAAAATATCAAGAACGGGACGCCGGGCAACAAGCAAAAAGGCCCGGCTTTCAAGACGGAATTGGCGACAGCATACCCGGAATGCCGTTTAGTTGTGACGAAAGAAACAATGACGGTGGAAGGTATGATTAAAATATTGTGTACGATTTGCTGAAAGATACACTAAATATCGCCAAAATTACGTTTACAAGCGGTGTGAATGGCGCGGTACAAGAATATGGAAAAGAGAACCAAAAAGAAAAAGACCGCTGCCCGCTGTGCGGCATCGCACTAAATAAAAATGGCGTGTGCCCGAAATGTGGGTGGAAATAGGCGCAATGTATTAGGTCGTATACTCACAGCATCACTACGGACAGGCGACACGTTTGTCCGTAGTGATGACGGCTGGCGTAAACGGGTTTCACCCGCGTTCACCAGCTTTCAACAAAACAGCGCAGAGCCTCTCTCATGGAAATGCTTTTTATCATATGGTCGGATAAGTATGCGACCGGAATCCCCGTTCTTGATGAACAATACCGGGGACTTGTGAGTTTGATCAATTGTTTTTTCTATCACAGGGGCGATGCGTGCAAGGATATTGAGCGCATTCTCGTGCCGACGGCTGAAATGTTTAAGGGCTATGTCAGACTCAATTTCTATACGGTTGAAAAACTTATGGCCGAATCCGGGTATCCGGATCTGGAGAAATATGTGGCAAAACATTGCGAGATTCTGGAAACCATCCTGCGAATGGACAGAGTATGCAGGGCACGGCGGGATGCGCAGCAACTTCTGGATTTCCTCAAAGAGTACTGGTTGAATTCCGTACAGCAGTTATCGTCGGAGTATATTGAATATTTGCGTGCGTACTACATACATGCACCTGAAAATTAAGCATGATTGCCACATCATTATACACATATACAGAACAAACCTTTGTGAATGCGAGTTCTCAGAACATGCCTTCGCAGACGATTTTATATGAATGCGGCACGTTCTTTGCTCTCTCTCTCTCTCTCTCTCTCTCTCTCTCTCTCTCTCTCTCTCTCTCTCTTAATCTATATATTTTTTCCTCCGCCAGGGTTGCTTTTTATATTTCCCGTCCATGCCTGTCGGCTGCATTCTTGACGGAGTTATAGTGCATGGCGTAGAGACTTCTCCTGAAGAAAGGATCGCGAGTGATGTGGGAAGACCAACCTCCCCAATGGTTGTTGGACGAGCTTAACCGGCTTGCCTCGGTGAAGGACAGGGGCGCATTCCGCTTTGCCGTTGATGCCGACAGCCTGCCCCGCAAGGAGCAGTCTCTTGCCCGTCTGTTGGGCCGGGCATTGGACAATGCCCTCAGAGAAATGCAAGAGGCGCAGGCAACGCAGGTACGGCGCGAAAAAATATTCGACAACCTCAATCGCGCCGCCGTTTCTCTCCTCGAAAAAACAGAGGGGGAGTTTGAGGAGGCGCTGTCCACATGTGTCAACTATATCGCCAAGATTACACGAATCGACAGAATGTCCATCTCCCGCAACATTGAAAAGCCGGATGGCCTGTATGCGTCGCAGATTTACCGATGGAGCGGGCAGGCAGGCGCCGCCTTGGCCCCACTGGACGAGCTGCGGCTAAATTCCTATGACCGGCATATTCCGCGCTGGAGGGATGTTCTCGCCTCGGGGGAAAGTATCAGCGGTCCGGTGCGCCTGATGCCGGAAGCCGAAATTCTGCAATCATATGGCTGTGTGGTCGTCCTCGCCATTCCTGTCTTCCATAAAGGCGGCTTCTGGGGCTTTGTGCTTTTCGAGAATCTCACCGAGGAACAGGCGTTTCCCGCAGATGAAACCGCTGCCCTGCACGCGGCGAGCCTGATGCTGGTCAATGCCGTCATCCGCTACGAGGCCGCCCAAAAAATCCGCAAGAACGACGAATACGCGAGGCTCCTGCTGGATTCCTCCCCACTGTGCTGCCGCCTGTGGAGCAGGGACTATACTCTGGTCGCATGCAACGAGGCGGCCGTTCGGCTCTTTGGCTTGAAAAACAAGCAGGAGTATCTCGACCGCTATTTTGAACTGGCCCCGGAAGTGCAGCCGGACGGGCGGACAACGCGGGAAAGAGCCATCGCGCAGGTGGAAAAGGCGTTCCGGCAAGGCATATGCAGAGACTTGTTTCTGTACACAATGCCGGACGGGTCGCCGCTGCCGGCCGAAAATACCCTGGTCCGCATCCCGTATGGGGGGGAGTACGTTGTCGCGTCCTATTCACGCGACCTGCGTGAGCAGGAAGCCATGTTGGACGCCATTGGCAGGCAGACCCGTGTACTCCAGACGATGAACCATGTGTCGGATATGCTGCTGCGCGCCGAGCCGGACGAATTCGAGACCACGCTGCAACACTGTATGAGCATGCTGGCGTGTTCCCTGCGGGTGGACCGAATGTATATTATGGCAAACCGCGACGAAGACGGGCCGCTCCGCTTCACGCTGCTGCATGAGACCATCGGAGATAATCCGCTGCTCCGGAACGTGAATTGGGCGAGGGATGCCGCATACGATGACGCGATACCCGGCATCAAGGAAGCATTGCTGCGCGGCGAATTCGTCCACAGCAAGGTATGCGCCATGCCGCCTGCCGACCGGGCGTGGTTTGAGGCGCGGGGAGCACACGTCGGCTTGGTCATCCCGGTGTGGATGCGCGGCCAGTTCCGGGGACTTGTCGGTTTTGACAACTGCCGGAGTGAAGCCATGGCCGAGGGAGACGATCTGTCGGCGATGCTCTCCGGCGGTCTGCTTGTCGTCACAGCGATTTTGAGGAATGAAGGGTTTCTGCGCCTCCGCGACGCATCCGTGAAACTGGAAGAGGCTCTGGCCGATGCCAGAGATGCCAACAACGCCAAAAGCGACTTTCTGGCGACCATGTCCCACGAACTTCGCACGCCGCTCAATGCCGTTATCGGCTTTTCGCAACTTGCCCTTGCCGGCGACATGCCGGAAGCGTTGCGGAACAAGGTAGAAAAAATACATACCGCGGGCGTGACCATCCTCGGCATCATCGAAGACATCCTGGACATAGCGAAGATCGAATCAGGGAAGTTCAGCTTCCACCCCGACAAATACGACTCCCTCAGCCTCATCAATGACGTTGTCACCCTCACCGGCGTGAACATCGGGGACAAGCCGATTGCCTTCAGGCTTTTCGTGGACGAGAATCTGCCGGAAAAACTTTACGGCGACGCGTTGCGCGTGAAGCAAATCTTCAACAATCTCCTCTCCAACGCCTTCAAGTATACCCATTCCGGCACGGTGGAATGGCGGGTGTCCTTCAAGCGGGAGGACGCCGCCGTCTGGATCGTCTCCACCGTCCGGGACACCGGCATCGGCATCAGGCCGGAAGATCGCTCCAAGCTGTTCAGCGGCTACTACCAGGCGGGCGAACGGTCTGTTCGCCATGCCGGGGGAACAGGCTTGGGACTGCCCATCACCAAGCGTCTTGCGGAGATGATGCACGGAAGCGTCTCCCTTGAAAGCACGTTCGGAGAGGGGACGACCGTTTCCGTGCGTCTGCGGCAAGGGAGCGTCTCCGCTGTTCCCATCGGAAAGGATGCTGCCGAAAAGCTGATGGCCTTTCAGCATATCCCTGCCACACTTGCCCGAACCGCTGCAATAGCTCGCATCAATCTCTCCTATGCCCATGTGCTGATAGTTGACGATCTCGGCATCAATCACGAAATGATGAAGGGCATCCTGCGGCGCTATGAGCTTGGGGTGGATTGCGCGTTCAGCGGTCAACAGGCCGTTGCGATGATCCGGGCGGGCAGCCCGCGGTACAGCGCGGTTTTCATGGATCACATGATGCCCGGCATGGACGGCGTTGAAACCCTGCGGATTATCCGGGAGGAAATCGGGACGGAGTATGCCAGGAATCTTCCAGTCATCGCGTTGACGGCCAACGCCCTTGTCGGCAACGAGGAAATCTTTCTGAGCCGGGGATTTCAGGCTTTTCTTTCCAAGCCCATCGACTGGGTAAAACTGGACGCCGTTCTCCGCCGTTGGGTGAGAGATACAAGTCTTGAACAGGCGCTTCCCGCCATTGAGACTTCCCTGCCCGGCGGCGTTGCGGTTGACGGCCTGGACATGCCGCAAGTTCTGCGAAGCGTTGGCGGCGACCGGGCGGCGCTGGTCAATGTTTTGCGCGCCTACGCGGCGGACATCCGGTCACTGCTGCGTGACATGAAGGAATATCTCGCGGCGGGAAAATTAGCCGAGTATGCGATTGCCGCCCACGGCGTCAAAGGCGCAAGCAACATCGTGTGCGCGCCGGAACCCGGCAGACTGGCCGAAGGATTGGAACAGGCCGCGCAATCGGGGGATGTGGAGGCGGTCACGGACGGGCACCCGCCATTCGCGCGGAAGGTGGAAGCACTGCTTGGCGGCATAGATGCCATGCTCGGCGGGATCAGCGTTGCCGAAAAGCCGGTCGCCGCCGCGCCCGACATCGCTCTTCTGCGCCGACTGCGCGATGCCTGTGCGGACTTCGACATGAGCGGCGTGGATGCGGCCATGGAGGCGTTGGAATCGTTCCGGTACGAGAGCGGCGGGGGGCTTGTCCTGTGGCTGCGCGAAAAGGTAAACGCCATTGCCTACGAGGAAATTTCCGGCATGGTTCTCCCCGATTCGCCACAGGGAACATCATCCGATCACGAGCAATAAGCTCCGAATGCTGAATAATGCGTACCGGGGGAACGCAATGGACGAGAACATGCAATATAGCCTGCTCATTGTTGACGACAGGGCATCCAACATCCTTGCGCTCGCCAATATCCTCAAGC
>QMCD01004233.1_pt1 | contig 10078 bp, 7 predicted proteins | sample 1821841 | NCBI WGS metagenome assembly QMCD01 (sample SAMN01991225, study PRJNA193472) | Termite gut metagenome, whole genome shotgun sequencing project. | isolation source: worker | host: Macrotermes natalensis
TTGCGGAAAGAGCAAGCGTATTTTTACCATTACCGTTCACGAAACATCCTCCCACCAAGACGCCTCAAAAGGCAATTGTAAGTTAGACAGTACAAGTAGGGCAAGGCCATGTAATTGCGCGTACTGCGGTGGCATGACCCCCCCTGCCCCCTCCAGAGGCGGGGAATTCTGGTTTCTTGCCTTTGGAGGGGAAATAATATTGGTTACACGCTGAAGAACTTCCTGAAATTCTCGCGTAGCGTGATTGGAGGGCGTGACTTTCCAGTTGAAATCGTTTTTGTAGAAAATTTCTTGGACGGCATGATAGGGGATGAAGGCGATTTTTTCGCGGTCAAAGCAGCCCAAAAAGGGCGGCGGGGCGATTTTGTCAAAAATGCGAGCCTTGCCGACGGTCAGAACGAGCTGCGCGAGCATGACGGCAATGTCGGTGACATCGGCCTTGGCTTCAGCCCAGAGAAAGTAGGAACCGAGCAGACTCTGTTTGCCCTTGACGGTAAAATCGACCTTTTCGACGATTTCCGTACAATCGAAATGGCCGAAGAAGTCTTGGGCCACTTTGTTTTTCAGCGTTTCTTCGTTGATTTTGGGGTATTTCATGTTGGTTACACTCCATGAACACAGTTCCCGGCTCGTTATTTTAATCCTCTTTCACCCGCCAGCGTAAAAACGCCTCGAAAAAGCCTTGAAGGTCGCCGTCGAGCACTTGGTGAAAGTTGCCCAGCTGAAAGCCCGTGCGAGAATCCTTCACTCGCTGGTCGGGATGCAGAAAATAGTTGCGAATCTGCGAGCCGAAACCCACTTTTGCCATATTCTTATACTTCTCCGCCATCGCTAGTTCGCGTTTTTCTTCTTCAGCCCGAATCAACCTCGCACGCAGCATTTTCCAGGCCAGCGCGCGGTTTTTGTGTTGGCTGCGTTCATTCTGGCAGTAGACGACCGTGTTCGTCGGAATATGCGTGAGGCGAATCGCGCTGGAGGTTTTGTTGACATGCTGGCCGCCCGCCCCGCTTGCCCGCATCGTATCCTCGCGCACGTCTTCGTCCCGGATGTCGATGTTGATCGAGTCGTCGATTTCCGGCGACACGTCGACCGCCGCGAAACTCGTCTGCCGTTTGCCCTCGGAATTGAACGGGCTGATACGAACGAGCCGGTGCGTGCCCGACTCGCCCTTGAGATAGCCATAGGCCATTGGGCCACGAACGATGAAGGCCGCCGAATTGATTCCCGCCTCTTCGTTGTCCTGCCGGTCGATGAGTTCAATGTCGTAGCCTTTGTCTTTGGCCCAGAGCGAATACATGCGGAGCAACATTTCAGCCCAGTCGTTCGCGTCCGTTCCGCCGTCGCGGGCATTGATCGTGACAATCGCCGCATTGCCATCGTAAGGGCCGTTGAGCAAGGCTTTTGTTTCCAAATCTTCGAGGGCTGATTCGATGCCGGCGAGTTTTGCAGGGATTTCGGCGCAGAGTTCTTCGTCGTCCTCGCCCATTTCGAGCAGCAGATCAAGGTCCTCGATATTTTTCAGCAGCTCGTCAAAGGGCTTGAGGATCGAGTTGAGCGATTTCAATTTGCCGACAACGCCCGAAGCTCTTTCTTGATCTTCCCAAAAATCGACGGCGGCCATTGCCTCCTCGACAGCCTTGACCTGGGCGGCTTTGTCGTCGTAATCGAGTGAATTTTGAAGCTGAGCGAGGCGTTTTTTGATGTCCTGCGTGCGATTCAGCCAATCGTTTTCTAGCGGCATGGAGTAAGTTGAGAGTTAGGAATGGAGAATGTATGTGATGAGGTATTTTTCGTCGATCAGGCGATTTTCGCAAGGGGGTTAATTCCTGCCCGGTAGAAGATTGGACGGGTTGAGCCGCTCCCACAGCGTCGGGGTTGCGGGCTGGGACGGTGTCGCTTGAGAGGGAGGCGGCTGCGACGTGTTAAAACGTACCGGGAAAATGCTTACGTCGTCAATATGCGCTTCGCCGAAGCCATTGAGACCAAAAAACGCGCAGTATTTGCCGTCAGTTGAGGCAATCCGATAAAAAGCGAATTGCCGCCACTGGCCTTGCGTGTCGAGAAAACGCAATGCCAACGCCTCGCCGCCCAAGGAGTCGAAAATCATCAGGCCATCCACCGTCGACTCCAGTTTTTTGGGAATGCGAATCCATCCGGTCGTGCAAATCATTTCACCCATTCGCACGTCAATCAGCGGCGTAGCCACCCAGAGCGGCGTGGTTTCGAGTTGCTGCGGTTTTCCTTCCGGGTCATCCATGAGCGGCATCACGGCTAGTCGCAAGCCTTTCGTGCCGCCGTACTTGGCTGAGGCCACCGTATCGCATTGCAGCGGCGTAACGCCCTCGATTTTGTGAAACATCGTGTCCCAGCCCGCCTGTGTCATCCGATGAATGCTTTCCATATCGCCGTAGGCCAAGCGGTTTTCGCCCGGCACGGCACCATTCAAACGATGGCAAGCCGTCAAATAATAGGGCAGCGTCGCAAAGCAGACGGTGATGGGGAACATGCAAGGATTCAAGTGGTGGCGAGTCGCTTCACGCAACAAATTTCGAGCCTCGATGCGAAGCTCCCGTGTCGCTTGTTCGGCATTCAAATACGCTCTGGCATAATCCGGCGGATTTCGTTGTAACATTTCCTTGGCCAAGTTGACCGTTGCGCGGGTTGTTTTGAGCATGGTTTCCCGCTCTTTCGGGGCGATAAGCGGCAAATTGTCTTGCGGCAAGATCGGAATGGCCTGGAGTTCCGCCGCGCGTTTCAGTTCGGACAGCACTTGTTCGGAGGCCGCCAATTGAAGCTCGGCAATTTTGCAGGCCAAAAAAGCGGCTCGCGGCCCGACGGTTTGGGCATCACGACCGATATTGGCGTACATGGCGTCTTCCTCACCGAAAAAAATGAGCGAATTCAGATTCGCTTCGTCCAATTCCACCTTCATGCCACCGGACACGCGCTCGTCGGGAACCGGAAAGAGTCTGCCCGGCACAAGATGATAGGCGTTATAGGTTTCAGGAATGCCGGGAATCGTGTACTTGATTCTCCCGACAAAGGCGGCTCCGACTTCCAGTTGGTTTTGCGGCTCCCGCCAGATCGGAATCAACAAGCGCGACCGGCTGGACAAAGACTGAATCACCGCACTTTTCATCAAGGGATGGCTTGAGTCGGCGAGCGTCGCCCCAACCCGCCCGCGCGCGAACCATTCTTCGATGAGTTGCAATTCCCAGTTGATGAGTTCAAGCGAATAGCGTCGTAGTTCCGTTTCCGGGTCGTCATTGGTCAGCGGCGTATTGGAGTTGAATAAAAAACCGCGCACGCCGGCAGCGAGTCCTTGATAGACCTGAATTTTGATCTGTTCGTGGGAAATCGCACAAATCGATTGCGGATTGCTTTCAAACATCGTCCACTGTTCCGCCAATTTCAGCGACGGCTGCGTTTGTACGGTGGCCCAAAACGGCGTGTCTGGTCGGGCAAGCGACTGATAACCTTTTTGCCATGTCAGCAAATCATTCAGATCAAGCGAGGAGAGCAACGGTTCACGCTGTAGCATTAAAATGTCGACAATACGACTGTATTCCCAAAGCCCGCTCCGGGCCGTGCAGAGTACGGGGCGGCGGCGAAGCCTGTCGGCGGCTTTGAGCAAGGCCACCCGCTGCGAATCCGCCGTGTGGTTTGCGGCGGTGCATTCGTCTCCAAGATTCCAAGCCAGGACGCTGTCGTAAATCGGATCGATCACCGGCGTGTCGGCGAAGGGCATGTTTTGCCGCCCCGGCACAGCAGGGCCGCGGTAGGCCGCGGCAGGTTGAAGTTGCGAGCTTCCCGGCGGATGGCAAATCAACCAAATTCCTGCCATGACGGCTTCCTGTAAGAGTTCCGCCGTAGCGGGGCCGTCAATCCAGGCGGCATTGAAACCTAATTCCCGCAGCCTGCTAAGAGGCTCGCCACGATACTCGACGGCCCGAACGCCGCGTGGCCGGTCGTTAATATACAAAATTTTATCGGAAAGCCTGACTTGCGATTGCGAAGCGGGGGCGGCCTGGGACGTTTGAACGCTGGTGAGTTGGTAATTGATGGCATATTCGTCGGTGAACACGGAACGCTGACGATTGGCCTCCAGACGTTGGTCCGTGACGGCTCCCCCCGTTACGGGGCTGGCAACCAGCGGGGCGGAGGCGACGGCTTGGTCTCTCGCAATCCATTCCGTGTATCCGCCGGGATTTTCCGCCCGGATCGATGTTACATAAATAGGCTTCATGCTGGATTCGATCTTGAACCCCATGAAATTGCAGGGATCAAAATGAAAGTCCGGCGGAGTCACAAGCGGTTCCGCCAACGGGACGTGTCCCGATATTTCCAAGGCGTCCGTCCAAACTTTTTGCGTCTTTGTGCCGGCCTCGGAACCCTCCATGTCCGGTTCGACAAAAAGAACAAGCTGGCGGACGTGGCGGTCGCGGAAATCGAGGTTGAGCTGCAATTCATGCCGCAAAAGGCCGCCGATGCGATCCGCTTGTTTCACCAGATTCATCCTGCCGTTTTCATCCCGAAAACTTAGCGTTTCCCACTGGCCGGAGCTGGAATATTTCTGGCCGGGCACGACATACGTCACAGGCCGCCCCGTGGCCGGATGAATGGAATGCGGCAACACGATTTGCGCCCCGATGGCTACGCCGGGCTTGGTCGCGCGGACGGCAAGCGAAATGTTCAAGTCCTCGATCAAACGGGGAAAGCCCAGCGTGTGACCGAGAGTTATGTTGGAATCCGCCGGAAGGGCAAATTCCAGCAATTCGGAACTTGCTCCTTGGGCGAACTGGCTTTTGTCCCGGCCTTGCTTGGTCAAAATGCCGCCCTTTTCGACGTGCAAAGGCCGCCAGCTTGCCGTGGAACTTTCAAAGTATTCGGTCCATGTCGGTATCGCGGATGCGGTGGGTGTTACCAAAGCAGGTATCGGTTGCGCAGACGCCCCTGTCGACAATAGAAGAGACAGGCTAGCTAAAATGAAAAGAATAATTCGAGTGCGAAGCATTTTTTCCGGCTCCCAAGACAAAGCGAACGCAGTTTTCGGCATGATATGTTTTTTTGCTTTGCGGATAAAGGGCAAAACACGGTATTTCGGCGTGTCATGCCTGTCGGAGCGGTTGTGAAAGGAAAAAAATTCTTTATCGGGCTGGAATTTTTTGTTTTTTCTCAAGAAAGGAGATAGAATAGAGCGTAAGACACTCACGAAGTACCCGACAACCAGTTTTTTGGTGAAGAGTGAAGAACTATGTTTTCTGAACCAACATCCACGTTGCCTTTTACGTCAACACCCCAGAACCCCGAGCAGGCGGACGCGCCACTTCCCGGTGATCTGGGACATGTTTCCCAAGAAGTCGGTGAATTAGTCGGCTTTTTGCACCTGATCGACGGCCTGCCAACCGAATATCGGGCGGATTTGTATAAGGCACTGGATCGATTAGTTGACAGTTTCGAGAGGCGGCAACGCATACTCAGTTACATCCAGGAATCACTTGGGCAGATGAATATTGATCTGAAATACCTGATCTTTGATCTTGAGGCCACGCGCCGCGAGCGCGATGAATACCGAAAACGGCTCGAATTTTTGACGTGAGGATAATGGAAACACCCGGAAGTTCCGCTGTCGTCTCACTTCCGGGTCATGGCGATTTTTTACTGTTTCGGCGGTAAATGGATGGCTGCGTCGAACGAGTCGGTGGCGGCCTCGATGAGTGCCTCGCCGAAAGTCGGATGGCCGTGGACGGTGTCAGCCCATCGCTCGACGCTCATGCCAGCGGTCAACACCACGGCAGCCTCGTTAATCAGTTCCGAAGCGCAGGGGCCAACGATGTGAACGCCCAGCAGTTGCGAAGAATCGACCTTGCGAATGACTTTCACAAAGCCGTCACGGTGACCGGCGGATGCCGCTCGACCGTTTGCGATGAACGCAAAGCGGCCTACGGAAATTTTGTCGCCAAACTTTTCTCGCGCCGCCTCTTCCGTCAAGCCGATGAAGCCGATTTCCGGTTCGCCGTAAATGCACGCGGGCACTTTTTGCACGTCAAATTCCTCGGCCTCCCTCTCTCCAACGGCACTTTCGGCGGCGATTTTGCCCATTGACATGGCAGCGTGGGCCAACATACACCGACCATTGACATCGCCCGGTGCGAAAAGGCCCGGTACTTTTGTTTTCATGGCCCCGTCGACCGGAATGGCACCGCGTCGATCCGGTTCCAAGGCCGCCCTGAGTTCGGCGTCCAACATGTCAATTTTCGGCGACCGCCCTACCGCCACTAACAGATGCGAGGCTTCCAAAGGCTTGTCCTCGCCTTCAATGTGCAAAAGCAAGCCCGGCGGGCCAGACTCGATACGTAACAGCTTTTTGCCCGTCGTTATTTTGATTTTGCGGGCCAGCAGCGTTTTGGTCAGTGCTTGGGAAATTTCGACATCCAACATCGGCACAAGCCGCGGCAGAGCCTCAATGATATGCGCTTCGCAACCGAACGCCGTCATCACTCTGGCCATTTCAACGCCGATCACGCCGCCGCCTAGAATCGCCAGTTTCGTTGGCAAGCCGGGGAGTTGATCCGCAGACAAAAGATCATCGCTGGTGTAAATTCGCGCAGAAACCTCCGGCGATTCCATGCCGGGAATCGGAAACATCGTCGGTACGGAACCGGTGGCGAGGATAATTTTTCTGGCGACAAATTCCTCCGTGGCGTTCTCATGCTTTTTGGTGACGGTGACGGAAAAGTGATCGCCGTTTTTTCTCACGCTGGCAGTGCCGTCAAGGATCGTAATGCCATTTTCCCGCAGCAGGGCGGCCACGCCGGTCGCCATTTTTTTGACGACGCGGTTCTTGTATTGAAAAACTTTTCCCAAATCGAACGACACTTCGCCGTTCACGACCACGCCGCGTTGAGCCGCCATCGCAATTTTTTCCGTCACACCCGTCGTTTCGATGAGCGTTTTGGTCGGAATGCAGCCCGTATTCAAGCAAGTTCCGCCCAATTCGGCGGCCTCGACGAGAGCCGTTTTCCCGCCCTGCGGTTTCAGTTTCCGCGCGGCATGAATGGCGGCGCAATACCCGGCAGGCCCGCCGCCGACGACGATCAGATCAAATTCGTTGGACATAGGAGTGAAGCGGTCAGAGGAAAGGAATCGGACGAGAATGCGCTTGCTGCTTTAGTCAGGCCGCCTAGCCGTACAGCGTTCTTCCGGCCCACGGCAAAAATTTCCAGCGAAGCAGCAGTTGCATTTTTTTCAGCGTGGACAGGCGAACTTTGCCTTCCGTCAAACGCAGCGGTCTGGCACGCAGTTTTGGTAGCGGCTCCACATCATGCCAAAAACACGGCGGCTTTCAGGCTGAATTATTTGATAAAGCGGCAATGAATTCATATAATATACCTCGCAACGATTGAACTGGAAAGCGAGCAGTCGACTAAATTTGTCTTCAAAAGCCTCCATTTGACGAATTATTTCGTCAAAACCGTAATAATCCTGCGTTGTCAGATTCTTCGGGCGGCGTTTTTCCGCTTGCCATGCTTTTTGATCCAGCAGGGAGCCAAATTGCTTTTCCGTCAAGCCAAAACGTTGCAATTCACTGAGCGGCAGATAAAGTCGATCTTGCGCAAAATCCTCGACCAAATCCCGCAGAATATTGGTCCACTGAAAGGCCAGTCCGCAGGCTTTGGCCGCTCGAACGACGGGATCGGAAAACAAGGGCTTGGTCGTGCCCCAGATGGCCAGTGACGCAAATCCCACCGAGGTGGCGACTTGGTGGCAATAGTCCGCACTGTCGTCGAAATTTTCAAAACGCTGCGGCTCAATGTCCGATTCTACGCCGTCCAGCAAATGATAAAGCGGCTGCAAGGGAATGCCGAACCTTTCGACCGTCTTTTTCAGCGCAGGAAGATAAATCAAGCCCTCACAGTCGGGCATTTCCTCCGCAATTCTTTTGAACGCGGTTTCATCTTCGGCGGATTCCACTTCAGGCGAGGCTCCGCCGGGCACGCCGAGCACCACTTCGAGGACAGTAGCCCAGTTATTGAGAGCTTCGAGCTTTTTGGCCGTCCCACCGCCATTTTGATCGACGAGGTCGTCCGTGTATCGCGTATAGGCGTAGAGAACGTGCATGGCCTCGCATTTTTCGGCGGGCAGCAACGAAAAGGCGGGCGAAAAACTGGAATGAGCACGCCGCGTCAACTCTTTACACGCACGAAGGCTATTGGTCAGAGAGTAGTTGAGCATGGCGTCATTATACCGACGCATTGCCCTGTTGCCAGCTATGTGTACCCAAGCTACCTTCTGTCAGAAAAAGAATTTTCGTTAAATTTTACCTAAATCGCACAACCGGCACTTGCCGATAGCTTTCTTGGCAGAGTACTGCGCTCCGCGCAAACAGTGAACCGAGTGGCTTCTTAGGCAGGGTTTTTCTGAGCGGAGCTTCCTGAGCACGGCGGTGAAAAGTCCCGTAGCCGCGAGCGTTACGCTGAAATCGCCGCTACAGATGGGATGCGGAAAAGATATTTTTCGAGAAAAAGAAAAATTCGGTGAATTTGGGAGAAATCAATGCGTATCACAAAGACAATAACCGGGGCGGCAATTCTTTTGTCCGTATTTTGCGTCCCCTTTTGCGACAAGCTCGCGGCCAATCCGACGGCAATTGATTGGCAGGGAAACCTTGAACAGGCGATGGCTTTGTCGCAAAATTCGGGAAAGCCCCTGTTCATCCATTTCTACGGCGACAATTGTCCACCATGCAAGCTCATGGATCGTGAGGTGTTTTCCGCCCCGACGGTGATCGCCGCCCTGAATCGTGATTTCGTGGTCATCAAAATTCATGCGGATAGCCAACGGGACGTGGCAAGCAAGTTTGATGTTAAGGCCATCCCGACCGACATCGTCCTGCATTCAAACGGTAAACTTCTGCATCGCCGACAGGGGGGCATCACCCAGGACCGTTTTGGACAGTATCTGGCCTTTCTGCTCAATGAACTGAAAAAAACAACCGCGACTTCGGTTTCGCCCCGCGCGCAAACGCCCAGTCCGGTCACGCCACCGATACCTGTGCCCCCTGCCACCGTGAACGCGGCGGTGGCTACAGCGGCAGATACAGCGACGCTGCGTGATCCGTTCACAAAGCAAGTGGTCGATCCTCCACCAGCAGCAACGCCTACAGTTGATGCCGTGATACCCTCAACAACCTCCGTAGCGGCAACATTACCGGTTCCGCCACCGCTTCCGATACCGCAGCAAACAGCTCCGGCGGTTGGCGTTCAGACGCCGGTTGTGTCGCAACCTCCCCCCATGCCATCGGCCATACCGCCGACCATGCCTGCCGAGGTTCCGCCGATGGTGGCGGCAAATCCGGCTCCGGCGATAGCAACTCAAGTGACATCGCCGAAATTGGCCTCCGCGGTTGAGGACTCGCCCAAAACGACGGTCGAAGTCCCCCTGGCCTTGGAAGGTTATTGTCCGGTGCTACTTGGCAAGGAAGAGAAATGGGTTCCCGGCAATCCAGCCTACTACTCCATGTTCCGTGGTCACGTTTTCCGTTTTTCGTCGGCTGCCGCCATGAAAGAATTTGAACAGTCGCCGCAGAAGTTTTCTCCTGTAGCAATGGGCGAGGATATTGTCCTGATGGTTGACCGCAACAAACGTATTTACGGCAGCCGGAAATTCGGCGTTTGGTTCCAAGGACGAGTTTTCCTGTTCAGCAATCAGGAATCGCTTGATTCTTTTGCCGAGCGACCGGAGTATTACGCGGAAATAGCCACCCAGTATGAAACGGCCTGGAGAGCGCATTAAACATTATTTACCGTTCCCATTGGTCGCTACTTTTTCCGCATCAAGCACTCCACACCCATTGTTAGCTCGCACTAAGGGCGTTCATGGACTCCATTGATTCGTCCACGGATGTGTAGCCGAGGGCGTGTTGGTGTTCGGTGGCATCGGGTCACACGCAAGCCGGAAAGAACCGAGGCCGGAACGCAGCCCCTCACGCCGCTAACAAGTTTTCTTGAAGCCGAGCTTTTTGGCGGTTCGGCGAGGATCGGCAAGATTTTTTCGCTCACGGCCCGCTTCGGCCGTT
>QMCD01002543.1_pt1 | contig 10076 bp, 11 predicted proteins | sample 1821841 | NCBI WGS metagenome assembly QMCD01 (sample SAMN01991225, study PRJNA193472) | Termite gut metagenome, whole genome shotgun sequencing project. | isolation source: worker | host: Macrotermes natalensis
CCTTAAGAATCCCATCTAGCGCTACGCGCACTAAAAGGTTGATTATTCCCTCTTAATGCGCGTAGCGCATGTGGGTTTCGAAAGGGACGAAGTCCCTTCGCGGGAGCTCGAGGGCAGAGCCCTCGACGTCCCCCCGTCCCCTTACTTCAAGGATACGTTCTCGAAATGGTCGGTGTAGTAGGTCTCGGCGATATAGCCGTCCACATTGCTGCGGACGAACATGAAGTCATTCCGAGCGACCAAGAAGAGATTGGGCAGCTCGTCGAGTATGATCTCCTGCATCTCGTCATAGGCGGCCTTGCGCTCCGCGTCGGTCGTCGCGGTTTTGCCGATGATGCCCAGCTCGTCGATGCGCGGATTGGAATATCCCCAGACATTCGTCGAAGAGGTGCTGCTGAAGAAGAAGTTCAGGCTGCGATCGGGATCGCTGCCCGCGCCGTTCATGCCGATGATGCTCTCATGCGTATGCTCGCGCCACGCGTCGATATACTGCGCGAGCTCCAGCACCTCGATTTCCACCATGATGCCGCCCTCGGCCAATTGCGCCTGGATGACCTGCGCGCCGTTCGTGGTCTCGGGATCGACGCCGGCGGTCATCTTGAGGGTAAAGCCGTCCGGATAGCCCGCCTCGGCGAGCAGGGCCTTGGCCTTTTCCACATCCCGCGTATAGAATGCATTGCCGGTGATGTCGATCGGCCAATTGCCCATGGAGACCGATACCGGGCCGACGACGGTGGCGTGGCCGTCATAGATCATATCGGCATACGCCTCGCGGTCGATGAGCAGGCTGATGGCCTGACGGACGCGCTTGTCCTTGAGCGGCTCCACATCGAACAAATTGAAGCCGATATAGTCATAGTTCGGCGTCAGATATTCCATCACGGTGATATCGCTGTTGCCTTCCACCAGCGGGAGATTGGTGGCGGACAACTTGGCGATATGCACCTCGCCCGTGCGCAGAGCGGCCAGACGAGCGGCCTCATCGGCCATGATGACATAGGTCAGGGTATCCAGCTTGGGCTGGCCTTCCAGGAAAAAGTCAGGGTTCTTTTCGAGGACGATGCGGTTGCCTTCCACGTATTCGCGGAGCTTATAGGGGCCGGTGCCGCAGGTATTGGCCTTCAGATCGCCGAATTCCTCGACGACTTCCTTCGGCACGATGGCCGCGTAATTGCTCGCGACATAGCCGATGAAGGTGGCGTCCGGCGCGGAGAGCGTGAACACGACCGTGTAGGGATCGGCGGCTTCCACGCTGGCCACCGACAGGAAGTAGTTCCGCGCGACCGAGCCGACGTCCGGGTTGATCATGCGCTCATAGCTGTACACCACGTCGTCCGCGGTCATCTCGCGGCCATTGTGGAACTTGACGCCCTGGCGCAGATGGAAGGTGTAGGTAAGGCCATCGTCGCTCATCTCCCAGCTCTCGGCGAGCTCGGGTTGCAGGGACATGTCGCCCATCTGCACGAGCAGACGGCTGTAGATGTTCTTATGCACGAGTATGGACGCGTGCGCCGTGGTCAGGTGCGGGTCCAGCCCGGCGGGTTCCGTGGCTACCGCGTAGACGAGATCCTGTGGCACTTCAGCGGCGAAGGCCGGGGCGGCCAAACCGATTGCCATCAGCAAGGCCAGTAAAACGGACAGGGTTTTCTTCATCAACATAACCTCCCTTATATTAGGAAAATACTATATGCTCCCCGTATAGGGGTGAACATCCGGGTATATGCCTGCTCTCTATAGGAAGAACGCATTAATCACCGTGAAATCCTCGTTCCGCTTTTGGATTTCCTACACGCCGGCGTCATTCAGCTCGAATAAATTGCCTTCCGTGTCCCGGAAATAGGTGCAGCGCATCTCCCAATCCTCAATGGTCTGGGGCTCGCCCAAAAACTCCACGCCCGCCGCCTTGAGCCGCGCATAGTCCCCGTCCAGATCATGAGAGGGAATCACCGCCACCACCGTATCCGGCGGTATATTGCTCTGCGGCTGTACATAGCCCTTAAACATTTCCGTATTGGCTCCCAAAAATATCGCAAAGCAGGGCGGTTCCCCGTCTTTTACGGCGAAGGAGGTGTACGGGCCGCCTCGATCCCCATATACCGGAACAAGACCCATTTTCTCCGTATAGAAATCATAACAGGCGCCATAGTCCTTTCGCACCAGTATCCGTAGGGTGGTTTCATTGAAACGCATAATTTCACATCCTTTTATTTGCTATCGGGGGGAAATGCTCACAGGGTCGGCCGGATCTCTTCGAGCAAAACGCGCGTAAACTCCGCCGTATTATCCATCATCGTGAAATGCCCGGCGTCCGGAACGGAGAAAAACCGCTTTTCGGCCGCTATTATCTCCTCGAAATAAGCCTTGGCGAGGGGATAGGGTGTTTGGAAATCATTCTCGCCCATGATGTAGTATACCGGCAGGCTATACTCGAGGCCGTAATTTCGCGCGTCGTAATCGTCCATCAGAAAGCGCATCAAATCCCCCTGATATTTCAGGGCGTCCACCGTAAGAAAGTACGTCAAGTCGCCGAACGAATAATAGGGGGATGCGAGCGCGGGGAGCACGGTCTCCAGATCCATGCCCGTCGCGAGCCCATATTTTATCTGATATTCTCGTACTTTTATTATAGCGTTGTTGAAGCTCTCGTCATAGCTTTCCACAGGATACGGAGCCAACGCTTCCAGCGCGTCTACGTCGCTTTGGTTTCCGGCTTCCCTAGCCGCCGCCAAAACGGTTTCATAGCCCAGGCGCTCATTGTCTTTCATATTGACTATCTGGCCCACGCCGATATACGCGCTGTAATCATCGGGATAGGTCTGCACCAGCATCGTTCCCAGCACCGAACCCCAGCTATGCCCCATGACGATAATCTTATCCGCGCCGAGTTTTTGTTGGATATACGCGGTAACCTCGTGGGCATCCGCCAGAACGCGCTCGGCGGTTACGGTAGGAAGAACCGCTTCCGGGTCGTTCGCGTAATAGGTTTTCCCCGCATTGCGCTGATCCCAATGCACCACGGTGAAATCCTTTTCCCAGTCGTACTGGAATGTATGCAGAAAAGGAATTTCCGGGCTACCCGGGCCGCCGTGCAGGAACAGTATTGCCGGATTGGCCGTGTCCTCGCCCCGGAAGTACAGGGCTTGCTGAATGCCCCCAATTTCCACCAGTTCCATTTGGTCGATGCCGGGCGCTTCAATTTTATGGCTCTCCCGCAGTATGGCGGGGTATACCAACCGCATCGCGATAAACGCGAGTACAACCAGCGCGATCAGCGCCCCCAATACCCACAGGCAGATTTTCAGCGGCTTCCGCCGTGTCTTTTGGGCTTTTTCCACAGTTTCCACTATAATGTAATCCCCTCTCTCTATTTCTATACGATATTTTCGCCCAACAGTATCTTGGGCATTGTGGTAAGACATCGGTTCCATCGTTTATAAAATTTCTCTAATCCAAGTTTGCCTACCCTTGCATGCGCTTCTTCATTTTCCAGCGACCAGTACAGCATGTAGGTGACTTTGCCAACATACCGCGTGAGCCGAATCGGGGGCTTTCCCTCCTTTACGGCATGGAAATCCTCCTGGCGGTGCGTGCGCTTGATATATTTAACGTCCAGGACGCCCGGCTGCGATAAATAAAACTCCGCAACCTCCCGCATCAACGCCTCAATCTCCTCCTGCTTATCGATCTTGGCTTCGTATATGCAAATTTCATTGAACATACCCTACACCCTTCCCTACGCTATACATTCGCCACACGGTGTTCTATCGCCCTGCGTTTATCATACTGTTTCAATACACTATCGCGGGGGCGGGCTTTGCCGTGCGACGGCATGAATAAGCGGCAGTTGGTATCCATGAGTTTTTTCCAGCTTTGCATCAATAACTTTGCATCCGCCGCAAATGGCGGATAATTTGAATTCGGAAATGCCCCCACCATCGTATCCCCGACCAGAGCGATTTCATTATCGACAATGACGCTCATCGACCCGGCGGAGTGCCCGGGCGTATGTAGCAAATACGCGTTAATCCCTAAAGAATCCAACCGGAATTCGTCCTCTCCTACGCAAATATCGGGCGCAACGGCTGTGTAACGGGCAAAAGACCGTATCGGCTTCCGGAATGCCGATGTTAGTATTTTCAGAAAGGCATTCGTGCCTACGATAGCGGGGCTTTCCCCTTGGGATAAGAAGTCCTTTTCCCGTTCATGTATGTATATTTTCATGGTATACTTTTGCTTAACCATATGCGCGTTCATTACATGGTCAAAATGCGCATGCGTAATAATTAATCCTTTAAAAACACAACCTTCGCGAATAAAGCTATCCATCACGGCAAAAAGCGCATTCCGACATCTCGCGACGCTCGTATCGACCAATACACAATTTTTTTGATTGCGCACGATAAAAACATTGCATCTGCCCTGTAATACTGGATACACGACATTTTTGTTTTTCGCGGTAATTACTGGATTCAACCGAAAAACCTCCTGCGCAAATATATATTCGTTGCGCAATGCTCACTCGTTTCGGTACTCTACGATCACGACTTCATTATCGTCCGGGTCTTTAAGGCGGAGCTCATATGTGCCCCAATCGAATTTTTCCGGCGCGCCCAGAACGAGGCCCTTCTTCTGGAGCTCCACAATCGTTGCATCCAGATCGTCGCAACGAAAAACGAGGGACATGGCCCCGGTAACCGGCGCATTCCACTGCGCCGCGTCCCAGACGCAAAGGGAGGGCGCATCCCGCATAAACCCAAGATACACGCCATTGTAGTCATCAACATCCGTTTTCAGCATCGGTATCTCCAGCGTTTCCCGATAAAACCGTATCAGCTCCACAGCGTTTTTCGTAAAGATATTCGTACAGCAAAAACCGTTGATCATGTGCATTCTCCCGTCTGCGTAAAATCATCGCTCTTTTCCGGAGGGTGAGAGCCGATCTTACAGCGTTTCGTAGAGCTTCGTGAACACTTCCCGCCGGAAGGGCTGCAAGTTCGGCGGCCCGTCGATCGCGAGACGGCTGCAGAGCAACGCCGCCACGGCATCCTTCTCGGGGCATATCCAAAACGCCGTGCCGGTAAAGCCTGTATGCCCCGCGCCATGGGGGAATACGTCCGACAAGTCCCAGGCCAGGCCGCGCCCGCCGCCCTGGTCGCGCAGGGATTCGTCGACCAGCCATTTCGGTATGATGCCCTCGCCGCCGCGAAGGTATAGCTCGCCCAGCCGAAGTATATCTTCCGCCGAGCCGAATACGCCCGCGTGGCCCGCCAAGCCCTGCCAAAAATAATAGCAGTTGCCGTCATTGGCCTCGCCCTGTATGCGCTGGTCCGTATCCCGCCAATCCCGGTAAGTCATGCCGCGTTCCTCGACCATGCGCATCTCCACCCGATTGCCGTATTCGGTCGGCACGCAACGCTTCGGGTTCGCGGGTATATAGGTAAAATCCGTGCCCAGCGCGCCATTGAGCGAGGCCAGATTATACTGCAAACTCTTGCCCGATTCGTGGCGAATAATCTCGCCCAGCAGCATGAAGTTGATATCGCTGTATTCGGTTTTTTTCTCCCGGTCGGGGTTTTCCTTTAATATATCTTCCAGCGTCATAAAGAAAAATAGCCTGGTGGCATAAAACGGATGCCAAGCCGGCAACCCGGACGCGTGTATGAGCAAATCCCGCACCGTAATATCCTTCAGGCAGCGATCCACCTCTTCCTTGCCGCCTATATTGGTCAAAAGTCCCCCAATCGGCGCGTCCAGCGCGAATTTCCCTTCGCCGATCAACCGCAATATCATCGTCCCGGTCAGCATTTTCGAAACCGAGGCGAGATCGAATACGCTGTCATAGGCGCAGCCGACAGCGTGATAGAAGACCTCTTCGCCCGCGCGGCGCACGGCGCACAGCCCTTCGGTGAACAGCGCGCCCTTTTTCTCGTCCATGGTTTGCGCTATATCCGAAAAAGCCGCGTCGTCCAGCCATTTGGCCATGGATATCTCGCTTACATAACTGCCATCGACGCGCATGGAGCGGCGCTTTGTCCCCTCCCGCCGGAAACCCCGCTTTTCATAGAGCTTGATCGCGTTCGGGTTGTTCTCCATCACGCTTAAATCCAGCCGGCGTATGCCCCGCTCTCGCGCCCAGTCCTCCAGCGCCGCGAAAAGCCGCGCGCCCAGACCCTTCCCCGTATACTCCCGCAAAATCGCGATATTAATGGAGACGACATGCCGCACCCGGTTCTGCGTCCGCCCGATGGCCTGTAAATATCCGATGAATTCGCCGTCTTTCTCGATCACGAATATCTCGCTGTTCGGGCTATCGAGAAAGCGGTCGATCTCTTCGATATAGCTCTCGATTCCCGACGGTCTTTCATCAGGCTCATAGAGCCGGAATATCGATTCTCTATCCAGCGTATTACATAAAGCGCGGTATTTTTCGGCGTCCTCGCGCTGTATGCCCCGTATCGATACCATGCGTTCCCCTCCATGCGGTAAAGATTCTTCGCTTCGCTCAGAATGACACTGTGCAATACCCTTTTAGTGCGCGAAGCGCGTATGGGTTTCGAAAGGGTCGAAGACCCTTCGCGGGATTCTTAAGGGCAGCGCCCTTAAGCGGGCACGGTTAGCATCTAAAGACGCGCAGAGCCCGCCGTCTTCCCGTTCCTTACGACGGAAGCGTCAACTTCCCCATCACGACGTTTCGATCCGCGCCGGTCGCGGCCTTGGCATTGTTGAAATTCCCGTGCAGGAATTCATTGCCGAACACCGCGAAGAACGCCGCCTCCTTCGCGTCGCCATCCACGCCGATATCCGACAGAGGGCGCAGGGGCTTGCCCAGACGCTTTGCCAGCCGCTCCCGGAAAAAGGCGTTGTGGTATCCGCCGCCCGACATATAATATTCGTCGATCGGGAAGGGCAGGAAATCCACCACGGCCATCTCCACGCAATACGCCGAATAATCCGTCACCGTGGCCAGGATGTCCGCAAAGCCAAGGCCCATGTCCAAGCCGCGCCGGTAGAGCTTTTCGGAATATTCATAGGTATACAGTTCGCGGCCCGTGCTCTTGGGGGGCGGCAGCTTCGTATACGTATCCTCCGCAACCATGCTTCGGAGCAATGCGTCCGATAGGGTTCCCGCGCGCGCGAGCGCGCCGCCCTCGTCAAAACTCTTTTCGCCCTGGGTGTGGATTTTCATGAGATTGTTCATGAGCACATTCGCGGGGCCCGTGTCAAAAGCCATCAAATCGTCGATGCCGCCGCCCGCCTTCAGCGCCGTGATATTCGCGATGCCGCCCGCATTGAGCAATACCCGCGAAACGCTCTCGCTATGGCAGACGATATAATCAAAAAAAGGAGCGAGGGGCGCGCCCTGCCCGCCATAGGCCATGTCGGAGGGCCGGAAATCCGCGACCACCGGCTTGCCGGTAATCGCCGCTATATCGGCCGCCTCGCCGATCTGCAATGTCGCGCCGTTTTCGGGCAGGTGATAGACCGTCTGCCCATGCGAGGCCACGAGATCGAGCGTTTCCATCGGAATGCCCGCCTCCTCCATCGCCCGGAGGACGCTGTTCCCGATATACACGCCGAACCATTTATTGAGCGCGCAAATCTCGGCCACATTCGAGGTTTCGGGGGAACAGGCCATGAGCAGGCGCTCCCGGTCCGCTTCCGCATACGGAAATGTCGCGAAACGCTCGATATCGAGCTTCATCGAGGGGCCGCTTCCCGTTACGCGGCAGAGCGCCACGTCCAGGCCGTCCAGCGATGTGCCGGACATGACGCCCGCGATGAGGCGCGCCGGTTTATCCAAAATCCTTTGTATCGTATGCATAGCGTCTCCCCGTCCCTAACTATAGAGCTATAGCGCGTATTCCAGCCGCGCCGTGATGCGGTAGCGGTCCCCCCGATACACCGAGGAAACGAATTCGAGCGGCCGGTCCCCGTCCAAATACGTGGTGCGCGATGTGATGAGCGCCGGCACGCCCTGCGCCACATCCAAATGCTTCGCCTCCCAGACCTTCGTCCGGCCCGCCTCGATCTCCTGCTCGGCATAATGGAGCACATGGCCGTATACATCCCGGAAAATGCTGTATACCGAGCCATCGATGCGCTCCTTCTCCAGCCCCGGACACATGGCCGCCGGAACATGCAGCGACTCGATGCACATGGGCTTATCGTCCGCCAGACGAAGGCGCACCAGCCGGTATATTTCCTCCCGCGCGCCGATTTTAAGGCAGAGCGCGATCTGCTCCCCCGCCTCCTCGCGCGCGATCTCCAGCACCTTCGTGGACGGAACGAGTCCTTTTTTCAGCATTTCCTCCGAAAAGCCCTGCAAGGCGTTGATCTGCATCTGGGTCTTTTTATAGCACACAAAGGAACCCTTTCCCTGTGTGCGCCGTATATAGCCGCCGCTTTCGAGCAGCGCGAGCGCCTGCCGCACGGTGATGCGGCTCAGGCCATATTCCGCCATCAGGCTGTGCTCGGTGGGCAATTGATCGAAATAGCGCCTTTCGCCGGAAAGTATCTCCTCGAGAAGGCGGCTGGCCAATGCGCGATATTTCGGCGGACTCTTCGCCCCCATCATCGACACCGCCTTTCCGCGAAATACTTGTTATAACAAATCCTTAGCCGCATTGTAGCATTTCCGCCTATTATTGGCAACACTTTTTTGATGATATATCCATGGAAAGCGCCTACGCTATAATAGACATCTTCGCACAACCAGCTCATAACTCATAACTCATAACTCACAACTCATAACTCATAGCTCATAGCTCATCACTCATAACCCTCAATCCCATCCGCTATCCCCTCCAGCGCATTCGTGTCCGCCAGCTCGATCAGGCCCTTGTCGGCGGCGGAAGCCATCTCGCGTAGCAGCGGCAATCGCGCGAAAGCCTTTGCGCCGTATTTTTGCGCCAAATCCTCGGCATGGCTCTCGCCGAATATCTCGATGCGCTTGCCGCAATCGGGGCAAACGACATAGCTCATATTCTCCACGAGGCCGAGTATCGGAATATTCAGCATATTCGCCATATTCACGGCCTTTTCCACGATCATCCCCACCAATTGCTGGGGACTGGTCACGACCACCACCCCGGCGAGCGGCAGGGTCTGGTATATCGTCAGCGGCACATCCCCCGTGCCCGGCGGCATGTCCACCAGCATTATGTCGATATCCTTCCAGATAACCTCCGTCCAGAACTGCTGCGCCATGTTCGCGATGACCGGCCCGCGCCAGACCACTGGCTCGGTCTCGTCTTCCACCAGCAAATTCAGGCTCATCACCGATATGCCCGTCTTGCTCTCCACCGGAAACAGGCCCAGCTCATTCCCCGCCGCGCCGTCGATGATGCCGAAGGCCCTGGGTATGGACGGCCCGGTGATGTCGGCGTCGAGTATAGCCGTCCTAAGTCCCCGGCGCTGAAAGAGCACCGCCAGCAGCGAGGTCACCATCGACTTGCCCACGCCGCCCTTGCCGCTTACGACGCCGACCACCTTCTTTACGCGGCTCAACTCGTGGAGATGGGGCGCTGTTGCCTGCCTCTCGCCGCAATCGGCGGAGCAGGCGCCGCAATTCCGGCCACAGTTTTCGCTCATATATCGTTATCCTCCATTATTCGTAGGGCTTCCTGTATCAGCCCCTCCCGATCTATATCGGGATGACATACATTGTATTCCCATAGCCGCTTTTTTACAAACCCCAATATCGGGCCGTTTTGAAGGCCCAGCAGATCCCGTAAATCCTCCCCGCGAAGCGGGATATCCCGCTCCGACCGGGGCAGCTTGAGCGCCGCGAGCTCCCCAAGTTCCGCCGCGCGATCTTTCGATAGCATAGCGGCGATGCGCAGCGCTTCGGGATTTTTCGCGGCCATACAACGAAGCTCCGTGCCCTGTAAGCTCTCCAGTTGCGATATCAAATGGCATTCTGAAGTGGAAACCTTCTTTGTTTTCCTCAGCGAATTTGTAACCTTTACCTTTTTGAGTGTGAGGAAAAATGGACTAAGGCTTTAGAAGCCACCTTTGCTCCTTGGAAAGATAAGGTAGAGATTGTGCACAAGTATGTGAGCGACACCAACGACGAG
>QMCD01002544.1_pt1 | contig 10072 bp, 4 predicted proteins | sample 1821841 | NCBI WGS metagenome assembly QMCD01 (sample SAMN01991225, study PRJNA193472) | Termite gut metagenome, whole genome shotgun sequencing project. | isolation source: worker | host: Macrotermes natalensis
GATGGAGGTTGTTATAAACCACATCTCCCTGATAGTGAGTAGTGGAACTGCTTGTCGACATAGCAACCTTTCTACCGGTGGCGGTGTACATGTAACTTGCGCTCCCAATGTTTGAGGGTAAATTCAGAATATTATAAGAAATATTGATCCCGCGCGCGGCATCATGCGTCATATTCCCATTCGAGTCGTAGGTGTAACCGGTATGCGTAACCCCGTTCTTCGTCAGCTTATTGAGCGCATTCCCGTTCTTGCCGACCCCATATTCGGCACGCATGCCCGGCATCGAGGCGATATTCCCGTTGCGGTCGTAAGAGTAGGTCGCCGTCGTCGTGCCTTCGGAAGATGTTTTCAGACGGCCCAGTGCGTCGTAGGTGTAGGAACTGGCCCAGGTACTACCCGACGTCCATTGGATCCCCCCGATATTGCCGTCGAAGCGTGGTGTCGTCGCATCGTCACGCTTGAGTTGGTAGTCGAAAGTGGCCGAACCGAAGCCGGTCAACATATCACCGACACCATAGGTGTATTCATGGATATCACTGAGCCCATTCAACCACTTGCGCGACAAGCGTCCCTGATAATCGTACCAATAGGTTGCTAACGTCACCCGGCCGTTCTGTTCGTCACCGACGATCTCCTGCTCAATGCGCTGTATGTTGCCCGCATCATCATAGGTATAGAAACGGTCGTAGGCAACCACGGTCGGTAAGATGTCGACAGACGACTGCCGCACACGTGTCTGAGAGAGATTGCCGTTCGAATCGTAGAGATAACTCTCGACTTCCACACCCGTTATCGGCATATCGCTGATCTTTTGACGCATAAGTCCATCCGAGTTATAGTAGAAGGTAGTTGTCAGCCATTTGTTTGTGTTCAATATCCGCTCCTTGAACCCTGTCTGTAAGCCGCGCGCGCTCCAGATATGTCCGCTCCCTTGTGCCTGCGTGGCCTGGAACGAATGGGCGCCATGCTCGTACCATTCATAGGTGTCATAGAAATTGACGGTCAACAGATCGGCTTCGCTGATCTGAGTCGGGTAGGCAAGGGTCGTATAGCCAAGTGTCGGTGTATCATCGGACTTAGAACCATAATTGGGGTCTAAACCTTGATACGTTTTCCCCCCTATTGTGACCCAGTGGATTTTATCATCAGGAGTTATATAAACAGCCTTTTCATGGAACACGCGTTGGGCGGCCAGGGCCTGCTTGTGTTGCGCTTCGGCTCCCTTGCAAGTCCCGGTCTGAGCTATTCGTCCCTGTTCGTCGTATTTTGTGAATACCCATGTTGATTTGCCTTGAGAATCAGCAAATGCCATCCGGGCGTCCTGATACAAGACCACCTGTCCGCGCTTGTTATAGAGAGTGGTGGCTACTCCGGCTCCCGGAACGTGCTTTTTGTACACGCGCCCTTCCTCATCATAATCATACCAATAGCAAAGCGGCTCCAACTCAGTGCGCGTGCGCGTTCCCGACGTAAAGAGACTGTCCATAAGCGGTGGGATGACATAGCGTAGCCTCCCCAGATCATCGTAGACATAGTGGGTGAAGTGGTTTGCCGCCTCGCGTGAGGCGATAAGCTGCCCCTCCGCGTTGCGAAATTCAGCGGTGGTTTGTCCATGCGGTCCGCTCACAGCATTCTTTTGCAGCGCTCCGACAGCGTATGTGCCCGACAACGACACACTGGTTCCCGACAGGATGAAACGCTTGATGGCGTCTGTTGGTGTATTTTTACCATATTCCATTCTATGATCGGCCTGCCCATTTGCATAACTGCCGTGAAGCAACCCGGCGGGACTTTCGCGAACTATCCGGCTCTGCGGAGTATTGTCGTAGGCCACTTCTGTGTAGGCTCTTCGTTGGTTTGTGTTGGGCTCGCTGTAATAACCGTCGTAATAATCATTTCCATTGATCTGATATTCCAATTCGGCGGGGAGCAACAGACGCTCACGATATGGACGTCCGGCAGCATCATAGTCAGTTGCCACCCGCTTGGAGTAGTTCATTTTCTCCCGCCACTGTTCCCACTTTTCCCATGATTCATCGACGTCGGGAAGAATTCCTGCAAATCGGCTCTTATAACCCGCTTCGTCATATCCCAACAGATCAGCCTTGTTGTAGAAATAGTTGGACCATTGCAATTCACTTTCGACAGGTCGCCCCAATTTATCGAATACTGTACTGTTTACGGATGCTATCTCGCCGGTATTCAGATTGTATGTGATTTCGCGTTGTCCGGACAGTCGTTCCTCAGCAATACTCGACGTGATAACTCTCATGTTGGCTGTCTGGCTTCCTCGAAATGCTTTAGCTGTAAATGGGCCTGTTTGGGTGGTTCCACTGAAGATCAGAGGGCTGCCGGTTCCATCCAACGATTTTATTTCCATGCCGTTACTGTAAAGCTTATACACAGCGCCGACATCCGATCCAGACAAATATATATTTGTGGGATTTCCCGTATACAGATCGTACTGGGTAAGGGACGTCTGCGACAAGGATCTCGGCTCCTGCGATACATACAGGGTCTGGTTAAGTCCGTTCGGATTGACACCAACACTTATTGTCCCTGCTCGAGTGGCAGATGAAGTATTTGGTCCGGCTTCCACCGTCAAATAGACAGCCTCAAAACCAGCATAGAAGCCTCTTCTGCGGTTCAATATCCTGAACGCGCTATCCCAATTATTATTATTACTGGCAATCCATGAATCGGCTATCACGACAGCTTCATCTGCTATCGGATAACCCATAATTACAATCTCACATTGTCCCCCTGCGGCATCAAATATGATTGAGGAAGATGTGAACGATGGAGAAGACGGAGTATGTGAGGCATCTGCAGCAAGTACAAAATTATAGCCATTCTGAACAGAGTGCAACCATGTCATTTCTATGAAATTATTCATTGCCTTAGAGTTGCTCCCGCGGGTTGCGACGACGCTGAAAATACCGGCTCCCCAGTCGCTCGTGAAGCTAAGCGGCTGTCCTGTACCTTGAAGCCTTGCAATGTCTTCTTCGTTATGCATCAATACATATTCCACGCCGAGTTCAGAACCGGAGAGATTGATGGAATAGCGATAACCCGGGTATCCGGCAGACATGGTAGAATGGCTGGATGAAGACAGATCAAAGCCTTTCAGGTTGCCGCTACCGTCGCTTCCCGACTGAGTTATTACGGCAACCTGATAAGTACCCTGTGGAGCGGGAAAAGTACTGCCAAGCGTAATGACACGTGCTTGCGGTGACGTATTAGGTGTAATTGTGAATTTCATTACGCTTCTGCGATAAGGTGACACGCTTTTTACTTCAATCCCATCATAACTCATCCATAGGAAAAAAGGCGTCCCCTGTAAATAATCCGCTGTAATATTGAATGGGACTGGAGCTGTAATAGGACCGTAGTAAAGAGGCACCTCTACAGTTCCTCCATCCGCCCCTATCTCTATATCGAGGCCGGGAGCGTTATCCTGGAAAGGACGCGTTCCAAATCCTACAACCCCTTCGACGGTGAAGACCACTAACGATCCTGACTGTGCGGATACGATAGGGATGAAACATCCTAAGAACAACAATGTTATAATAATTCGTTTCATAAGTCGCTATTTTTAATAGTGATACGAATGTGTTCTCTGCCTGCTATTGTTCCGGATGCCATTGGGGCGTCCGAAACTGTCGTATTCGTAATACGTGGTATGACCGTTCCCGTCGCTTTCGCTGGTTTTGCCGATCCCCGGGCTCCATGTGGTGGTGATGATCGCGGCGTTTATCGGGATGATCGAGACTTCGTCTACGTAGTGGGCCTCGGAACCGATGATCACGGATGCCTGCCTTGTTGTATAGCGGTTCGGCTCCCATGTAGAGCCTCCGTTAAGACTTCCCCACCATGTAACCAGATATTCTGTTCCGCTGACGAAGTTGTCGATTGAAATCTCGATCGGCCCTTTGCGGGCTTTCCAGCCCGTTTTGGACTTGACAGCCACAGCCAATGGATCGTCTTCGAAGCTCGTGTAGAATGATCCGGCCGGACCGTCGGCCACAATCTCCGCCGTGGCAATGGAATGGTCGTATTCATAGATAAATGATTTGTACGGCCCATCCTGTTCATGACATTGCAGCAGGTTGCCCCATTGGTCGTAGCGATCGAACCACATTACCGGTTTGTAGGCGGCGTTGTATGACAGCGTGCCGTTGGAAGCGAACGAGGCCGGGGCGAACGAGGAGAGGGATGCGGTCAGTTTCAGTTCGCGCACCGAAGCGGGCACGACGCTTTTCGCAGAGTTTTCCGTCCTAATGACTTTGTAGGTGTTCAACATCCCGCCGACGACCTTATTGTTCTTCCAGACGATTTCTTCGATCGGAACATTAAGTGCATGGTCTTCCCGCATTATGCGAACTGCATAGGCGTCGGACGCAGAAGTGGTGGCGGTATTGACGTTAAACTGAAACGGATAACGTGTCTGTGTACGGTAGGTATCTCCCGCGGCGGTCGTAGTGACTACTTCCAGAGGCAGCAGGGTCTCGCTGTCGCGTGTGTAGGTCGCTGTTTGGTTCGGAGTATCTATGCCCGAAATCGTAACCGACACCGGCATGACATCTCTCGAAATCAATGTATACCGCCCGATAAACCGCCTCATTACGCCAGATGACAGATCGTAAAATTGGAGCGGAAGGTTGGCCGTCACCGGTACGACATGCCGTGAGTCTGCGGGATATGTATAGCTTTCCCTTTCCACTTCGTTTCCTGCCGTATCGTACGAGACACAGGATGTGAGCAGTCCCTGTTCTCCGAAACGGGATAATGAGGGGAAGAATATTTCATTCTGCTGAGCAGTGGAATAAGAGGGAAAGTTACGTACATCCAAACCGACCACCCCTCTGAAATCATAGTTGTATACTCGAGAGGATCCGTTGGGTAGTTGTTCCTCTACACGGCTGTATCCGGTTGTAAAACCGTTGATATCCCAAAGTTCATACCTGTTCCGGGATGCGACCAGAGCATATCCCGAACTTGCTCCATATGCGTAGCTCCCGACAGCCCTGAAAGATTGTCCGCTGGATGTGTTCGTACCTGCTTTCAGGTAGCGGAAACGTGTTGTCTGACCTGAGTCGGCATCGTCTGTCGCCTGTCGGATGGAGGCGATACGAAGTCCACCGGCTGTCCCATTCGCTGTTGTGTTGAGTTCGTATGTATATTCCGTAAATCCGCCGTAGGGAGAGTAAATACGTTTCAGCATACCGGATCGTACCGCATCTAATACAGGTGCGCGATTGGCCCCGGCGTGCGTTTTACCATTGTAGACGAAGGTCGGACGGTGAATGGCATTATTCGCTCTGTTATAGTAGCCCCAATGGTCGACGTCCGGGGAGTCGAATCTTGGAAGCCCTCCGGTTTCATAATAATCGAAACGGGCAACCGACAAACGCTCGGTCGCGCTACGGCGCTCCACTGAAAGCAGCTTCAGCGGCCGCCATGTGGCGGTACCGGCAAAATTCTCGTAATTCATAAACAGTGAGTACCGATACCTGCCCTGTATGCCATAAATGCGTATTTCGTTCAATTTTTTCAGCGGACTGCCGCCGGTTTGGGCGGAATAAAGGCACTCCACCTTGCCGCCGCGCCACGAGATAGATTTCAGATTTCCGCAATATTGCGTATGCAGCAGGTCGTATTCCGGAGTCAGCAAGCCGCTCTCATGCAAGGTAGTGGCAGACGGGAAACGGCATTGGAAATACCGCTCCGTGAAGCCGTGAGAGATATTGTTGTCACGGTAATAATCGAACTCCATGACATCCCCTGACGGTGACTGTATCTTTTCCAAATACCATGTCGACGTATACGGATCGGCAAAAAGGTTTTGCCCGTCCTTTTTGGCGACGGTAACATCTTTGGCCGTCCTGCCGAATGTGTAACGGTAGCCGGATTCGTCTATGATACAAAAAAAACCAGTATCATATGGCTCGATTTTCAGAGATTGATAAGGAAATGGAATATGATACCCTAAATGACTAAATAAGAAGACCCCTTTCCTGTCTCCGAATTCGAAAAAGTAGATATCCGATTCGCCGTCCCATTGACCGTTCTGCCAGGAATCGAACTGTTCGTTACTCCAGTTGGTCAGAGCTGTCCCTTGTTCGAGGTCTCCCGAAGCATCACTGAATTCATCGGGCAGGCCGCGGACGATGCGGGTGATGCGCCCTCCTGCACTGAAACGCCAGCCCAACCCCGCACTGCCGGAAATGTCGTGTACTTTATTGCCCGAACTCTGATAGTGAAGGGCCATATCTACGGCAATCGAACGTGAAACCGCCTGATGCAGGGGAACAACTATCTGCGTCCCGCCGCACCAAATAGCCGCCGGATTCGTGATACTGCGGATCAGGGCCGATGACTCGGGCGCCGGTGGCAGTACGAAGGATTCGGCATAACCATCGTTGCCGGAAATGGCGGCTACTGTCACGCTCCCGATCATCTGGACATAATAGTCCTGCAATCCGGCAGTAATGGTGTAAGTTCCCGGCTCTGTCACATTGAACGACAAGGCCCCGCCTGTGCCTTGCTTCTGTTGAACAACGATACCTTCTTTCAATAGTTTGTATGTCAATATTGTTTGTGATGATGGAATAGTGATCGTTACGGCCGTATTGTTATAGACAGTCCCTCCTCCTGCGACAGTACTTCTCGTTATCTTCGGCCAGATCCCCACCTCGCCCGTCATCCATGCCTCCTGGCTTTGGCAGGTCGCCTTGACGCGATACTTGCCATACTGTGTCAGCCCAGTGAAGCTGTTGTCGCTTGTTGGAAGTGTATTGTTCAACAGAGTGTTATTCAGATACAACCTGTATGTAACCCCGCTCTGGCGGCCGCTTAACGTAACAGTCCCCGAACTCCCGCTCGCGATCTCGCCGCCGCCACTGATACTGTATGTTGTCAGGACAAGCGGGGGATCGTACATCTCTGCCAGGCCTGACATTACGGTACGCATATCGTTCGGTTGTATCGCGAGTACGCTGTATATTCCTTTCCGCGTTTGGTTAGCAAAGGTGATCGGCTGACCCGTGCCGTTCATCCGGGCAACCTCGGTGTCGAGCACCGGCCCATTCTCAGTCTCACGAACCAAAACAAGCGCATACTCGATCCCAAACTGCGAACCATCGAGCGTAATATTGAACGAAGTGTGCCCGGAATTGAGCCAAGTACCGGCGACATTAAACGTCTCCAATTCGAGGGATACCCCTACGGTATCGATATGTACCATGTTACTGCATATTACAACAGTTAAGGGATCATAAGCGAAGGTTAGGGCATAGTAATTTCCACACTCGAAAGATGTTGCCGGTAGCGATACCACCATCGATGGCATAGATGTTCCGTCGAATGGCACATTGGCATCTACAACAGCAGCCACCGGCCATAGGTAACTATCCTTGCCTGGAACAACTTTTCTCAACGAATATGGTAGATTCTCGATTAGAAAAGGGCCAGTTATTTGCAAGTCGATGTTATTACCACTTGTATAAGAATACTCAAGACTGTAAGTAAAATGATAATCCGGATTTTGGTAATGTGATATTATTGCTGTTGTCTGACTTGATATTGAAAAAAAACTTAAAATATTGTGATATATACTGGCAAATACTGGTTCCACCGGCTCCATTTTGATATACACAAGTCCTCTGGATGATTCAGGATGGACTGTATTGACTCCCGAAACCTTTACGCACCGGATATCATTGCCGTGAACCGGGAAAAATTGACGGTTGAATTCATCCATTATTGCGGCTTCGTCGTATCCCTGTGCAATGCCGTGATAAGGGAGCGAGACTATAGAACTGCGTTCGGAGTCTACCATACGAAAAGGATGCATTTCATAACCATTCGCATCATACTCTTTCTCGATACTTATCGAATTTAAATTCAGTTGCATAAAACCATTTTGCGCCACTGCGCCAACCGGGCACAGCAAAAGCAGCAACCACAAAATTATATATAGCTTTTTCATGAGTTCGAAGTTTTACGAAAAGTAATGTGGTATGTATTCTCTTTCAACAGATTGCCATTGCCGTCCCAGACTTTGATAACCCGACCGGCACATTGTAGTGGAACAGTCCCGTTGCGTGGTCGACGGTGACGTTCTTCGAGTCGAGATAGCCCTGGGCCTGCTGGCTCGGGGCGAAATCTTGTGCCCATAGCCCCGATACGGAAGCCATGACCACAATGGTCAATAGTAGTTTTTTCATAATTCGATTAGGTTAGGTGATTTAATATTTTGAGGCGGTGTGGACAGGGTGATCGTGTCACCCCATCCCCCCGCCGAGCTTGAACATTGGGAGGTACATTGAGATGAGGATCGCAGCGACGAGAGCACCGATCAGGAAGATCATCAGTGGTTCGAGCATGCTGCCCATCTGTTTGAGGCGGTATTCGAGTTCGCGGGTGAGGTCTTCGCCCTGCTTGAGGAGCATCTCGGGCAGGCGGTTGGTCTCCTCGCCCACACGTAACAAGGTTGTCAGCTTGCGGGAGTATAACGAGGGGAACTTTTCGAGGTTGGCCGAGAAGAGTTCGCCGCGCTGAAGCCCCGCCGCGATCGCGTCGAACGATTGTTGGTAGGGGTAGAACGTGATGATGTCGCGCAGCATCCCGATCCCGGACAGTAGCGGCACGCCTGAGCTTGTGAGCAGGTAGAGCAGTTTGCAAAAATGGGCTTGGCAGTTCTTTCGCACGATGCCTCCCGCCAGCGGCATGGCGAGAACGACCGACGCCAACCCAGACCGAACGCTCTTGGAGTCGCGCATCATGTACAGCACGACCACCACACCGATTATGATAATCCCGATCACGGCGGTGTACACGGGAAACTGTTGCGATACGGCGATTATCCAGCGTGTCATGGCCGGGAGTTCGCTGCCCATGCGCGCGTAGACCTGCTCGAACATCGGCACGACCACGGCCAGCATGAAGACCACCACCGCGACGGCCATCACGAGGATTATCACGGGATAGCTTAAGGCAGAGGAGACCATGCGGCTTTGCAGAACTTTTTTATGATAATAATCGGTGAGAAATTGGAGTGATTCGTTGAGCCGCCCGGTCTCCTCGCCAACGCGCACAACGCCGTAATCGAGCGCCGAGAACTTGCCGCTGCCGCTCATCGCCTGCCATAGCGAACTGCCCGAGACCACCTTGTCATACAGCGATTGCAGCAGGCGTTTCATCGCATCGTTCGCCTCGCCCGAGATCAGCAGTTTGAACGAGCGCGAAAAATCGAGACCCGACGAGAGCAGCGAAAGCAACTCGGAAAAGAGCAGTTCTTTCTTGCCATCTTTCAAGGGGTGAATAATATTGAATTGTGATTTATTCATATTGTATTACGATAAATAATCATCGTTAACGACTAACTTCCTAATCTCACGATACAGTTTTCATTTTTCCACTGCAGTTTTACAGAGTCCTGCCAGATAGCGTCGAGGCGGTATCCGTCGGCTGTTTCGCCGCGGCGGAGGGTGTGGAGCGTGCCGTTTATTTCGATCAGGCCGTAGGGTACGCCGCCGCGCGATATGCGGCCCATGTATCGCAGGCTGTGCTCGACCGGGGGCGGGGATTCATAGGTGACAGGAGTGGTCACACGCGTCACTCCGGTGGGTTTGGGCGCGGGTTTACCTGCAACTGTCCCGAGGAACGGGTCGCGGTAATCTAACAGCAGTGTATCGGCGGTTGGGGCTCTCGTTTCCGACCGTTTTTGCGGTGGTGGCACAGGTGCGGCATCATCTTTCGGAGAGAATACTTTCCAGAGGATAACGCCCCAGATCACCAGAACCCCGGCGATAAGCAGGTATGTGACCGGCTTCGACTTCATCTGAACTATAGTTAATTACATATAATTGTGCGTTTCTCTCACAGGCGGCGAGCCTCACTTTTGCGTCCGGCAGGGAGCGATGGCTTTTGTGCATTGGCCTATGCAGTCCGGAGCCACCCCGGGCGGAGGACTGCCCACCACGCAATGCCCTTCCACATCCTCCGCTGGCTCCGGCCTGAGAACTAAGTCAGAAACTGCGGCTCGCCGCCTGCCTGCCGGGCGCAAGTG
>QMCD01002545.1_pt1 | contig 10071 bp, 7 predicted proteins | sample 1821841 | NCBI WGS metagenome assembly QMCD01 (sample SAMN01991225, study PRJNA193472) | Termite gut metagenome, whole genome shotgun sequencing project. | isolation source: worker | host: Macrotermes natalensis
ATTGTTAAGTTAAGTCCTTATTACATAAGGACTTAACTTATTTTGTGATTAAGTAACCTGAATATTACAGGACACTAGCTTTCCAAAAACCCTAAGTTTTAGAAAAATGTTTTTTTAATTTTAAACCATTTTTCTAACCTTTGCCAGCATTTTTTTGAGCCGTTGCTATTATTCGCGCTCAATTTAGCCTTACACCGCTTGACGCGGCGCTTTGTTTCGTTGTCATAAGAGAGCCAACAGGGCAACCGCACACTTTGTTTTTTCGGCAAAGAAATCACGCGGAGCCGCAAAGCCGCGGAGTCGCAGAGTTTTAATTTGAAATCTTTATGTTTTCTCAAGAAAGTTCACATTATGTTGAATTTCATATTGGAATTTTTATATTCTCCGTGCTCTCCGCGCCCTCTGCGGTTAAATTCTTCATTTTTCTTGGCAAAATTAATTTCCGTGCGCGAAGCACGTAAAGCCGTTGACCCGCAGTCCGCGAGAGCGGACAGTAAATACATCGCACTGTCGTCAACCTGAAGGTTGACTTGCTTTTTTTGAAGACGGCAGCTTAATATGGTGCTCTCAACGTGCCGCAGTTTAGCCATACACCGCTTGACGCGGTGCTTTGTTTCGTTGTCATAAGAGAGCCAACGCCGAAGGCGTTGACTATATTAAAAAAATATTTCAACATTATTATAACAAAAATAATTTGGAGGAAAACATGAGTATTATTGAATATGTGGAAGCGCGTGAAATTATTGACTCTCGCGGAAATCCCACAGTAGAAGTTGACGTTTTTCTGGAAGACGGCTCAATGGGCCGCGCCGCTGTTCCGTCAGGAGCAAGTACAGGCGCTTACGAGGCTGTCGAGCTTCGCGACGGCGATAAATCCCGTTATTTGGGCAAAGGCGTATTAAAAGCGGTTGAAAATGTAAACAATATTATTCTGCCCGAACTTATCGGACTGGACGCTTTGGATCAAGTTGATGTTGACCGCACAATGATCGAACTTGACGGAACCGAAAACAAGGGAAAACTCGGCGCAAACGCGATTCTTGGCGTTTCAATGGCAACCGCCAGAGCCGCCGCCGAAAGCCTTGGACTTCCGCTTTACAAATATTTAGGCGCGTTCCATTCAAATCTTCTGCCCGTTCCCATGGCGAACATCATAAACGGCGGAAAACACTCCGACAACAAAATCGACTTTCAGGAATTCATGGTAATGCCTGTCGGCGCTGACTCAATGAGAGAAGCGATCCGTTGGACAGCCGAAGTTTTCCATAACTTGAAAGGTCTGCTTCACGCAAAAGGCTTGAGCACAGCGGTTGGCGACGAAGGCGGTTTCGCTCCCGACATCGGCAATGAAGAAGCGCTTGACTTTATCATGCAGGCTATTGAAAAAGCCGGTTACAAGCCCGGCGAGCAGATTAAAATCGCCCTCGACTGCGCCAGCTCCGAACTTTTTGACGAAGGCGGCAAAAAAGGCTACAAATTCTGGAAATCCAACCCCGACAAACTGTTCAGCGCGGACGAAATGATCGAAATTTACACAAAATGGGTAAACAAATACCCGATTATTTCTATCGAAGACCCGCTTGATCAGGACGATTGGGAAGGCTATGTAAAACTTACAAAAAGCCTTGGCAACAAAGTGCAAATCGTCGGCGACGACTTCTTTGTAACCAACACCAAACGCCTCGAAAAAGGTATCGATATGGGCGCTTGTAACTCAATCTTGATCAAAGTAAACCAAATCGGCACACTCACCGAAACCTACGAGGCTGTCGAAATGGCGAAAAAAGCCGGCTACACCGCGATTATTTCCCACCGCTCAGGCGAAACCGAAGACAGCTTCATCGCCGACCTTGTTGTCGCCCTTGAAACCGGACAAATCAAAACCGGTTCAATGAGCCGCACAGACCGTATCTGCAAATACAATCAGCTTATTAGAATAGAAGACGAGCTTGAAGGTATTGCCGAATACGCGGGCGCGAAAGCGTTTTACAGCATAAAAAAATAGTATTTTCTGAATGCGTGGTGTATCATTTTATATACATCACGCATTTTTTTTGCAAGTTTTAATATCAAATTGATTTTCTATTGTTTCTAATTCCATATAATATATAGACTTACGGCGCGTTATCACAAAACAAAGAGCTTGGCACGGTTATTGCTAGTAATATAGCATGAACAGAACGAGGTTTTTACATCCGGTATCATTCTCCGCTTTTAATCACGGCAAGGATATTGGCGAGTTAAAAACCGAAATTATCAGAAAATCAATTCACTTTCTCATCGCTCTTAGCCCTTCTATGGCTGATATAAACAGACCGCTTACAGTGCTTATCCTGATGCTCGGCACTTTGGGCTACACGCTTATGGAATATTTGCGTATTTCAGGCGTAAAAATTCCTGTTATTTCTTCCATAACAAGCATGGCGGCAAGGTCGCGGGATAACGGTCGTTTTGTAATGGGACCCATTACCTTAGGGTTGGGCGCTCTTCTTGCTCTGCTTATGTATCCGTCTGCTGTCGCGGCAATCGCGATTTACGCCTTGGCGTTTGGCGACGGGTTTGCAAGTCTGGCGGGTAAGTTTTTCGGCAAAGTGCGTCCTTCTTTCCTTTTCGGGAAAAGCGTAGAAGGTTCGTCAGTTTGTTTTGCCGTAGTTTTTTTAAGCGCGTACGCTGTTTCAAACAATCTGAACATAGCGATAATTGCCGCTTTTACAGCCACAGTTGTAGAAGCGCTGCCTTTGGAAGATTTTGATAACATAGTTATACCTGTAACCGTTGGTACGATTGTTCAAGCCGCGTTTCTATTCGGTTAATTATACCATCTTGAAATGACGAACCTCGTCCGGAGCGCCTCAAAAGTACAGCAGGGTAGAGGGTTTAATCTTATACAAAGAGTTTAAACCCTCTTACGAAAGCCTCTATGAAGCCCATCTGTAAGATTATTTTCTTATAAATAAATAACAGCGCCTGCGTTAAACTTGAAAAGCTCAAAATTGTTAGCCGGCTTTATCACCGCGCCTGTTGCCGTAAAGATAATAGGCATTTCAAAACCGGCAGTTATGATTAATTGCGGCGCAACCCGCCATTTTGTTTCTAAACCGGCAAAAACCGCGCTTAGTTCGCCGGCTATTTCGACACTTTCTTTATTTTGCGAAAAGTTAAGTTTTTCATAACCCGCATCAATTCGTAAAGTTATGGGAAAAGTCTTTTCGAAAAAATCGACGCTGCCCCGCAGACGCAAAAGCTTGCTTTTGTCTGTGTAGTTTTCATTATAACCTGTATAATTTTTCGAGGTAAAAGTAAAAGAAGGAATCATATTAGGCAGCCAAAACCCAATAGCAGCTTCCACTTTTTCGCGGTTACTGGCGTCTAAAGAATCAAATAGAGAACCTAAAGACGCCTCGCCTGAAAAAACAAAAAATACAATTCCCGGATACGCAAGCTGCATTTTTCCCATAACCCCGAAATCCAGTTTAGCGGCATTATCAATTATCCCTATAAACGGCCCGAATTCTAAATTCAGATAATCAGAATCTGCCGTTAACATACCGCTTACGCTGTTTTGCATAAAAGCGTCTCTTGAAAAAGCCGCCTTAAAACCAATGTTTTTTGCAATATCGCCTTTTGCGGATAAATTGCCAAATACAAAAGGAAAAGATTGAATGGAATTTGATCCCTCAAGTTTATGTATATTCATATTATCAGCGCCTGCTGAAAACTCAACTTCCATTGCCTCAAGAAAAAGACACGGAGATGCAAGAAAAAAAATCACACAGACAAAGTAGAAAAAAGAAAATCTCATTACTATTATTCTATCACTTTCATCAAAGAAACGCAAATTTTCAAAATGTTGTCTTGACTTTATGATGGTTATCGAAGTATGATTAAGGATATGAGTGATTATCTTGATCCTAATAATGAAGAGCTTCTCAAAGATTTTTTCAGCGAGGCGCAGATGCAAGTGGATACCTTAGAACAAAATGTTCTTGTTCTTGAAAACGAAGGTGCGAATAAATCCGCTGTGGACGAGATTTTCCGCGCGGCTCATACCCTAAAGGGCGGGTCTGCGACTGTGGAAATGATGGAACTTTCTCATTTTACACACCTTGTTGAAGATGTTTTTGACGCGATTCGTTCAGACCAAATTTCGGTCAACGAAGATGTTATTGACACGCTGCTTCAAGCAATCGATGTAATCAAAGCGATGCTTGATCAACGTATGAACGGTTCGGTATATAACAAAGATACTGCCCAAATAGAGAGAAAATTGCACAGCTTGTTAGATGGCGGAAAAAGCGCGCCCGTGTCTCCTAAGCCGGCGAAAGCGGCTGTTGTTCACAAGCCTGCCGCAGCTCCTGCTCCGGTTGCTTCGGCTCAACAGACAGCAGACAGTATCAGCGAAAGCGAGATTGAAGAATTAAAACAATCTGTTGACAACGGAATGCCGATTTTCAGAGTTTCCGTCAAATTCGATGAAAGCAGTTTAATGAATACTGTCGGCGGCATTCAGGTTTACGCCGTCCTTAAAAGCCACGGAACAATACTTAAAACCGTCCCGGATTTTGAGCAGCTTTACGCCGATAATTTTTTCCCTGTTGTTGATTATTATATTGCCTCAGGGCAAGAGCCGGGGAATTTACAAAAATATGTTGTTTTGCCTGATGTAAGTCTAAGCGCGGAAGTTACAAACATTTCCGCAATTACACTGGCGGCAAAACCCGCGCCGCAAAGCGTTCCTCAGTCTGAAGCGAAAAGCGCGCCGCAGGCTGCGGTTCCCGCGCCGGCAAAACCGGCAGTTTCCTCGAAGAGTGTTCAGCAAGCGCCTGCGCCAAAGGTTTCAGGCGGCGCTGTTTCGGAAGACGCGAAAAAGGCGGGCAAGGAAGCCGGCTCTATACTGCGAGTAGATTCCAAACGGGTAGACGACTTGTTAAATCTTGTTTCCGAAACAGTTATTACAAAAGCGACTTTCAACCAGATCAATATGCAGTTTAACGCTCTTTCCGCTCAATTACGTGCAATCGAAGGGGATTACCGTGAAAAAATCAAAGATTTGTTTGACAGCCTGCCGGAGTTTCTTGATCGTATTCAAGACGGAAAATCCGTAAAAGATATTAGAAAAGAAATAAACGAAAATTACGGCGATATTTTCACTCTTTTTGACGGTTTCGATGCCTCTTTAAAAGGCACTATGGCGAAATTCCGCTCAACTTCTCAGAACTTAGGCCGGATAACAAGCGAGCTTCAAGAAGGCGTTATGCATATCCGCATGGTTCCGATAAGTCAAATTTTCAGCCGTTTCCCAAGGCTTGTACGCGATCTTTCTAAATCGCTCAATAAAAAAATCAATTTGGTTATCGAAGGCGAGGACACCGAACTTGACAAATCGGTCGTGGAAGACTTGCTTGATCCAATCATGCACTCGGTGCGCAATTCTATCGACCACGGAATTGAGTCATTGGAAGAACGCCTTGCCGCAGGAAAGCCGGAAGAAGGCATGGTGTTGTTAAAAGCCGCCAACGAAGGTAACATGATTGTTATCGAAATTGCCGACGACGGTAAGGGTATAGATGTCGAAGCGGTTAAAGCAAAAGCTGTGGATCGGGGAATTATAAGTCCTAACAAAGTCCTTACCGATGTGGAAGCCTTTAATCTGATTTTCGAGCCCGGCTTTTCTACTGCTAGGCAGGTAACCAGTATATCAGGACGCGGCGTTGGGCTTGATGTTGTCCGCCGCCAGATTGACAGCCTTAACGGAACTGTTACCGTTAATTCGGAAAAAGGCAAGGGAACAAAGTTTATAATTAAACTGCCTCTTACGCTTGCGATTATTCAAGGGCTGTTGGTTCGTGTCGGTCAGGAAATTTACTCTATTCCGATTACGTCGGTTATCGAAAGTCTGCGGATTAAGCCGGAAGAAATTAAAAAGATCGACAATTACGAAGTCTTTAATATCCGTAATGATGTAATTTCTCTTTTGCGGCTTAACCGCTTGTTTGGTATTAAAACAGAAGAACATTCGGACTATCACTTTATAGTTATTGTTGGAACCGCCGAGAAAAAAATGGGCTTCATGGTAGACAGTCTTATCGGTGAGGAAGACGTGGTTATAAAGCCTTTACGGGATCAGTTTACGAATTCTCCCGGCATTGCCGGAGCTTCAATATTGGGAGATGGATCGGTTTCCCTTATTATTGACGTAAGCCAGTTGTTGGAACTGGGTCTTAAAAAGGAAATGGAGCAGCGCCGAATCCGCGAAGCTTCAACACGGTAGAATGAGGTTAATATGTCGGCAATGATTAGAGATTTGGCAGAGGTAAACGCCGAACTGCAGGAACAAAAAGAGCGGGCAGAGAACGTAGATTTTAAAATGGTAACTTTCTCTCTTGCCGGAAAAGATTACGGCGTGGACATTATGAATGTCAAAGAAATTGCTAAAGCTGATAAATTTACATACGTGCCTAACGCCGCTTCTTTTGTACGGGGCGTTTATAACCTGCGCGGCGATATTATTCCGATTATCGATTTAAGGATTTTCTTTCATTTGCCTACGCAGCAAAAAAACGATACTCAAGAGAATATGCTTATTCTTCACATTAACGATCAGGTCTACGGAACAATCGTAGATAAAATTGATAAGGTTGTCGGTATTAACCAAGAGTCGATACAGCCGCCGCATCCTATATTCGGCGATATAAATATTAAGTTTATAAGCGGCGTTGTAGAAAAGATGGGCGATCTTTATATTATTCTTGATGTTATTAGGATATTTACGGTAAGCGACGAAGAAAAAAATAAAAAGCGAGGGGCTGTTGCAGATTCCGGCGAGTATTTTGTGCCGCCTCCTGCCGCCGGAGAGCAGGGAGAAATGTCTCAGCTTAGCGGCGCGGATTCGGCTATCGGTTTTATACAGGAAAGTCTTGCGGCTCTGCGGCGTTTTAGCGTTACAGGCATAAACGAAACATGGCTGAATAAGCGTTTCAGTGAGTGGAGCGCCGGAAAATCAGGAGTGGCTCTGCAATTAAAGACTGCGGCGGAAGCCGATGATTTCTTAAGCGACTTTTATTCGCCATGTAACGGTGAGTTTTGGAGCGATTCTTACGCCGAAGCGGTTAAAAAAGTTCTGCCTGATTCTAATTCAAAAACGATAAGTATTTGGAATATTGGCTGCGGAAAGGGCTATGAAACTTATTCGTTTGCCTGTATACTGAAAACAAGATATCCTGAAGCTCGTATAAAAATATGGGCGAACGATAATGATATTATGGCTGTTTCTCAAGCGCCGAATATGACTTACGATCTTGAAGATGTGCCTGATTTTTGCCGTCCGTTTATGGTCGAGGGCAGTAACGGTTATTCGTTTGAACAGACTGTCAAAGATATGATTGTTTTTGAGTACCATGATGTGTTGCATGGGAATGTTATACCGGACTTGGATATGGTGCTTGTAAGGGACGTAATTTCGTTTGTTCCTGAAGCCGAACAGGTAAAACTTATCCAAAGTTTTTCGGAAAAGCTTAAAAACAGAGGAATAATCTTCTTGGGGAAAAATGAGGAGCTTTCCGGGTTTGCATGGAACAGAATGTCAGATGATCCTGTGTCGGCTTTTTTGTATAAAGAATGACGAACACTCTTCGGGCACTGGTATTAAAGGCTGCAATTTCGCTTAATTTCGTTAGAAATTATCGAGATTGAGAGGTCTTTAAGATAGGATTTTTTGTGGGGAATGCCCACTTGTGATTAATAATATTGTAAGGAGAGAGATATGAGAGTTGAGTATATCAACCCTTTTGTGGAGGCAGCTTTTAGTGTTCTTAAGGAAGTGATGAATACTGATATAAAGCGTGGTGAAATTTACTTGAAGCCTACTTCTATGTCCATAATGGGTGTGGCGGCTCTTGTAGGGCTTGCGGGCGATGTGGAAGGACGTGTTCTTTTCGATATGTCAAAGGCTACGGCGCTGCATGTTTCGGGCGCGATGAATGGTGAAACTTTTACAACGCTTGATGAGCTTGCGAAGGCGACTATTCAGGAGCTTGCGAACATGATTACCGCTCAGGCTGTAACCAAACTTCATGATTTGGGCTTTAAGTTTGACCTTACGCCTCCCGCTCTTTTTACAGGTGATAACATGGAAGTTTCCACTAATCTTGGCGAAGTGGAAGCGCTTATTGTTCCCATGGAAATGGAAACGGATTTTAAAATCGAGGTAAATGTTGCTATTCGCGAAAGAATGAAGTAATATTTTATTGACGAACAGAGCGAGAATCGCGGTTTGCCGCTTGCGCGTACATGATCAAGTGCTGAAGAAACGAATGGTTTAATACCCTGCGGCTTGCCGCGGAAAACCGCATTGAAACACCGGTTCAGTGCGGTATAATACCCTTCATTTATAATTGCTTTGGTCTTGCGGCGATGGAGTAGTCCGTGTGGTGTTGTTTTTTAATATCGAAAGACTTGCCTGCTCAGAAGCTGTATAATTAAAAATAGAGTTTTTTGGAAACTTCAGTTTTTGAAGAACACTAATATTTACAGGGCGGTTAGCTCAGTTGGTTAGAGCACCAGCTCGACACGCTGGGGGTCACAAGTTCGAGTCTTGTATCGCCCACTTTTTTAGAGTAAAAACTAAGTTATACTTGGTTTTTACTCTTTTTTTTGCTTTGAAACTAATTTTAAGGAGATTCAAAAGAAGTTTTTGCAGTATATTGCAAAAACTATTGTTTTTTAGATGGTTTTTGCAGTATACTTTATCTTATGGTACTAAGACCGCTTTTTATCGAACAGCTTGAGGCGTTTCAGAATACTCGGCTTATAAAAATAATAAGCGGGGTGCGCAGATGCGGGAAATCAACCTTGCTCGAACTTTTTCGTTTGCGCCTCTTGGAAAAAGGGATAAGACCTGAGCAGATAATAGAGATAAATCTGGAAGACGCGGATCACCGTAATTTGCTTGACCCTTTTGCGCTCCATGATTATATCAAGTCAAAATTATTGTCCGGCAAAATGAACTATGTTTTTCTTGACGAAATTCAAAATGTGAATGAGTATCAAAAAGCGGTAAATAGTCTGTTCATAAAAAAGAATGTCGATCTGTATATCACAGGTTCAAATGCCTATATGCTTTCGGGAGAACTGGCAACTAATCTGTCCGGCCGTTATGTGGAGATTCATCTTTTGCCGCTGTCGTTTAAAGAATATTGTTCCGCGTTTCCCGCGCAGGAAGGGTTTTCAGGTCAAAATATGCCTCGGCATTATAAAGATTATCTTTTAAATAGTTCCTTTCCCTATACTCTGGAATTGGCTGCAAGGGGAGACGGGAAAAAACAAATAAGGAATTACCTTAGTGGAATTTATAATACAATTTTGTTAAAAGATATTGTTGCGAGAAAAAAAATCGCTGATGTTTCAATATTGGAGAGCCTTGTCAGATTTTTGTTTGACAATATTGGGTGTGAAAGTTCGGCAAAAAAAATCGCCGATTCCATGACCGGCGCGGGAAGAAAAATTTCGGTGCATACTGTGGAAAATTATATTTCCGCTTTAACAGATAGTTTTATAATGTATCGAGTGGGACGTTTTGACATAAAAGGAAAACAGTATTTAAAAACAGGCAGTAAATACTATCTTGTTGATCCGGGGCTTAGATATTTTTTGCTTGGTTCACAAATAGGGGACGAGGGAAGGGTTCTGGAAAATGTGGTTTTTCTGGAACTGCGCCGACGGGGATATGAGATTAGTTTTGGTAAAGTTGATAATACGGAAGTTGATTTTGTGGCGGTGAAAAACGGGACGCCTGTTTATTTTCAAGCTGCTTTGACTGTAAGGGATAAATCAACCCTTGAGCGCGAGCTTCGTTCTTTAAACAATATTAACGATCATTTTCCTAAATTTGTTTTAACATTAGACGATGATCCTCCTGCCTCTTTTAACGGGATTAATCGGCTGAATGTGCTGGACTGGCTTTTGGATAATTCTGCTTAGACAATATGAAGTGTCTCCTGTGATATTATAAAACCGCGGGTTTACCTGCGAGGCAGGGATTAACGCATATAAAACACAGGAGACACAGGATGA
>QMCD01006258.1_pt2 | contig 10071 bp, 9 predicted proteins | sample 1821841 | NCBI WGS metagenome assembly QMCD01 (sample SAMN01991225, study PRJNA193472) | Termite gut metagenome, whole genome shotgun sequencing project. | isolation source: worker | host: Macrotermes natalensis
CCAAGATTTTAAGATGTCCTGAGAAACATAATTTCATCCTCGCATATATACCTGTTTATTAGCAACATACAGCATGAAATTTTCAAACAAGCTCTAAAATGCATTGAATTATGAGTGACGCTAAAAAAGTGTATGGAATAGACCTGGGTACGACCTATTCCTGTATCGCGACGATCGATGAGTTCGACAGGCCCAAGGTTTTGAAAAACGGAGAGGGAAGCAACGTGACTCCGTCGGTGGTTTTCTACGAAGCGGCGGATAAAACCGTCGTCGGGGATACCGCGAAAAACGAGATCGATCCGCAGCGGCGCGTGGCTTTTATCAAGCGCGAAATCGGAAACGACAGTTTCCAATCCACCTGCATCTATCCGCAGAGCCCGACGGTGGTGTCGTCTCATATTTTGAAGAAATTGGTGCAGGATGCCAATGCCGACACGATGCAGGATATTAAAGACGTGGTGATCACGTGTCCGGCCTATTTCGGAACCAAAGAACGGGAGCAAACCAGGCAGGCTGGCGAAATCGCGGGGTTGAACGTGATTTCGATTATCAACGAACCCACCGCCGCCGCGATATCCTATGGCCTCAACACCAAGGAGAACGAGGTTATTTTGGTGTATGACCTCGGAGGAGGCACGTTCGACGTGACGATGATCGAAGTCAGCGACTCGGCCATCCGGGTGGTAGCCACCGGCGGCAACAGTCGTTTGGGAGGCGCGGACTGGGACAGGGAGCTCGTTGAATATTTGGGCAAGCAGTTCGAGAATGAAACGGGTGTCTCGGGCATCCTGGCCGACCCGGAAGCGGAGGCGAACCTTTACCTGATCGCCGAAAAGGCCAAAATCGCCCTTTCGAATAAAGATAGCTACAAAGCCACTATTGTGCACGAAGGGATGACCGCCAAGGTGGAGGTCACGCGAGAGACCTTCGAGTCGCTGACCTCTAATTTATTGGCCCGCACACTCACGATTTTAGACGAAGTGTTGGCCGCAGCCCTCGACAAAAATCCCCAATACAACACCTTCGGCAAGGTACTTTTGGTGGGCGGTTCGACACGGATGCCTCAAATCAAGGCGGCGGTCGACGCGAAACTGGGCTGCGACGCCAAAATGTTCGACCCCGATGAAGCCGTGGCCAAGGGAGCGGCGATGTACGCCATGTTTATGCAGGGGTATAATATTGTGGAGACTGAAGAGAGTGACGGCGGCGGCCAAAAACCCCGGCTCCGACCTCACGGGTTGGGTATCGGCGGTGGAGAGGGTGCTCCGACCATCATCAACGTGGCGAGCAAGACCTACGGTATCGAATCCGTGTTGAGCGACAAAAAAACGAAAGTCATCTCGACGATGGTCTTCGAGCAGACCGAACTTCCCACGGAGGCGAGCAGTACCTTCGTCACAGTAGCCGAAGGGCAGTCGAGAATGGATATCAATGTGTACGAAGTATCGGCGACGCAAAAAGACACCATCACCGACGACGGATACACATACACTGCGGTGCCTGTGGAAGACGGCACATTGCTGGACAGAGCCCTGCTCGATTTCGGCAGAGGTTTTCCCAAGGGGCATCCCGTAAAAGTGACCATCAAGCTGGACGCCGGGGGGATGATGGACGTTACCGCCGTAGAGGATGTTACGGGACAAAAAATCAATGTCCAAATAAAAATCAAGGGAGTACTAACCAAGGAAGAGGTGCGAGCCGCCACGGCCATGATGGCACGGACGACCGTCAGCGGATAACCTCCGAACATCTTGTGTGAACGTCTATGCAGGAGAATCTTCTGAAAGAGCTCAGGGGCGTGGTATTTTCCGGCCAGGATCTGGAAAATGTCACCGCCCCGAAGTATAAAGACCTCAAGGGTCGGGTAAAAGCGCAGATGGAACCTGTGCTTTTGCCCGATGTGGGGTTGACTAAGCTGACCAAACTACGCCAAAGCCGCGAGCGGATCCAATCGTTGATCGGAAGCCATCCTGAATACTTGCTCAACGAGTTTTCGGGCCATCCCGGCGAGAAACCGTTCGATTCACTGGTCGCGGCCTTTGGGCAAGGAGGCCGCAACAGGGATAAAATAGCCGCCTGGATCAAGTACCTGCAAGAGAGGGCACGTCGTCAGGAGACCAAGGACACCAAAGACCGTCTGTTCGAGAAGGTGGGGGAGTTTGCGCAGTTCTGTGAAGAGTTTTTGTTGAAAGACGGCTTCGAGGCGCTGTATCCCATGCTGAGGCGGGAGTGGGAGCCGGTGATAGACAAAATCGTCGCGGATATTAACAAGGCTTCGGGAATCAATGTGATTACTTATCGCGATTTGGCGGAGTCGTGTTACCAGATGATGTCGCAGACAGGCGACGAGCTGAAATTCCAACGCATTTTGGCGTTGATTCACCTGCGTTGCAAGGAGGTGGGGCTCGACGTCCCGTCGGTACGCACATCGGCGGTGTGTCCCAAGTGTGGCGACAAGGGGCAGACGGGGGCGATTTGCACGAAGTGCCGTGCACGCATAAAGTGCGGGTGCGGACATGTACTGGTGAAGGATTCGACGATTTGCGGCGGATGCGGAACCGCCGTGAATGATATCGACACGTTGCTGGAGGAGATAAAAAACGCCGACAGGGCCCTCGCCGCCGCCGACTGTTCGACGGCCGAACGATTGATCGCGCCTGTCAAGATCAAATGGGCCAGGAACGAAAGCGTCGCGGGCGTGCTCACCAGAATTGCGGCCCTGCGCGCAAAGGAGGAAGAGCAGGCGATCGACAAAATCAGGCGGAAGAATTTGCAGGTCGGTCATTTGGAGTGCCGGATGAACGGGCGGCAGGTGGAATTGCGTTGGGACAGGGTGTCGTGCGAGGGGGTGCAAATCAAATACATCGTCACCCGGCAGGATGTGACGGACAACCGACCGCAGATCGAGGTGGGGCAGACATCGTCCAATACGCTGGGCGACACGATCAAGAGCGGGGTGAGCTGTTTCTATTTCGTCAGTGTTCAGTGGAGTGTCGTCGGGAGCAACGTTTCGGGAGCCTGGGACGGCGTTCGTTCGCCGGAGGTGCTCGCGCCGGGCGAAGTGTCGAATCCCCGCGTTGTGGCCGGCGACGGCAAGGCGACAATCGATTTTACACCGCATCCTCACGCCGCCGATTACGAATTGCTCCGCGCCGACTCGAAAGGACGATCGGAAAGGGTGGCGGCCAATCTGCGCGGCGGAAAATTCACCGACACGGGGTTGCAAAACGGCGAGCGTTACACCTACACGTTGGTCTCCGTTTTTAAGAAAAGTTCGGGAGAAACGTTGCGGTCGGATGGAGTGACCCTTTATGCTACACCGACGGTTCCTCCTGTGGCGGTGAAGGAGTTGACGTTTACCCGGAACGGCAATGTGGTGACATTTAGTTGGGACGGTCAGGGGAAAAAGGGGGATTGTTTCCGCATTTTGCACAGTACGATTCCCCTAAGCACCTCTCTGGGGAGTGCTGTCCCGTTGGTGGAGTTGGAGAAGATGGGTACGGTTTTTACGCCGCCGCTCGGAGGTACGGCCGAATGTACGATCCCCAGGCATTCGGAGAAGAGTTACTTTTCCGTGTGGAGCGTGGGCGGCGATTTGGCGATTGCGGGAGCTCGGGCAGAGGAAGAGCGGCGCGCGGCAGTAAAGGTTGATTTCGTCGCGGCAAGAAAAAAGGGCCTTTTTTCCGCCGACCGTTGGATTGTGGAGTTGAAAGCACAGGGCAGGCCGCCCTGCGATTTATGGGTGTTGGTGGGCGAGGGAATTGTCGAGTCGAACCCCAAAAACTACCGACCCGCGCTGACGATCCCAAGAAACGAGTTGGCACCCGGAGGGAGTAAAACGTTTGAAGTGACACACAAGCAGAGAGACAAAAACAAGAAACTTATTTTTCGGATCGTGCCCTCTTCGCTCGATTACCGGGACGAGGTGGCGGTGATCCCCGAAATTAAAACCATCACAAGATGAGAAAGATAGTTTGTCCATATTGTTTCGCCGAATTCGGCAGAGGCGAATTGATGTTCAAATGCCGTGTTTGTGTGGAGGAGGGTGACGAGCTGTTTCAGAAACATTGGGAGGGACACACCGGTCTGACGGCGCACAAGGTGTTCGCCCCCAAGCGGGGATTGCTGGGTGGAGTGCCGTCGGTGGCGAAGTGTCCCGGTAAGCGTTGTGGGAAAGAGAGTGCGACAATCGCTTGTCCGAAATGCCACAACGAACTGGAACAGGACATGGCCGACAGCCGATGCCGGATCATTTCGATTATCGGGGCCAAGAGTAGCGGTAAGACGAACTACATCACCGCCCTGGTGGATCAAATGAAGGGGCAGTTCTACAACGTGGCGGGATCGTTTATCGACGTGAAGATTGGGCCGGTTTCGAGATTTTACACCGACGAGAGGTATCGGGAGGATTTTTACAAGCCGCTGTACGAGAAAAAGAAGGCGCACGAGGGGACCTCGAATTCGGCCATGAACAACGTGCCGCTGATATACCGGTGTATCGGCTATCGGGGGAAGAAACAGGTGTTGAACTATCTGGTGTTTTACGATACGGCGGGTGAAAACTTCCACGACCCGAAGATGATCGACAAGCACGTGAAATTCCTCAAAAATTCGGACGGATTCATCTTCCTGATCGACACGTTCGGGCTGCCGGAGGTGCACAAGCGGCTGTCGACGAAATACAACATGCCGCCCTTTATGCCCTTCGATACGATCTATGGCGGATTCACCACGAAACTGAAAGAGTATCCCGGAGTGAAGGACAAGCCGTTCGCGTTTGTGTTCGCCAAGATCGACGCGGTGTGCAAAGACCCCGAACTGTTCCCGGATATCGACATCGCCGGGATGAACTCGAACAGCGCGTTTCTGCACAACGAATATTTCGACCGGGACGACGTGGAGAACGTGCATATGGGCATGACGAGCATCTTGACGGCGATGGGCCACAAACAACTGTTGAGGAACCTGGAGGACTACTACACCGATTACAAACTGTTCGGCGTGTCGGCCCTGGGCGGGATGCCCGCTTCGAACGGCACGATTTCGGACGTGGAGCCCTTCCGGGTGATGGACCCGATCGTGTGGATATTGGACAGATTGAATTTCCCGATAAAAACAAAGCCCGAATGAGCCTGAAAACGATACCGTATATGGAGGTGGTTTACGCCTCGTGCCGCAAGGGGATCGACGCGCCCTACGGCGGATTTTGTGTGAAAACCCACAGCGAGGGGATGCCTCGGGATGTGTTGGAGGCGGTGTCGTCGCCTACTAAAGTGTGCTCTTACGACAGGCCGACGAAAGAGCTGCCCACGCTGGAGGAGTTGAGGGACGATCCGTCGTTGTTTTTCGACCACCCCGCGGCGTGGCTCTACACTCCCGTGACGACCGAAGGAGGCAGGGAAGTGTATGTGTTTGCGCGGAGTGTGTTTGTGGGGGTGGAGTATGGATTTTTCGACGGATCGGGACAGCGTCGGCAGGGGTCGAACTTTGTGACGCACGCGCTGGTGTTCGAGCAGCCCGTGCCGATAGAGGTGATGAAGATGCCCGGACTGTTCTTGCCGGTCTCCACAGACGGGGAGGCGTACATGGAGGAGATGAGGGAGTTGTTGTGCGGCGAGCGGGAATACTGGAGACGGTTCACCGCCGCCTGCCGGGTGCGGCTGTACAGCCCGTCGGCGTGGGTGGCGGAGCGCATTTGCTCCCGAATGGCGGCGACTCTTTCGCTCTATCGCCTGCGCCTCCCTCTGTGCCCTTAACCTGTCGATGGCCTCGCGTTGGAGCGCGGCCTAACGATCTTTGGCCTCCTGTTGCAGATTGCGCCTTTGCCGGTGTGCCGCCTCGATCTGCGTTTGTTGCCGGATTCTGGCGGCGGTATTCTGGTGGGTGTGGATAAGCCTCTGCTGTTGGAGCGCCCGGTTCATGGCGATTCGCTCGCCGATCCTCGCCACCGCGCCCTCGGGCAGTGCGTACACACCCATCGCCGGATTGTAGGGGACGGCAGCAAAGCCCGTCGACGCACGCCCCCCTCCGCCGAGTTGCATACCCGTCACCGTGGCCGAGCGGACGCGCCCCAGAAGAGCGAGCAACTCATTGAGGCAACCGGTGGCTACATCCGTCTTGATATTGACCTCGTGACCCGTCTGCAACCGGTTAAGGGCGGAGTCGAGTTTGTCTATCGTGCCGACAACGGACTGCGAGCCGGTGCGAGCCGCCGAACCCATCAATTTCGCTATCTCGGCATTCTGCTCGACGATGTTCTTTGCGTTGGCCTGGATCTGCCGCGCTGTCAGGGGCTTCCCCGCCGCGATGGTCAGCTTGACGCCTTTCGATTTGGCGGAGATCTCGTCTAAAAGACCCGATATAGTTCTCAGCCTCTCTTCTGTGCCCTTGGTGTCGATCTTGAGCGAGTAATCGAACTTTCGCCGGCGACGGTTCTTGTCGCGGAACACCTTGTCGATGCCGTCCATTACCTTTTGGATGTTGCCGACCACATCGTTGAACGGCAGTCTCGCCTGAGCTATCTTCTGGACGCTCTCCCCGAACGCCCTCAGTTGGTCGACGCCTTTGGCCTCGACGTTGATGGCGTAATTTACCTCGTAGTTCTGTAACTGTGACATAAGAGTGATTCCCCGGGTACGGATAGGTTTACGGGGCGGCTGTCGGGGCACAAGAAAAGCCCGCCGTCAGGTGTGACGTGCGGGCTCGGGGAAAATACAAGGTCAAATTATGGCGTAAAAAAGGCTTTTGCTGAATTATGGACCATGAACTGTTCGTGGAGCCACAACGCCTCCTCGGAGAGCATGGCGAACTCCTCGTCCGTGATCCTTTCGATGTTCACACCCGGAAAGTAATGCCTGATGTAGGCCAGACGCTGTCGGATGCGTTGCGTCTCGTCCACCTTCCAGGTGTCTATCAGTTTACCAGCAGGCTCTGGCGAGGCGAGATGATTTCGGAGAGTTGCCCCATGAGCCCAAACAGGAACAGAGAGTCGTTGTCTACGACCTCCCTGTCGCCGTCGATGAAACAGTCTTTGGCGAGGGTGCGCATTGCCTGCACCTCGTCCTTTTTCGAGGCGGCCATGAATTTGGAGAACTGCGGGAAATTGGGTTCGGCGAAGTAGCCGACGTAGTGCTCCTTTTCCCCGTTGGCCGTCTCCCCGAACACGACCATCGTGTACACCTTGCGGACTTTCTTTTCGGTCTTGAGAGACTTAGCTCTCGCTTTGATCTCCTCCTCGGTTTTGAGGGTCAGTGTTTTTTCTTCCATATTCTGCGAATTGTTTTTGCGTTCACGGGTCATTAGGCAGTGACTGGTAGGGAATGTTTACATCACGCACGAGTTCGATCTGAATCCGTTCGATATAGCCATAGGTTCTGGAGGGGGAATGACTTAGATGAGGGATGTGTTGTTTTTGCAAGAGATCGCTTCGGCGATCTTTTTCTTTTATCGGTTTGTTTTTCAGGATCATGCGCTATATTGGCTTGTGTTTTTGGCAGTTTTGGGTATAATTATTTCTGTCGAAACCGATAAATTTGCATAAAATCTTCAATGGGTCGATATATTTTTCAAATAATGTTAGTACATTTGCGGGTGAGTATCAGCATCGGATGACTTGCATATGGGTGCCCCAAACTGAGTCTTTTGGTGCGAAACCGAACTACTTAAGCGAACGCCGCGAGCGGACTGACCAGACTGTATTGTTGAGAGAATAGGAAACCGGAGGGGAGACAGTGGTGCTGTCCATGTCATTTGAAGGGAGAGGTATGCGGACGCTTTGAAGCGCAGTAAAAGCGAATTGTAACGTATTACTAACTTTTTAATCACATTTAAAAACACACGATCATAGCATTTAGAGCAACACTGAACTTCGGCGGCAAAGAATTCGACGTGCTGGACTGCAAGTACGAAATGAAACGCGACGTGGACAGCAAAGGGCGTCCCGCATCTCCTGTTTACGGTGGTTATGTACATGTACACGTCGAATCGACGGAAGACACGAGCATTATCGAGGCTATGGCGGCCGAACACAAACCCATCGCCGGCAGCATCGTTTTCAAGAAGGGAGACGAGGAGGCGAAGATGAAGGAGCTCAATTGGGAGAACGGCTACATCGTCAACTTCGACGAGTCCATCGATGTGGTCGGCAAGAAGCCGATGACCATCAATTTCACCGTGTCGGCGCAGATCCTCAAGATCGGCGGCGCCAACATCGAGCAAAACTGGCCGAAGGCTTAACGCCCGCAACACTCACAGCACTGCCCGTACAGGTTTTCGGGCCTGTACGGGTTTTGCCCAACTACTACTAATTCTGACGATAAGTATGGCAATTATGGAATATGAAATCGGCGGCAACGAGGTCAAGATCGACGCCTCCGAGGGTATCGCGGTCATTCCCGACAACCGTTCTCTGGTTGTCGAGCAACTGACGGCGGAAGAGCCGGTGAACCCTGAAGCGGTTTACAAGCTCACCACGATCGAAGATGTGTTCAGGCACTTCATGCCCAATGTGGACATCGATTTCGAGGACGAGGAGGGGCAGGTCGTTCACGAAAACCTGCGCTTCGCCGACGTGGGCGATTTCAGCGTGAAGAATATGACCCGGCAGAGCAAATTCCTGAGCGGTCTCAACCTGAGCAAGGATTTCTACGAAAACATGATCAAGCAGCTTCGCACGAACAAGGTGCTTCAACGCGCCCTGGAGAACCCGGATACCAAGGCTGCGTTCATCGCCGCGCTCACCTCGCTCAGGCAGGAACTCGAAGTTGAAAATTAACAGCGTCCAATACATATGGCCACAGAAAACAGAGCGGCAACCGCCGCCACGGCTCAGACCGTCGCTCCGGCGGTAAAGAAAGAGAGCGCCAGGACGCTCGACCAATCTCTGGACAAATTGTCTAAATTCGGCGGTTTCTCCTTTCTGGAAGCGACCGTAAACGGCGTCCAGAACCTCAATCCCGAACGCAAGGCGCGTAAAAACATATTCCTCAAGGACGAGTCCAAGAAATCGGAGCGCGACGCCCTTCGGGACAGCATGGACCTGTGGATCGACCTGCTCTCCAACTCGGAAAGCATCAACGAGATGATCGAAAAGAGCAAGGCGAAGGCGGAATCGGTGTCGGCGAAGCTCGCCGAGAGCCAGATGCTGGCGGTCGAGAGTGTCAAGCACCTCGAACGCTCCTACCGCAACGTGATGCTGTTCTACAAGAACACCGAGTCGGACAAGGTGACCAACGTCACCATCGTGAACGCCTCCCGCGACCAGATCACCGACCTGGACAACACACGCTTCATCGACTACATCGCCGCCGAACTCAAGGCGAACTACGACCGGCTCGACCTGCGCACCAACTACTCTCTGCTCGCGCTTCCCGGCTATCTCGGTTCGAACAAGGTGCTCGAAAAGTGGGCGAAGATCGCCTATGCGAACAAGACCCAACTGTTCACCGATTTTGCCGACCTTGACAATCCGGACGATGTGGTGGAGATGTTCTTCAGCGCCAACTACGCCGGCGGCGACGTGTTCAAGTGCAACTCGATCATGGCCTGCAACTGGCTCGTCGGGCGTCCCAAGTACAAGGAACTCGGCGAGCAGGACGACCTTCGGGTGTCGCCCTCGATCGCCATCATGGGCAATGTGTACCGCTCCCGCATGTCGCAGGTAGCTGCCGGGAAGAAGTTCGGCGGTCTGAACGAGGTCGACGAGGTGGCGTTCCCGCTCAAGAAGAGTGAACTCTCGAAACTCGAAAGCATGGGGCTCGTGCCCGTGGTGAGGGAGTACGGCAAGGTGATGGCATTCTCTGCCAAGACCCTGTTCAACGGCGACAACCTCGGCTTGCAGACCTATTCCGTGGTGCGGGTGTTCGACTACATCACCAAGGTGCTGTTCGACTTCCTGAACCGCCGTGCCTTCGAGAACTGGAACTCCAAGACCGAAAAGGACATCCGTGTCCAGATCGTCCGCTTTCTCGACAGCGTACAGGGCCCCGACCGCCTGATCAAGGAGTTTAAGTTGCTGCGTCTGGAGCAGGACAAGGAGGTAAAAGACCGCGTTCACCTGAACCTCTACATCAC
>QMCD01003712.1_pt1 | contig 10066 bp, 9 predicted proteins | sample 1821841 | NCBI WGS metagenome assembly QMCD01 (sample SAMN01991225, study PRJNA193472) | Termite gut metagenome, whole genome shotgun sequencing project. | isolation source: worker | host: Macrotermes natalensis
CTGTGGTCGTTTACCGCCAACGACGGCCAGGGCCACCTGAGCAAGGGCGAGGTGGAGGTCACCGCCGAACAGCTGAATATCACGCCCGCGGCGGCGGAAACCGGGACGGCTTCTCCGGCCTTGGAAGAACAACCCCTGGCCAAGGGCGGGGCTTCGGCCGACGGGATCGGCCCCGTGAAAGTCGGCCTGGGGCTCAGTCTTATCGCCAACCTGTTCCTGATTCTTTCACGCGGACGGAAAGGCGCACGCCGGAACTAAATTTTAAGGAGAGGTTTTAAGTTGAAAGCGAAAAATATTCTGGCGGCCCTGTCCGGGCTGGCCATGGGCCTTGCTTTGTCCTCCGCGCCCGCGATGGCCCAGGGCGGCGACGCCGAGATGACCCTGGATGCCGTGGTGGTAACGGCCACCAAAACAGACCTTGATGAAAAGCTCGTACCCTTCAGTCAATACACGGTGACTAAGGAAGACGACGAAAAGAGGCCGAAGGGCTATTTTTCCAATGTCGGGGAAATGATCCGCAATGTCCCTGGCGTGCATGTGGGGCAGTTCTACCCCTGGGGGCTGGCCTGGATTCAGTTGCGCGGCACCGGCAACGGCGTGAACCGCACCGTAAATATGGTGGATGGCCTGCCCGTTTACAATTATCACAACAGCACCATCAACACCCACGATATCGGGCGGGTGGACGTTCTTTTGGGCCCCTCTTCGGCCCTGTACGGGGCCAATGCCGCCGGCGGCGTGGTCAACATGGTCACCCAAAGCGGCTATGAGGGCATGGGGGCCACCGTGGAAATGGCCTATGGCAGCCGGGGCACTTACAAACCCCATTTCCATATTGGCGATGCGGTGGACGCCGGCGACGGTAAGTTTAAATATTACCTGTCGTATTCCGGTGAAATATCGGATGGTTTCATGATGCAGCCCTTTGGCGAGCTGTGGAGATCGAACCAAACCGGCGGCGCGTCCAATAACGCTGTCAGATATTCCGGGGCCATCCAGGACAATGATTACCGTTTTCATTACCTGGCTTCCCGTTTGGATTGGGAAGGCGACGAGGGCGCCAGCCTGTCTTTTTCGCTCAACTATGCGGACCGCTGGCTCAACGGCCCCCAGCCCGGTTCCATCGCCATAGACCACGGCCAGCAACTGGTGGCTTCTTTGCGGGCCGGCGCCTATCTGACTGATTGGCTTGAAGCCAAAATGGCCATCGGCTACCAGAGTTTCGAAGGCTATTCCACTGAAAACGGCGGCCTGACCTGGGACGCCAACGGCAACGTCACCGGGGTCGATAAAACCCCCAGAAGAAGATATATAGGCGTGGGCACCGGAAACAGGGAACAGATTCCCTTTGACCTGCAATTCAATATAAAAGCCTGGGATAAGAACACCGTAACGGTGGGCAGCTTCTACAGCAAGGGCGCCGTCAACCCCGGCGGCAACGGCTGGTCGAAAAATTTATTGACCGATCAGGTGACGCGGGACCAGTATTGGGATGAAGAGCAGTTCAGCCTTTATCTGCAGGACGCGCTTTTGCTGATGGGCGATAAACTTTCGCTGGTGGCCGGCCTGCGCTACGACCACTGGAGGTATGACGGCATTTACAATTCCCAGAACACGCCTAAAAATATCCCGGCGGCCAGTTTCAGCGACGTCAATTTCAGATTCGGGGCCAAATACCTGATTGACGACAATTGGAGCGTCAGGGCGGCCTACGGCACCGCCTATTACATGAACCCGCAGAACCTGTTCGCCAACAACCGTACCCCTGGGGAAGTCTGGCGCCTGCCCAATTCAGACCTGAAGCCGGAGAAGACCTGGATGGCTGAATTGGGCCTGGATTTCACCAGGCCCGAATGGGGAACTGATGTGCGCCTGACGGGTTATTACGGCGAAATCAGCGACGTGCAGGCCGCCAGCGCCACCCTGACGGACGACGCCCTCGGTTCCGCGACGGGCAGCCCCGGCCAGAGATACAATTATTTCCGCAATTACGGCAAGGCGGAAATTCACGGCCTGGAAATCGGCCTGAAACAGGATATCTTGCCGGACACCCTGTATTTTCAGGGTTCGGCCACCTTCAACCGTTCCCGCATCGTTGAAGACAGGAACCCGAGGTATAAGGGCAACCACCTGAGCCATTCCCCCGACTTCACCGGTTCGGCCGGCCTGTATTTCACCAAACCGGAGCTGTTCAACGCCAGCCTGGTCTACAGCCACACGGACGACCGTTACTATGACAACGCCAATAACGAGGCCGTTCATTACCACATGGGCAATGTCGACCTTCTGGACGCCAAAATATGGCGCGACTGGCCCCTGTCGGATAAGGTGACCATGCGCACCCAACTGTCCGGCAGCAACCTGACGGATCAGGATTATGAGGCGCTTTACCTGTACATGGGGCCGGGGCGCTATGTGGAAGGCCTGGTTTCTTTCACTTACCGGTATTGAACCTGGGAGAATACGCAATGGATGACCGTGAAAGACTTTGGCTGGATTCGGTGAAATTCCACGGCCACAGCTGCCCCGGCCTGGCCATAGGCGTCCGGGTGGCCCTGGATTGCCGTGATGATTTGGGGCTGACGGGCCGCGCCGAAGATGAGGAGGTCGTGGCTGTGGCGGAAACCGACGCCTGCGGGGTGGACGGCATCCAGGTCATCCTGGGCTGCACCGCCGGCAAGGGCAACCTGTGGCTCCGCCGCCGGGGGAAGCACGTTTTTACGATCTATAAGCGCGCCACCGGCGAAGGCCTGCGGTATTCCTGGAAAAGCTATGGACTGGATGGATTGAGCCATGAAGACAGAACCAGGGCCTTTTTGGAAGCCCCCAAAGAGGAGATGTACACGGTGGAGGCGGCCCGTTACCCCTTGCCGGCGGAAGCCGCCATCCATCCTTCCGTCTTCTGCGAAGTTTGCGGAGAGCACACGGCCGAACCATCCTTGCGGGTGCGGGGCGGCCAGATGATCTGCCTGGACTGCGCGGGCGAACCCTTTGATTTTTCCCAACACATAGTTTTGTGAGAGGCCGCCATGCGACGCTTGATTATTTCACTGGCCCTGGTTTTATTGACCTGTCTTTCCCCGGCCTGGGCGGCCGCGGACACGCGAACCGTCGCCGACATGCGGGGAGCCAAGGTAAGCTTTCCGGCCGGCCTGAAAAGGGTGGCCACCATTGACGACGGCTTCGTGGAAGGCGTCATGACCCACCTGGGGGTTGTCGACAGGGTGGCGGTCATCGGTTCCTGGAGCCTGAAACGGGATTACAATTACGACTTCGAGACCGCCGCCGGCGAAAAATATTCCCACCGGGGCTGGAACACCATGAAGTATCTGCACCCCTGGCTGAACGACCTGCCCTGCGTCAATTCTCCCCAGGGCGACATCATCAACTTTGAAACCCTGGCCAGGGCCGAACCCGACCTGGTCATTCTGCGGGTCGGCGACTGCACCGTGGGCGAGGACGACGGCGAAAAAATAGCCCAGACCATCGACACCATCGAGGCCCTGGGCCTGCCGTTGGCGGTTATTTACGCCCCCGGCTATTACCGCAGGGCCGAACTTTCCAGCCTGAAAGACGAAATGGCCGTGATCGGCGACGTTTTCGGCCAAAAGGAAAAAGCCCTGGCCCTGGCCGACTACTTGGCCGGAACGGAAAAACTGATCCGCGAACGCACCGCCGATATAAAAGACGCGGAAAAGAGCCGGGTGCTGTATCTGGGCCTGAATCCCGACCTGCGCAAACAGGGCGCGGCGGGCGCGGTCTTCGGGGTCAATACGCCCGAATCCTATATAATTGAAAGTGTGGCCGGGGCCAAAAACGCCTTCGACGGCCAGGGCTACGGCGTGCCCATGAGCACCGAGCAGATTTACGCCCTGGACCCGGACGTGATCGTATTGCCGACCTTCAATGGTTACCACCCGCCACGGGAACTGTACGAGGCGGCCTATTTTGAAAACCTGGCCGAACTCAGGGCCGTCAAGAACCGCCGGGTCCAGGCCATGCCCTGGAGCCCCATGAACTGCGCCCGCCGGGTGGAATATCCCCTCGACATGCTCATCATCGCCAAGGCCGCCTACCCGGAACGCTTCGGCGACATCAGGGTCTACGATTTCGCCCTGAAATTTTATCAGGATGTTTACGGCGTGGACGAGGAAACGGCCAAGGGCCTCCGAAGCACCCAGATACTGGACTGGATGAGGGATTATGATTTTTAGGCGCAAGAGCGCGGCCGCCCTCATTCTCTTGTCGCTTTTGATCGCCGTCATATTTCCCGCCCTCCTGTCCGGGGAATATGAAGTTGAGGCCAATAAGGTTTTCGGCCTGATCTGGAGCAAAATCACCGGCGAGGCGAACCCGGACATAAGCCGGGCGCAGGAGGTCATCATCTGGCGCATACGTCTGCCCCGGGTCATCCTGGCCGTCAGCGCGGGCCTGGCCCTGGCCGTTTCCGGGGCCGCCTATCAGGGCTGTTTCCGCAACCCCCTGGTGGAGCCCTATATCCTGGGCGTCTCTTCCGGCGCGGCCTGCGGGGCGGCCCTGGCCATAGTCTTTCCCCACCTCTTTCCCCAGGGGCAGATCACGGCCTTCCTCTTCGCCCTGGCCGCCGTGTTCATCAGCTACAGCCTGGCCCGGAGCCGGGGGCACATTCCCCCGGTGGCCCTGGTTTTGTCCGGCATCATCGTGGGCGCGCTTTTTTCAGCGGTGGTGGGGATTATGAAATACCTGGCCGCCGACGCCCAGCTGCGGGAAATAACCTTTTGGATGATGGGGGGCCTGTATTACGCCACCTGGAGCGACGCGGTTTTGAACATGGCCGTGGCCGGGCCGGTCTTCATTCTGCTGTGGTATGGCGGCTGGCACCTGAACGTGCTGTCCCTGGGCGACGAGGAGGCCCGGAGCCTGGGGCTGAACCCCGCGCTTTCCAGGTTCGTCATAATCGTCGCCGCCACCCTGGCCGCCGCCGTCTGCGTTTCCATCTGCGGCATAATCGCCTGGGTGGGCCTGATGACGCCCCACGCGGCCCGGCTGATTTTCGGCCCCGACCACCGCTGGGTCATCCCTGGCGCGGCCATGCTGGGGGCCATCTATCTGCTGGTCTGCGACACCGTGGCCCGCACCCTGACTTCGGCCGAGATTCCCCTGGGGATCATCACCTCCATCATCGGCGCCCCGTATCTCTTGTGGCTGTTGCGGAGCAAAGGCAGGGCTCTCTATGGTCTGTGATTCCCACCGGGCTTTCGCGCCCGGCCGGACAATAATGAGCGTCAGCGGCCTCAGTTTCGCCTACGGAAAAAAAGAGGTTTTGAACGGCGTTTCCCTGGATATCGCCGCCGGCCGCCTGTGCGGCCTGTTGGGCCCCAACGGCAGCGGCAAAACCACTCTGTTCAAGTGCTGCCTGGGTTTTCTGAAACCGAGCCGGGGCGAGATCAGGCTTGGCGGGCAACCTCTCTCAGCCTACACCACCCGCCACCTGGCCGCGCATGTGGCCTATGTGCCGCAGGAGCATCAGCCGGCCTTTCCCTATCTGGTGCGGGAGATGGTGGAAATGGGGCGCACTCCCCACCGGGGCGCCCTGCCGGTCCTGTCCAAAAAAGACCGCCTGGCGGTGGATCACGCCCTGGAACGGGTCGGGCTGCGCGATTTGGCGGAGGAGAATTACAACCACCTCTCCGGCGGGCAGCGGCAGTTGGTGCTGGTGGCCCGCGCCCTGGCCCAGGAGGCCTCCCTGATGTTCCTGGACGAACCCACCTCGTCCCTGGATTTCTCCAACCAACTGGTCGTCTGGGAGACGGTGCGCGCCATAGCCGCCGAAGGCCCGGGCGTGGTCATCTGCTGCCATGACCCCAATCATATTCTATGGTTCTGCGACGAGGTGGCCGCCCTCAAAGACGGCCGCCTCCTGGCCGTGGGCGAGGTGAAATCGTGCCTAACCCGCGAACTGCTGGAAACCATATACGGCCGCCCCATAAATACCGAGACGGTCGGCCAACGTCTCTTCATCTATCCGTAATTTGAAATTTTACTTCCTTTACAAAAGCCAAGTTGCATTTTGATACAAAAATACCGTTAAAGCGTATTGACTTTCATGCGCTGTCATGATTAAATTCCAACCATCCACCATGAAGGTGAATTGAAGTTATGCCACTCAATGCGGCCATGAAGGTCGTGCATCCGGTGTTCAGCGGATGTACGGCCTTTTTTGCGTTCAGATTCGGAGGTGACCGGGAAACTTTTGAGCAACAAGAAACCGGCCGAAAAGTGGCGGCCGCGTTTGAGGCGGTCGAGGTATATAAGAAGATGGCATCGCCCCTCCTTGCCAGTCGTGACGATACCATCCCCGGGTGAACCGAAGGGCGGACCCTTCGCTCAACCTTATTTTGCCATACCTCGGATACTGACGTCAATTATTGTTTTTATGGAGAAATAAGGAGATTTTCATGGGCAAGATCGGTAATCGGGCCATGGCGTCGGCGCTTATGGCGGCGCTGTTATGCGCGCCGCCGGCCATGGCGCAGCGGGATACAACAAACCCCACGGATTCGGTAACCCTGGAACAGCAAGCCGGGGAAACGGCGGCGACGCTGGAGGAAATAGAGGTGCGCAGCATCGTGCGGCGGGACGAATTGCAGAGCACCAGCGCCACCATTCTGGAAAATAAAGACATCTATGACCGCCACTACCATACGCCGATAGATATTCTGAAACGCAGCCCCGGCGTCAGCATACGCCAAGGAGGAGATTTCGGTGTGGCCAGCACCGTCAACATACGCGGGTTTTATGGCGCGCATCACTATGGCGGCCAGCTCTTGGCGACCGTCGACGGCATACCCATCCATGACGGCGGCCACGCCGACGGGTATCTCGACGCCCACATCATCAACCCCCTGGAAATAGAGAGCGTCGAAATAATCAAAGGTCCCTCGTCGGTCTATTACGGCCGTCACGCCGTGGGCGGCGTAGCGGCCTTCCAGACTATTAAATCCGGCGATCTCACCCGGCTGAAATTGTTGTACGACAGCAACAATTCCATTGACGCCACCGGCATCATCGCCCGGGAAGGCGAAAAACTGCGCCAGGTATACTCGTTCCAGACCTATCGCACCGACGGCTGGCGGGACAATTCCGAGGCTGAAAAGTACAACGTTTCGGCCCGGTGGTCGTATCAGTTTAACGACAAGTTTACGGCCTCTTTCAATGTGCGCGGTTTCACTTCGGATTGGAACTCGGCCGGCAGTACGCCGTCCTATCTGCCCAAAACCGCCTCAGTCGACGACGGCAGCGGCGAATACGCCGGCGGGGAGCGCGAACGCCTTGACGCCCGCCTGTGGGCGAACTACCTGTTGACCGACAATTCACAGTTGACCTTTTACGCCTATGGCGTGGATATGCCCAATGTCCGTTACAGCAAGAGCTGGGCCTGGAACCGCAGGTACGGAGACCTTAACGGCAATGAACAAAGGAACGATCACCGGGCCCTGGGCACGGGGTTGGCCTACAATTACAAGGGTGAATGGGGAGGGCGCGAAGCCAGCGCGACCCTGGGTTTTGACTATCTGCGGGAAAAAGAACTTCGGGAAACCTGGTCTCTGATCTGGGGACGCGGGCGTGAACGCGGCCCGAAAAATGTGGATCAGGACTACCGCATGGATACTTTTTCCGCTTTCGGCGAAGTCAATTACCGGATATTCGAGCCCCTCAAGGTCAGGGCGGGGTTGCGTTACGATCATTTTTCCGGGGAAATGGATACCGGCCCGGGCCAGGCGGCCTCCACCAGGCTCAACGGCATCAAACCCAACACCCATTATAACGGCAAGGCCAGAAGCGCCTTGAGCCCGAAGTTCGGGGTGGTCTATACGACTCCCCTGGAATGGCTGGATATTTACGCCAATTACGGGCGAGGCTTCCTGCCGTATATGGAAACCGGGGAATTTTTTACCGATCCCGATTCCAAGATGACTCAACGCGATCAGTATGAGCTTGGTTTCCGTGCCTCTCCCCGGGATTGGCTGGATTTCGAAGCGGTCGTCTACCTGCTGGATACCGAGCGGGATGTGGTGTATAACCCGGAGACGGAACGCAACCAGAACGTCGGCAGTTCACGGCGCACCGGCATAGAAACGGCCATCAATATCAGACCCTGGAAAGACTGGACTTTTCATGCTGATTACACGTATCAGACGGCCCAATATAAAAAGTACCGCGAGAACGGGTTCGTTCTGGACGGCCGGCATATCAGCAGCATTCCCCGGCATATCACCAACCTTGAAATGGCTTATGAGCCTGAAACCGGGTTCGGGGGCCGGGTGTCGTATAACTGGAATTCCCATGCCTATACCAACGATTATCCCGCGACGGACATCAACGGGAGACCGGGAACCAGAAAAGCCAAAAAACTTCAGGACTACGGCAGCCTTGACCTGTCGCTGAACTACCGCTTCGACGAGCATCGCCGCCTGGTGCTGGACGCCACCAATATCTTGGACAAGGATTACACCAGCAGCGGCAACACCACCTGGATCACCAACGATCCAAGCCATCCCGAAGGATATTTCGTGACCGGCTGGATGAAACCACTGACCGTGTATCTTGGCCTTGAGGTCGACCTGTAAGCGGCCGGCCGGTTCCGCCTCCCCCGCCGACGGCGCCGGGAGGCGGCGAGACCCTTTTGGAGGCTTTATAAATGTCGGAACAACTATCCATCAAAGATATGTTTCTGGGTGCCGATCCGGTGGTGCAGGGGGTCATGGTTCTGCTGCTCCTGGCCTCCGTGGCCTGTTGGGTCATTATCTTTGAAAAAACCGTCATCCTCCGGCGGGCCGGGCGGACGGTCTGGCTGTTCAAGCGTATGGCCAACACCATCAACGGGGATACCCTGAAAAGCTTTCCCCATTTCACCCAACGCATCGTCGAGGCGGGGATACGGGAAAGCCGCGACGCGGCCGGCAATGAAACCAGGGCCGATTTCCGGGAACGGGTGGAGCGGGCCATGCGGGCGATATTGTCCGGCCAGCTGGACCGGCTGGAATCCCGCGTCATCTTCCTGGCCACGGTGGGTTCCACCTCGCCCTTCATCGGCCTGTTCGGTACGGTGTGGGGCATAATGCACAGTTTCGTGGGCATCGCGGCCACGGGCGAAACAACCCTGGCCGTGGTGGCCCCCGGCATAGCCGAGGCCCTGTTCGCCACCGCCATGGGCCTGGTGGCGGCCATTCCGGCGGTGATCGCCTATAACAAAATAACGGCCTCTCTGAAAAAAACGGCCAAGGAAAGCCTGGCGGCCATCGGCCTGGTGGGCAATTTCCTGGCCGGGCGGCATTTCAGCCAAACCGGCAGGGGGTAGAGCATGGAAAGAGAACTTTTGCCCGGCCAGGGCGAGGTGATGCCGATGGCCGAGATCAACGTCACCCCCTTCATCGACATCATGCTGGTGCTGTTGATCATCTTCATGGTCACCGCGCCGCTGATGCTGGGCGGGGTGCATGTGAATTTGCCCAAAAGCGGCGGAACGCCCATGCCCCGCCCGGACACGCCCATGATCGTCAGCCTGGACGCCCAGAGCCGTATTTTCGTGGATAAGGACGAGGTGGCCGCCGACGGCCGCCTTGAACAGTTCAAGGAACTGGCCCGCGCCTCGGAAACCGGGGAAGTGTATGTGCGGGGCGACGGCGAGGTGAAATACGCCCAGATGATGGAACTTATGGGCGAACTGGGCCAGGCCGGTTTCGCCAGGGTCACCTTGGTGACCAGCGTCACCAACGATTCCGGGAACTCCAAGCCGCTTGAAACCCAGACCCCGCCGGAAAGTTCCGCCGGCGGATCGGAAGCCAATTGAATTATGACGGGCGAATCTGAAGGCCGCTACGAAAAGCGGGTTCTGCGCTGGGCCACGGCGGGGGCGCTGGCCCTGCATCTGGCCGTTGGCGCGGGCCTGTCGCTGGCCGGTCAGGCGGAACCGGAAGAGCAGTATAAACCCCTGGCGGTCATGGAATTCGCGCACTATGACCCCGACGGCGGAGAACCGGGCGGCGTCGATGGCGATGAAATCGCGGCCGAGCCGGAACCGGCG
>QMCD01002548.1_pt1 | contig 10064 bp, 5 predicted proteins | sample 1821841 | NCBI WGS metagenome assembly QMCD01 (sample SAMN01991225, study PRJNA193472) | Termite gut metagenome, whole genome shotgun sequencing project. | isolation source: worker | host: Macrotermes natalensis
GGAAAAATTTCTATAACATCGAAAGACCTTGCAAAATTGGAAAAAACACCGGCTATCGAGTGTGTTTATTCGCAAGATGTAGTAACTTATGCACAAGGTTTAGGTTTATTTACCGGCACTCCCGAAGAATTTAGTTTCTCGGATACTTACGCTCCGCTTGATTTCAGTGGTGCACGTGGTTGCGAAGCTCGCGTGTGGGCAGGCTTTTTGAAAGCCAATAAAATCGAAATGGCAAAATATGAAGCCTACGCTCGTGGCGAAGACCTCAAAAACCGCATGCCGCTTTGGATTAAACCGGATCATTTATTGTCTTTGCAAGATGTGATGGACATGATGCGCGACCATTACGAAGGAACATCTATGGATATGACCAAAGACGTTGGCGCAGGTCCGTTTGAATGTCCGTATCGTTGGCGTCCGATGGGCTGGGAAGTGAATGGACAAAAATACGTTCACGAACGTGCTATTTCCACGCAACAAACCGGCTTTTCGTTCGTTGCTCAATGCAAATCGTGGATGCCGAATCCGGTTGGAGGTATCCTCTGGTTTGGCGTTGACGACACCTACAGCACGTGTTATGCACCAATGTATTGCGGCATGAATCAAATTCCAAATTGCTTCAAAGAAGGCAATGGCGATATGTTGACGTATTCGCCAACGTCGGCGTTTTGGTTGTTTAATTTGGTTACGAATATGGCGTATTTACGTTATAACGATATGATCAAAGACATTCAAAAAGTGCAGTTGGAGCTGGAAAGCGGATTTATGCAAAAAGTTCAGGAAAATGACAAAGCATGGGAAAAAACAACTGATCATGCCCTTTTGGTTCAAGAGGCCACTCGTTTTTCAATGTCGCAATCCCAATATATGTTTAATCGCTGGAAACGCCTAAGTGAATACCTTTTGGTGAAATTCATCGATGGAAATATCAAGAAAGAAAAAGACGGCAAATTTGAAAACAACGGCTACGATCCTAAACAGCCGGCCTTCCCTCTTCAACCGAAATATCCCGAATGGTTTTATGAAGATATTGTGAGAAATGCAGGAGATAATTTGAAGGTGGTTCAACCCTAAAACAATTTTATTATGAAGCGATCGGTTATTGTATGGTGTTTTCTTATTCTGTTGGCACAGGGATATGCACAAAAACGCACAGGCACGTCTATTAGTCCAAAGGCCTCAACGTGTGCATCGTTGCCTTATACGCCGACATTCGGACATGTTGGCGACACAACCGATGATGTTAAGCAGTGGATATTCAGCACGAATAATGACGACCTATGGTCGTTTCAATCCGTACCGGCCGATCATAATATCATTGTTCCGTTTTTCAACAACCCATATAACAGTGCAAGAACAAGCTCAATTTATTCGCAATGCTTATCCTTGGACAATACCCGGAAATATAGATTGAAACTCACTTTTGTCGGAAATACGGTTGGTGTAACACACGATTTAAAAATCTATTGGATTGCCAATGCCAACACCTATTCGGGCGAAGAAACAGCGTTAGTCGGAACATGGGCAGACGCGCCTTATGGAACCAGCACGCGTGAGTTTATTTTAGACGCTCCTGCCGAAACCGGCGATTATCGGCTTGTATTTAGGGGCGAAGATATTAGTGGACATTCTTCGTTCTATTTGAAAGATATTGTTCTTGATGAAATTCCGCCTTATCAATTAAATTTGGTCGGAGTGGCCTCTCCATTGTCGAAATGCGATTTAAGCAATCAAACCGTATCGTTCAAAATTAGAAATTCAGGTTCCCAATGCCCTGCTGCTTATGATGTTTGCTACCAATACAGCACTAACGAAGGCGTATCTTACAGCGCTCCGATTTGTCAATCGTTTACAACGGATCTTCCGTTCGACGTAGTACAAGAAGTTGTTTTTTCGGGAACACAAACCTTTCAATCTTCGGAAACAGTCATCAAAGCGTGGGTTTCATTCCCCGGACAAACCACATTTGATACGTTGAAAAATATACACATTCATAAAACGACACCACGGGAAACGCCCTATAGTTGCTCGTTTGATGATTACTCTATTTTTCAAGATTGGGTGATTATTCCGAAAACGACTCAGTCGAATGCAACGTGGAGTGCGGATAATAATGGCTTAATGAGAGGACAGGCGGTTATTCTAACGAACAGCGTTGTTTCTGACGACCGGTTGGTGAGCGGTTGCATTTCCCTCGAAAAAGATACGTTGTACAAGATTTCATTTTCTTATAATGCGTTTTCGTCAACCACGTTTGAAAATCTGCGCCTTTACGTAGGGACAAACAATTCGCCGCAAAATTCCGACATCTCATTAATGGATATTCAAGAATTTAACAACACTGAGGCACGAACGGTTAGCGCCTATTTTAAGCCAACTTCGTCCGGTTCTTATTTTTTCGGATTTTTAGCGTATAGCAAGGCCTCGTCCGGCGGTATTGCCATCAACGATTTTACAGTTACGACAACAACGCCAAATCCGGCACCCGCCTATATGGGATTTGAAAATTATGATGAGAATGAACAATGGCAAACGTTCAGTTACAATTCAACAGCAAGCAATTGGCAAACAACTTCAACAAGTAGTGAAGTTTATTCCGGCTCTGCCGCATTAAAAATATTATCGGCCAACACACCCGATACAAACAACACTTGGCTCATCTCCAAGCCACTTTCCTTGGTTGCCGGAGAAGAATACGAAATCCTCTATTTCAGGCGGACACTTTCTTCAAGTGTAGATGAATTTTTAAACATTCGCGTGGATAACCGTACGGACATACAACCGTTGTCTCTTTCAGAGCCTTTATTCATCGATACCGTCAAAAATTCGACTTACCTTTCGGAACCTCAAAAGGTTTATTTCACGCCTTCCCAAACGGGAATTTATTTCGTTACGTTTCAATACAACAGTCCGGGAGCCTCTGTCGGCCTTTGTTTGGACGACATCGCCATTCGCGACAACATAACGGCATCAGAGACCAATCTGAGTGTTGTTGCGTTGGAAGTTTCTAAGCCGTCTTGTACGTTTGGATCTAACGAAACAGTTAATTTGATTATAAAAAATCGAAGCAGTTATGCTTTTTCGAATCAAGTTAATGTTTTTTTCATGGTGAACGGCAAGCCAAGCACGCCCAGAACAACTTCGATTGCCCCCTATCAATCTATAACGATTTCAACGTCTGTGGATATGAGTGCTGCGGGGACTTACGAAGTGAGAGGATGGATTTCGAGCGATATTAACCAAACTAAATCGGACGATACATCAACCGTTCAACAAACGCAAAAAATACAAGCGTGGAATGTCGTTGAAAATCCATATACAATGGGATTTGAGTCCAATGAAAGTAGAGACCTTTGGAATACATTTTCGGGATCTTCAAATTATCATTGGAATATCGCCGACAATCCGGCGTTGGCAAACTCCGGAAACGGATTAGCGTATTTGTCATCTACAGGTATTTTCTTGGATTCGGTGAGACAATATATGGGCTCGCCTTGTTTTTCACTCGGACGTCCAAATACAACCACCTTTTTTGTTTCATTTCTCTATCAAGCCGCTGCTGCTAATATGGTCAATGCAACATCTGTAAACATTTATGCCGGCACTCAAAATACCAATTTGAACAGTCAATTGAAACATCGCTTTTCAACGACAAATTCAACCTACAAACGGTTCTATTTCTACTACCGTCCTGCGGTTAACGGCTTGCAATACTTCGGCATTGAAGGCATTTCCAAACGGGAAGCCGGTGGACTTTGTATAGATGATTTTGTGATTATGGATAGTGCTTCTGCCTCTGTACCGGATTTAGCCATGAAACAGATTTGGGTTGCATCATCTAATAATTGCAGTTTATCACCCGATACGCTTTATGTGGAAGTTCAAAACAACGGATTTTTCCCTTACGAAAATCCGGCACTTGAAATCAAATTTGGAAACCAAACCCTTCCGGAAACAGCCATTGGAACCATTCTTCCGGATACATCCATCGTGTTCAAATTAAGCACCTTGTTTGCCCATTCTGCGTTCGGAACGGATTCGGTTCGTGTGTCGCTTAATATACCGAATAATCGCACGAAAACAGAGATGTCGATAGGCGCAGCAAGCACAAAAACTGCACCTGTGGAAATCCCCTACACAACGGTATTTAGCGAGGCCGACATCTTGCCATGGAACAATTTGGCAGAACCTTACACGTATTCGCGCTCTAAACCATTCGACTATTGGACGTTTAATCCTGCTCCGCAAACGTCTGCGTACTTCAACAACGGTACGTTAAGAGAAAAACCCGGACTTCTTGCTTCCGGCTGTATCTCCGTGAAACCTGATCAACCTTACCGTTTAACATTCCGGTATAGAACATCGGATTCCTATAGTCCGGAAAATTTATCCGTATTACGAGATAAAGTCGATGGAACAACGGACACGATCGCTACATATCCTACATTAGCCAATACAACGACTTACGCTTATCAGAGCATTGCTTTCAACAGTTCCGGAAACGGTAATGAACGCATACGATTTTTCAGCAATTACAATTTCGCGGCCAAAGGCATTTACATCAATTATGTTTCCCTTGTGCCCGATACGTCCGCATGGCCTATTGATATTAAATTGGTTGAAATTACATCGCCAAATACTGATATTGGTACATCTGACGAACCTTATGTCATGATCAATATTGCAAATGTAAATCTACGTCCGGTAGCCAATATTCCTATTTACTACACATTGGACGGTACGCTATATTCAGATGTAATCGGAACAGTACTCAATCCCGGCCAAACATTGCCGTTTATATTCAGTCAAAGAGCCGATTTCAGTGCAGCGAAATCTTACGAATTGGCTGTGTTTACTCATGTGCCCGGCGATATAAACCTGTCTAACGATACACTCCGCAGAACGGTTATTGCAACGCCCATTCGATCAACCGAAACGTCCGTACCGCTGAAAATCTATCCAAATCCTGCAACAACCGAGGTATTCATACAATCACCAAAAGAAATTTCTTCAATATTTATTTACGATTTGAGAGGTCAATTATTGAGAGAAGTTACGGTAAACAATACCGAATTTCATTTGAATACGTCTGATTTTCCTGCCGGATTATACCTGTTTTCCTGTCAAATCGGCGAGGAGCGCGTATCTCAACGGGTGATTATTAAAAACAACCAACCGTAATGAGCGCATCTTTAAATATTGGAATCTTCGGAACAACTATTAAATCCGAGCATATTCCTTATTTTAACCGGCTGCTTAATGTGTTTCAACAGAACAGCGTAAACGTTGTATTTTACGAACCTTTTGCCCGTCAGTGTTTGGAGCAAAGACTTATCAATTCTACGGTTTCAACGTTTTCCTCTACCGAAGAATTGAAGCAAAAAGCACAACTTTTGATTTCAATCGGAGGCGACGGAACATTTTTGGACACCATTCCGCTCATTCACGATTCTAAAATTCCGATAGCCGGTCTAAACTTCGGTAAATTGGGCTTTTTAGCGCTTATCGACGTGCTGCATTTGGACGAAAATATTCATGATTTATGTTCGGGACATTACGACGTTGAACATCGGAGTTTGCTCGAAATTCAATCTCAAAGCCCCATTCCGGAGCCTTTTGCACTAAACGACATTACGTTTCGCAGCGAAGGTTTTGGGTTGCTGAATGTTGATGTTTTTGTCGATGGAAAATTTCTAAACACCTACTTCGGCGATGGATTGATTATATCCACGCCAACCGGATCCACAGCCTATAATCTCAGTTGTGGAGGCCCGATTTTACTTCCCGAAAATCAAAATTTTATTCTTACGCCAATCGCTTCTCACACGCTAACCGTGCGCCCTTTGGTTATTCCCGACACATCAAATATTGAAATCCGGATGAACAATCCGAATGTGCAATTTCATACCACTTTGGATTCTCGGCGGTTAACCTTGCACGGGCCACACACCTTTTGCATTCGGAAAGCACCTTTTTCCATTCACACCATTCGCCTGAAAAATCAGCATTTTTTCGATACAATCCGTACCAAATTGATGTGGGGACAAGACGCAAGAAAAAAATAATTTGTAAAATTCATTTTTTTTTGTTATCTTTGCAGGATATATTCATCTCATGAAGAAACTAATTTTAGGCATATCTATTTGCATTTCTGCTTTATCACCGGCTGTTGCACAACGTTCGGAATTGGGCGTTCTTGTAGGAGGAGCATTCTATTTGGGAGATATAAATCCATCGGGGTTGTTTTCTCAAACCAAGTTGGTTGTAGGCGGTGTTTATCGTTATAACCTTAACACACGTTGGGCCATTCGCGGTAATGCGCTCTGGGGAACGGTTACAGGCGACGATGAAAAATTGAAAAATCCGAGAAACTTGAATTTTCGCTCTCGCATTAGCGAATTTTCGCTTCAAGCGGAATTAAGTTTTTTGCCGTATTTTACCGGAAGTAACCGCAATTACCGTTTTTCGCCTTACATTTTCGGAGGTGTTGCCTTATTTGCCTTTAATCCGCAAGCCTATTATTACGATGATGGCGCACGCACCGGACGTTGGGTGGACTTAGCGCCCTTGCACACCGAAGGACAAGGTTTATCGGCTTATCCGGACAAAAAAACTTACAATACCACGCAAGTTTCATTGCCTTTCGGACTGGGTTTCAAATACAGTCTAAATTCAAAATTTTGCATTGGTTTGGAATGGGGCATGCGCAAAACATTTACCGATTATTTGGACGATGTGAGCGGGACTTACGCTGATAGGGCTATTTTGGCCTCACAAGTCGGCTGGATGTCGGGCTATCTCTCGGACCGGTCGGAAATAACCAATCCGATTGGTTCTGCACGAGGCAATTCAAACAAAACGGATTGGTATTCATTTGCCGGCGTAACGCTTACCGTGAAATTGGGAAAAGGTCGTCCGGAACCATGTGCCTCCTATAAATCCAGCGCTATGGAGCGCATTAAACGTTCTGAAAAATAATTTTATCGCATGAGTCTTAAATCCGCCATAAACCTTGAACGCCTTCCAAAGCACGTTGCCATCATCATGGACGGCAACGGCCGTTGGGCTGCTCAGCGTTCGCAACAGCGAAATTTGGGACACGAGCAAGGTGCTGTGGCTGTTCGGCAAACGGTGGAAGCAGCTGCGGAAATCGGCATCGAATTTCTAACGCTGTATGCGTTTTCTACAGAAAATTGGAACCGACCGAAAGAAGAGGTCGAAGCCTTGATGAATCTCTTGGTACGCAGTATTCACAACGAAACACCAACGTTGATGAATAACAATATCCGCCTGCGAGCCATCGGCAATTTGAACAGTTTAGATGTTGAAACACGCCGGATTTTGAACGAGGCTATCGAAAAAACATCTCAAAACACACGAATGACGCTGGTTTTGGCATTAAGTTACAGTTCACGATGGGAAATCACCGAAGCCGTAAAATCTATCGCAGAAGCCGTTGTACAACATCAATTTCCGGTTGATAAAATTTCTGCTGAAACCATTGATAAGGCTATGAATACAGCATTTATGCCCGATCCCGACTTGCTCATTCGCACCAGCGGCGAATACCGCATCAGTAATTTCTTGCTCTGGCAATTGGCTTATACCGAACTTTATTTTACAGATACACTTTGGCCGGATTTCAATAAAGACGAACTCTACAAAGCCTTAATAGACTACCAAAAACGTGAACGGCGTTTTGGAAAAACTTCTCAACAACTTGAACCTACATCGAATTAATAACCTAATGACTCGACAATATCTTTTCATCGCAATGTTTTGTTTCGCTTTTTTGTCTAACGTTTCAGGACAAAATACCGAAACCTATTTGGATTATAGATCTGCCAAAACCTACGAAATCGGCGGAATTACGGTAACGGGCGCATCTTCTTTAGACCCAAGAAGCATCATCATGCTGAGCGGTTTGGAAACCGGACAAAAAATAACCATTCCGGGCGAAAAAATATCTACGGCGCTCGAACGTTTGTGGAAACAGGGGATTTTTGGAAATATCGAATTATACGCAACATCTATTGAAGAAAATAAAATTTTCTTAACGATTGAAATGGAGGAATTGCCACGCATGAACCGGTTTGATGTTACAGGGATAAAACCTTTCGATGCAACCAAACTCAAAGACGAACTTGAACTCAAACCGAGCGATATTCTTACGGAAAACAAACTCAATCGCCTTAAAGCGAAAGCAACGGATTTTTATAGAAATAAAGGTTATCTGAACGCAAAAATTACAGTCATTCAAAAATACGACACGCTTTCCGGCGGTGTTAATTTGACGTTTGATGTGCATAAAGGTTCGCGCGTTAAAATCAAATCTATAGAAATCATTGGAAACACAGCTAAACGAACAGATGATCCCAACGAGTCTTATCGTGCGGTAAAAAAAATATGGCGGAAAATAAACGGCACAGACGAATTGGCGTTTTCAAACAAACAAATTCGTCGAGCGTTGAAAAGCACAAAACAAAGAAATGTATTCCGCTTTTGGAAACGTTCGAAATATGTGGATCCGGAGTTTCGCGACGATTTGAAGTCCTTATCTGCGGCCTACAACGCCAAAGGATTTAGAGACATGCGTGTTATTAACGATTCAATTACTATTCTCAATGATAAACGGGTTAAATTGACAATTGATCTGTCGGAAGGAAGCACCTATTATTTCGGAGATATTGATTTTATTGGCAATACCAAATATCCCAATGAAATTTTGTCGTATATTTTAGATATTCAAAAAGGGGATATTTTCGATGCGGAAAAACTGCAACAAAACCTTACATTCAATCCTCAAGGCGATATTACGTCGTTATATACCGATGACGGCTATTTATCCTTTGTTGCCGTTCCTGTTGAAACACGTGTTGAAAACGACACGGTACACATGGAAATTCGCATGCGTGAAGGCAAGCAAGCACGTTTCAACCATATTGGCGTGGAAGGTAACACACGAACTAATGATTATGTTATTCTTCGTGAACTTCGGGTGTATCCGGGACAATTATTCAGTCGTTCCAACATCATCAATTCCATGAATGAGTTGCGTATGATGAAATATTTCAACGATCAAACAATTACGCCTGATGTAAAGCCAAATCCTGAAGACGGTACGGCCGACCTCATCTACAAAGTGGAAGAAATCGGCTCCGATCAAGTGGAACTCTCCGGCGGTTGGGGCGGCGGCATGATTGTTGGAACACTTGGTTTCTCGTTTAATAATTTCTCGATTCAAAATCTGTTCCGAAAAGAACGCTGGAAGCCGCTTCCTTCGGGCGATGGACAAAAATTTACGATTCGTGCACAATCCAACGGATCGGCGTATTACTCGGTGAGTACGTCCTATACCGAACCTTGGTTAGGCGGCAAAAAGCCATACGCACTTAGCATTTCGGCTTATACTTCCATGCAATCCAACGGTTTGAAAAGAGGTAATGAATTAAGAGGACAAGTTATAACCAATGGGCTTTCTCTCGGACTTGGCCAACGCTTGACTGTGCCTGACATGTATTTTACGCTCTATCAAGCGATCAATTATCAATATTACGATATTTATAATTATTATAATGTGTTTCCTGTATCTGACGGACAATACAGCAATTTTAATTACACCATTAGTTTAGGTCGTCAATCGTTAGATGGTGCAATCTTCCCAAAAACAGGTTCAGACCTCAGCGTATCGTTACAAATGACTCCGCCTTATTCGTTGATCAACGGCAAAGATTATTATGTGGGCATGCCCGACCAAGAGCAATTCAAATGGTTGGAATTTTACAAATGGAATTTCAAAGCCAGCTGGTTTTTGAATCCGGTGGCAAATTTGGTCATTAATGCTCGCGTGAGATTCGGCGCTATTGGCCGTTATAACAACGATGTAGGCTATACGCCTTTTGAACGTTTCAAATTAGGTGGCGATGGAATGTCGGCCTATTCTTACACCGGTGCCGAAGTCATCGGTATGAGAGGTTATACCAACGAATCCCTTTCGGAAACAACCGGCGCTATGGCATTCAATAAACTCACACTCGAAGCGAGATACCCGATCACCCTTAATC
>QMCD01003430.1_pt1 | contig 10064 bp, 10 predicted proteins | sample 1821841 | NCBI WGS metagenome assembly QMCD01 (sample SAMN01991225, study PRJNA193472) | Termite gut metagenome, whole genome shotgun sequencing project. | isolation source: worker | host: Macrotermes natalensis
TACTGGGTTACGTCGTCAACTGGAACAACCGCGGTTACCAACGATTCAAGATGGCTTATGAATATCGCACCGACCAATACGACAATACGGTCGATGAATTTGTCGGCTCTACCACGACAGAGAGCATGATGTTGCAGCAAAAAAATGCATTCCGCCGCAGCCGCGACCTGAGTATGATATTTCTGGGCCTGTTCTACATCGTACAGGTGGTGGATGCCCACGCCTCGGCACACATGAAGACCTACGACGTGTCGGATGACCTTACGAGGGTCTCTTTCACCCCCTCGATGGAACGTTTCTACTCCCAGCGCTTTGGCGGAGAAGTCAATACTATGGGATTTTCACTCGGTTTACGCTTTTGACATATGAAAAGATTTGTTATATACGCCCTTGCGCTGCTCGTCTGGCTGCCTGCCGCTGCCGGAAGAAGCATGTGCCCATATTCCCCGACGATGAAAGGGGCCTTTCCGCGACACCGACACCTGCGTCGGCGTGGGCCCCTGCGCCCGAAGTGCTCGATTCGCTCCTCGTCGCAGCCCGCGGAGAGGTTAGCGCGGCAGCTTTCGACAGCTTCTTCGACGAGTTCATCAGGCTCGACTCTACGGTCGTGTTCACGAGCGACACCCCCGATTCGGTCTATCAGCGCCGTCTGCGCACGCTCCTCTCTCCGATCGGCCTGCCCTGGAACGATGTGGTCAAACAGTACATTCTGAAGTACACCACCACGAGCCGTGCCCGACTGGGGCAGATACTGTCGCGTTCGCAATACTATTTCCCAATCATCGAGACCGAACTCGCCAATGCGGGACTGCCGCTCGAACTTCGTATGGTGGCCGTTATCGAGTCGGCACTCCAACCTTCGGTGCGCTCGCGGGCGGGAGCAACGGGGCTGTGGCAGTTCATGCTTCCCACGGCAAGGCAATACGGACTGAAAATAACCACTTTCGTGGACGAAAGGTGCGATCCCATAGCCTCGACGCGAGCAGCCTGCCGCTATATGGCTTTTCTGTACAGGATGTACGGCGACTGGACACTGGCTCTGGCAGCGTACAACTGCGGTCCGGGCAATGTGAACCGCGCGCTGAAAAGGGCCGGAGCGAGTGCCGAGACCTATTGGGATATTTACTCCTATCTGCCGGCCGAAACACGCGGTTACGTTCCTTCGTTCATCGCCGTTACCTACGCCTACGCCTACCATAAACAGCACGGCATCGAGATCGCCGAACAGGTGTTGCCGCTGACTGTCGACACGGTCTCGGTGCGAAGACTTGTGCATCTCGAACAGGTTGCCACGACCCTCGACATTCCGATCGAAACGATGAGGGCCCTCAATCCGCAGTACATAAAAGATGTGGTTCCGGCAATCGATAGAACTTATCCGCTCGTGCTGCCTCAGCGCCTCACGACGGACTATATCGGCCGCACGGCGGAGATACACGACAAGGATTCGGTCTATCTGGCCGAATATCTGAGCCCGGCGAATATGAATGAGACGCGTACTCTGCTCTCCTCGTCAGGTACGGTCCACCGCGTCCAAAGCGGGGAGACACTCGGCCATATTGCGGGCAAATACGGGGTGAGGGTCGCCGACATAGTGCGCTGGAACAATCTCAAGAGCGCCCATAGACTCTCGATAGGGCAAAGGCTCGAGATACTCAAATAACCCGGGCCCGGTATGTCGAGAGCCGCCGGTGCGACCGGACAGGCGAGAGGTATAGGATCGGGATGATTTATCGTGAATAAGAACAACGATACCATAGCGGCTGTGGCTACGGGCCGCGGCGGGGCGATAGCCGTGGTGAGGGTTAGCGGGGCCGACGCCATTGCCATCTGCGACAGCGTTTTTGCAGGGCGCAGTGGCCGTCCTTTAGCGGAAGCCGCCGGATATACCGTCCATTTCGGAGAAATACGGTCGGAAGGAGAGGTCGTGGATGAAGTACTTGTCACCGTTTTCCGCGCTCCGCACTCCTATACCGGCGAGGATTCGGTCGAAATCTCCTGCCACGCATCACCATACATCGAGAACAGAATAGTACAATTGCTTATTGAGGCGGGAGCGCGTTCGGCGAGCCCCGACCGCAACGGCGGCGGTATAACAAGCACGTTATCACCTGCCCCAACGTCTCAAGTGAGGATGGCCACTCCAGGGGAATTTACCGTGCGTGCGTTCCTTGCCGGAAAGCTCGACCTTACACAAGCCGAAGCTGTTGCCGACCTTATCGCATCTTCGGGGCGCGCGCAGCATTCGCTCGCGATGGGACAGCTTCGTGGCGGCGTCTCGTCGGCGTTGGCGGGGCTGCGTGAGGAACTCACCGAGCTTGCGGCTCTGTTGGAGTTGGAACTCGACTTCTCGGAGGAGGATGTGGAATTCGCCTCGCGCGAAAGACTGCGGGAGCTTGCCGAAAGGATCGCAGGCGAGATAGACTCTCTGGCAGGGTCGTTCGCGCTCGGCAATGCTATCCGCGAGGGAGTGCCCGTCGCGATCGTCGGCGCTCCGAATGCAGGTAAATCGACGCTTCTGAACGCTCTTGCGGGCGACGACCGTGCGATGACATCGGAGATCGCCGGCACGACGCGCGACCGCATCGAGGAGCGCGTCAATATAGACGGCGTGGACTTCAGGCTGATCGACACGGCGGGGCTGCGCGACACCGACGATGTGTTGGAACAGATGGGAATCGACCGTACTTTGGAGGCTGTGGCAAAGGCTTATATCGTGTTGCTTGTCGTCGACGGTCAGAATGCCGACGGTGAATTATTCTGTACAGAGCACGATTTTAGAGCAAATGTTGAGGCGCAAATCGCCGACCTCAATCTGCGTTCCGACCGGCGGCTGTGCGTGGTGGTCAATAAAATAGACAAAGTTTCGGCACTTCCTGCTCTTGATGAGATGGAGGTTGTGGCCCTCTCCGCAAAAACAGGTGCAAATCTCGATACACTGCGAGAGTGGCTGTCGGGTGCGGTAGACACGAGTACCCTGGAAGCGGGTTCGGCGGTGGTTTCGGGTGCGCGCCATTACGAGGCTTTGGTGCACTCCCGCGAGGCGATCGGCAGGGTTTTGGAGGGCCTTTCGTCGGGAGGCTCGGCCGACCTGTTGGCCGAAGATCTTCGCGAAGTACTCCACCATATCGGCACGATCACCGGCGCCGTCTCCTCCGACGACATCCTCGGCGCCATCTTCTCGAAGTTCTGCATCGGAAAGTAGGACATATCAACAAACCTGCATCATCCCGACACAATCCAATCAATAAATCACGCTGTTACGCCGTATAAACGGGGTTTATGTTATATGTTTACCGATAGATAATACTTGGTTTTTAATATATTTTTTGTACCTTTGTCGTACCTTAAAGGAGTTGAGATAGCTAAACTCCTTTTTATGGCGAAAATATGCAACATATAGCAACATAGCGCAACGCATAGAAACACAAGGCAACTATGAGCAGCAAAATCGAAGTAACGAAGGTATGTATGTTTTGTGGTGGGGAGTTCACAGCCCGAACCACCAAGACGCAGTATTGCTCGCACCAGTGTTCGAGCCGTGCCTATAAGATGCGCAAACGGGAAGGCAAGGTTGCTGAAGTAAAAAGAGAGGTGGCCGCAATCAAAGCGAAGCCCATCACGGACATCAAGTCGAAGGAGTACCTGAATATATCGGATGTGTGTACGCTTGTCGGGGTTAGTCGATGGACGATCTGGCGGTGCATACAGCAGGGCGATATTCACGCCGTGAAACTCGGTCGCAGGGTCATAATTCGCCGTGCCGACATCGAGAGCCTGTTTGCGCCGGAACTGCCACCCAGACCGCAACCGAAAGCCGCTCCGATCACGGAGTGGTGTAGTGTTCAGGATGTGATGGCCAAATACGGCCTCTCGCGGGATATGGTGTACCATTACGTTAAGGCGAATAAAATCCCCAAAATGCAGGAGGGACGGTATGTGATGCTCTCCAAATCGCATATCGACGAGCTGTTTCAACCGCAAATCCTCAATGATAAATAGTTATGGCAACAAAGGTAACGATCCGAACAAAGCCCATTAACGGCGGCATGGACACGGTGTATCTCGACTTCTATCCAGCGATCAAGCACCCGGACACAGGCAAGCCCACGCGAAGGGAGTTCCTGCGGCTCTCGGTCTATGCTACCGAGCAACGCGCAAAGCAAAAGTTTGTGGATGCGCAGGGCAGGGAAAGGATAAAGATTCTTTCCACCGCCATATTGGATAAGAACGGTGAGGTCAAAAAACAGACGCTCACCGAGTTGCAAAAACGACATAACAAGGAGACGTTGGCTGTGGCCGAGAATGTCAGATCGCAACGGCAACTCGAAATCCAGGCGGAGCAGTTCGGATTCCTGTCGAAGGAGAAGCTAAACGCGAATTTCTCCGACTATTTCAAGGCGTTGGTGAATAAGCGCAAGGGGAGCAATCGGAGCAACTGGCTGAGTGCCCATCTCGTATTCAACAAATTCTCCGGTGGGGTAGTCAAGATTTCGGAACTGAGCGAAGCCTATTGCAATGATTACAGGGAGTATCTGTTAGGGTACGACGGTCTTAAACAGAACACCAAAGTCTCGTATTTCGGTAAGTTTCGGGCGACGTTGAGGCAAGCATATCGCGACGGCCTATTGAACGAGGACATCAATCGTAAGTTAGACCCGATCAACGAAGAAGAGACCCGCCGTGAATACTTGACGCTCGAAGAGGTGCGAAAACTGGCCGATACGGAGTGCGAGATACCGGAACTCAAAATCGCCGCCCTGTTCAGTGCCTTTACGGGCTTGCGCCGGTGCGATATAATCTCGCTGACCTGGGGACTGATCCAACGGGACAATAGCGGGTGGGTACTGCGTTTCACCCAACAGAAAACCAAAGGCGTTGAGGATTTACCCGTCTCCGACGAGGCGATAGGGCTGTTGGGAGAACGTGGCGGGGATGGCGATCCGGTATTCCCGACGCTATCCGAAGAAACCCCCGACTATTATAATCGACGGCTCAAGGCGTGGATAGATTCGGCAGGGATAACCAAGCACATCACATTCCATTGCTTCCGGCACACATACGCCACGATCATGCTCTCGAAAGGGACGGACATATACACCGTGTCAAAAATGCTCGGCCACCGCAACGTCCAAACGACACAGGTGTACGCCAAAGTGATAAACGAGCGCAAACGCGAAGCGGCTAACGCTATAACACTTAAATAACTATGGGAACTTCAATAAATGCCTACCCTATATTCCAAGCGGAAGAACAGAATGCGATAGAGGAGTATTATAAAGGGCTTAACAATCCTCCATCTCTCGAATATCTTCAAGATGAATATCCTGACGAGGCAGAAAGCGTAAATAGTATTTTTGACGATATTGTATTGACATACGATACTCTGGATGATAATCGGTGGTTGGTAAATGGAACCGGAAAGCGAGTGCCAAAAGAAGAAATTGATGCTGAAAAACGTGAGTTTTTGTTGGAACACCATAATAAAATGGAATTATCGAGAATAAAAGTAGCACACACTGCCTATCCATTTCGTATTGCCAGTACTAAAATTAACCAAATACTGTCGCAGTATCCGGGGAAATCCTATATGTCTAAAAAAGAGTACCTACAAATACAATATCGCACATATAGAGACTTCATAAATACTAAGATACATTCAGAAGACCGATTGTTTTCGATAGCGGACTGTGGCTGGGATGAGATTTCTGACACCTTTGACATAGATGACCCTTCACAGTATCAAGAGCTACTCACTGCTTACTTTATTGCTTTTCTATGCGATTACTTCAGCAACAATCACGGCCTAACAAAAGAGGAGTGCAATACGAACTTCCACAACGCATTTGAAATGTTTATTAAGGTTTCCTCTAAAGTGAAACTACAAGACCCATCTGGCTTGTTTGACGTGTTTAATGATTGGTTCGCCGAAGGTCAAAGTCCTGCATTTGAATTTGAATACTGTCCAAATAAGGAGGTAATATTGGAGATGCTCGAAGACCTTAGCATTACGAATGGCGGCAAATATTGCGGTGGAGAACGCTCCAAAAGCCAAGTATTAGGTTTTGTGAGGGCGTGTAAAGAGGCCATGCTACTGCCCGAAGAGTCTGATGATATATTATGCGAGCAGATTGCCCGAACTATCAATATGGATTATCAAGCTCGTTTGAAATGGGGGGATAAATGTGCGAAAACGTACAAACAAGTTCAAAACCTCATTAAATCTACGAAAAAAGCCTAATTATTGGGTTTTATTTCTCCGCCCAATAACGAGAAATAGGTATCCCGAAACTTGCATCATAATTCATAAACAGAGTAAATTATGGCGCAAGAAAATCAAGTTTTGGCAAGTCTCCAAAATGAGACCACACATCAGCATCCTTCGTTTGATGCAGTAAATCTTACCACCCCTGAAGCTGCGGCGTATTGCCGTATGGCTGTCCCTACCTTCCGGCAATATCTAAGCCGGGGCGAAATCTCTGGAATCAAGCTCGGCAAGGCTTGGCTATTTACGCAATCCGACCTCGATACGTTCCTCAACCGCTACCGTACAAAGTCCAATGAGGACATCGCGCAAGCGGCTAACCAAATTTTGGGGAGGGCGCGTCGATGAAAGTCCATAAAACAGAAAGCGAAGTTGCTGATAACACGCCGGACTATATTGCAATGATTGGCGGGGACTTGAAGGAAGCGGAGCGGTTGCACAGCAAGTCTCAAAAGGAAGCCCTTAGCGGAAAATCCTCTCAAAAGGTATTGCGAGAGCTATTGGCGCAAATCAATCCCATAAATTACAGGGAGAAGAGCGGACTTAACGGCGATGTAAAAATCACTCGGAAGCACTATGTAACTATATCTATTGATGAAATTTTTGAGATAGCTACTGCGAACAACTGGGGACTATGTACTCGACACGATTTCATCTATGTATTTAACGGCAAGTATTGGCAGGTAGTCGATGTGGCGGATTTTAAGTCTTTTCTCGGTGAAACAGCCCTGAAAATGGGTGTTCCGCCCTTGGAGGCCAAATACCATCAATTCAAAGAGGATTTACATAAACAATTCCTCTCTGCCTCCAACCTGCCGATCCTCGAAACGGGCGACAGCGTGCTGATTAACTTGATGAACGGCACTTACGAGATTAGCGAAGACGGGCAGGTTTTACGCGAGCATCGAAGGGATGACTTTCTGAAATATCTGCTTCCTTTCGAGCATTTGGAAGAGGCTCAATGCCCGTTGTTCTACAAATATCTAAACAGGGTTGTCCCTGATCTCGATTGTCAGAAGTTGTTAGCGGAGTATATCGGTTCTATTTTCGTCAGTTCGTTGAAACTCGAAAAGGCGTTGCTACTATATGGGAGTGGCGCAAACGGCAAGAGCGTATTCTTTGAGATCGTAAACGCGCTATTGGGAGACGAAAATATCTGCTCCTACTCATTGCAGAACCTCACCAAGTATGACAGCTATCAACGGGCAGAGCTATCCAACAAGTTGCTCAATTACGCCTCGGAGATCAACGGGAAACTGGAAGCGTCTATCTTCAAGCAGTTGGTGAGCGGCGAACCCGTCGAGGCTCGACAGATTTACGGAAAGCCGTTTGTGATGCGGAAATATGGCAAATTGATGTTCAACTGCAATGAATTACCCAAAGAGGTGGAGCAAACTGATGCGTTCTTTCGTCGCTTCGTAATCATTCCTTTTAACCAAACCATTCCAGAAAGCGAACAGGATATTAATCTCTCGAAGAAGATTATCGCTTCGGAGTTGAGCGGCGTGTTCAACTGGGTACTGGAGGGTTTACGCCGACTGCTGAAGCAACAGAAATTTACAGATGCGGCCTTAGCGAAAAAGCAGGTCGAGATGTATAGGCGCGAATCGGATAGTGTGGCAATGTTTATCGAAGAAGAGGGGTATAAATCTTCTATTGACAGGTACGTCAATTATAAGGAGATGTACTACGACTACAAAGCGTTCTGTAATGACAGTGGGTATAGATATGGCTCTACCAAAACATTCTCCGACAGGATCAAAAAGCAGGGTTTTGAAACCGAAAGACGGAATATCGGAATGATAGTTTATGCCGAAAAATAAAAGTTGTATTCCTCCTGCACAACCTACATTAACTACACGAGCCTGTGCATGGAGTGTAGGAAGTGTAGGGGAAACAGAACTCTTTTTTGAAATGAATAATTTTAGCAAACCATACCTCGAACCCTACAACGGTCGTTCCTCGCGGCACGAATGTCCGCAGTGCCACGATCCGCAGTCATTCTCCCGATACCTCGATGGGGACACGGGTGCAGTGATCCATCCGAGCGTTGGCAGGTGCAACCATGAGAGCGGGTGCGGGTATCATTACACGCCGAAGCAATACTTTGAAGACAACCCGGATCGAAAAGCAGATTATTCCCCTGCTATTCCAACCCGTTCACCTCAACGACCGGAACAGCCGAAAGAGCCAGGGCGCATACCGAGAGAGTACATCGCCAATTCTTTGAGTTATGACAGTAACTTCGTGGCGTTCCTGTGTAGTATATTCGACACAAACACACTCGAAAGCCCTACCATTACACGTTTAATGGGCGATTATTACTTGGGTGCGACAAAAGAGAAGGGTGTGATATTTTGGCAGATAGACGGCAACAAACGTGTCCGCACAGGGAAGATTATGCAGTACTGGCAACACAAATGATCAATGAAAACAAAAATCTTCTCCCCGCGTTTCTCAAACACTCAAAACTCAAACGAGACGGGGTATTGCCCGAAGATTTCAATTTGATGCAGTGCCTGTTCGGGGAACATCTGCTAAAACGCCATCCTAATAAGGTGGTGGCGTTGGTCGAGAGCGAGAAGTCGGCACTGATCGGCGCAGGGGTATATCCCGAATATGTTTGGTTGGCAACCGGCGGACGCTCGCAACTCTCCATCGACAGGCTCAGCGCATTGAAGGGGCGCACGGTGATAATGTTCCCCGACACTGATGCCAACGGCAAAACATTCGCCCTATGGAGCGAGAAAGCCCGTGAACTTGGCGCGATGGGTCGTAAGGTGATGGTGTCAGACCTATTGGAGAAGAACGCATCTCAGGCTGATAAGGAGGTCAAAATAGACCTCGCCGACTGGCTGATCCGGCAACTGCAAACGCCTATACCCGATACGGAGAATCCCGTATCGGCAACGGCTACCATCCACGAACCATCGCCGACCGCCGAAGAAAAAGCACTGCAACACCTTGGGAGTACAAATCCCAATATATACACTCTAATCGACACGTTGGAATTGGAGGTAAATACCTCCGGCAATAATAAAATTTAATCAACAACAACATGGCACGAAATTTTAACAAAGGACGGCTCTATCACAATAGGTCAGACGTAGCCCGATTCTTAACAGATGAAGAAATTCTCGCCTGCGAGATTCATATAATCCTAAACCGACCTATGACCGTTGCGGCGAAACACGCATTTCGCTTGAATGTCAAACCGATAAGTCTTCCGGCAATCGCTTCGAGGATATTCCGACAGGCGCATATTAAGCGATATGTCGATTACTTGCGGATGGATGTTGAGAGTAGCGGTTGGCGGTGGTGAATAATGGATTTGGGTAATAAAAACAACACTAAATGAGAAAAATATCTATGGGAACGGCACATTTTATCAATCTGACAGAGTGTAATCGGCTGAATCAGCCACAAAGGGCTATCAAGATACGCAGCGACAGCATTGTGCGTGTTTTCGAGAAAGTAGATCACTGGTCTGACGGGGATGTTCATTTGAACGTGGTTGTTCAGGAGGGGTCGAATAATGAGATATTCGTTATGGAATCTCCCGAAGAGGTGCTGCGGTTAATCGAACAGGCACGAGACGAAAACATTTTGCCTTGAAAAAATCGGCCTGTGTTTTAACACACCTTCCCCATTTCCTCAAAAATAATTCCTATTTTTGCAGGAAACCATAAACAAATAGACAGGACAGAGACACAGAATTAGCACATAATCAATAAGCATTAGCTCACTTAATTGCTTTTCGGAACTTGGCCGTTTCAATAGCAGACAATTAAGAGTACGT
>QMCD01007583.1_pt1 | contig 10063 bp, 9 predicted proteins | sample 1821841 | NCBI WGS metagenome assembly QMCD01 (sample SAMN01991225, study PRJNA193472) | Termite gut metagenome, whole genome shotgun sequencing project. | isolation source: worker | host: Macrotermes natalensis
CAGTTCTTCTCTCTTTCTTCTTACCATAACTAAAAACAGCCTCCTTTGATATTTTATCATCGAAAGCTGCTTTTACAGACTTTTTTTCACAGGGCCGTACAAAATGACTTACTAAGAACAATTGTTGCAACGTAATCCTATTCATTGCCCTGCAATCTTTTGTATGCCCCGGTCAGGCATATCCGCTCAAATACGAAACCGTATTTTACTGTGAAGTATCTTATGTTTACTTATGGGTATTCCTCATGGGTCAAGGAACCTGCGGCGCATTTTAATGCCCCGGCGGTTTAGAACCTGCGGCTCTAAAAACTCCCTCAAAGGCAAAGGCGCACACAATCGTGAAATGCCATACTTTGCCATCCTATAAAATCACTTCAATCCCACGTTTTTGCTTACGATGCTTTTTCGTCCTTCTGATGCCGCTACTTCTTCTTCGTATCCTTCCCGGCTTCCTGCTCTTCTATCTCCCGCTGTAACTGATTTTCAAAGCTTTGCTTTTGCGGCGGCAATTTCCCCCTGTGGAAAAAAGCGTATGTCCTGTTTTTTATTTCTGTACCCACATTCCCCATCACAGACCGGAATGTAACAACCTGTACGGCGGCGCGCTCCTCCGAATCCGGTTCTTCCATATCCGGCTCTTCTATGTCCTCCGGCGGAACAGGAATGGAATCAATGCAGTGTATTTCCTTCGGCGTCGTACTCAAAAGATAATACTTTCCTTTGAATTCCACCACCATAACCGTTTTTTCCCTGTCGATAGCTATCCTGTCCGCAATAGAAATAAGCCTGCCGGGTTCATGGCTTCGCCATCTTCCTGCCCCGGCAGGTTTTTGCTTCATCCCTTTTTGCAACGCCCGTTTGCCAACAAACTTTGTCAAGTAGTACGCGCCAATCAATATGGCGGCCAAAAATACAATGACAAGAACAATACTACCTACGTTAAGCTCCGGGGCAAACTGCGTGTCCGGCACGCTATCCGTGATAGCATTATACCGCCACATCCATATATTCCCCGCAATCGATTTTTATACCTGCATACGCATGAACTCCGTATAAGCGTCCACAATCCTGTTTCGCACCTGCACCACCAGGTTCAGCGCCATTTCCGATTTTGTACCGTTTATCATCACCTGCGCCAGGTTGTCCACCTCGCCGGCAAGCAACGCCTCTGTATCCGCCGCCGATACCTCATAAAGCCTGTCCGCTTCCTGTATCGCGCCTGTCAGCGCATCCTGGAAGTTTGAACCCTCTACCTCTTCCGTCGGCCTTTTCAGCGTTCCAAACCACTGATCCAAACCGGAGGGCGTTCCAATACCACTTACGGCCATTTAACTACACCCCCTATTGGCGGCCAATGTCGAGCGCCGACATCGCCATAGTCTTTGTGGAATTCAACACAGTGATGTTCGCCTCGTAAGAACGCGTGGCGGACATCATATCCACCATTTCCCGCGCAAGCTCCACATTCGGCATTTCCACATACCCGAATTCATTCGCGTCGGGATGCGAAGGGTTATACTCCAGCTTCAGCTCGGCCTGGTCTTCCCCGATTTCCGTAACGCGCACGCCGCTGCCCGCAACGCCCGCTATAGATGAATTCAAAGCCTGCGTGAACGACTGCGGTTCCCTCTGCTGGAAAACCACATACCGGCGCCGGTATGGCAAGCCTTCCGCCGTCCTTGTCGTGTTAATATTCGCAACATTCTCCGCCACCACATCCATGCGTAACCTCTGCGCGGTAAGCGCCGAGGATGAAATATCCATAGAACCTAAAAATGACATGATACGCTCCTTTCCAAAACCAAAAGAAAAACTACTGACCCTTGATAGCCGTCCGTAGCTGGTTAAACTGACCGTTCACCTTCCGCAAAAGCGCGTTGTAAAAAATAACGTTTTTAGCGAAATCAGTCATTTCCTTATCAATATCCACATTATTGCCATCCATACGTTCTACCGTATTGGATGATGTAACGACCCCGTCGATCCCCTCTAGGTTATTCTGCCCAATATCCATGTGCCGGGGGCGGGTCTTCCTGAACACAAAACTCTCGTCGTCCAGCGCGTCCTTAAAAATCGATTCAAACTGAAGCTCGGAAGCCTTGAAATCCGGGGTGTCTACATTCGCAACGTTATTCAGAATAATAGAATTGCGCTGCCATGACGCGTTAAGCCCGCGCTCCGGTAATTCTATCCCGCTGAAAATATTTAAAGCCAACCGCCGCATCCCCTTCCTGATCAAATTATTCCTAACACTATTATAATTATATCGGGAAAAACATTCCAAACTTTAGCGCATTTTAAAAAATATTTTTATTCCCCCTGAAAGCCAACCAATCCGTCAACCACGCTCACCAGTTTGCCGATCTCCGGTTTTGAAAGCTGTTCGTTCGCGCCCACCTGTTTGCCCTTCTCCCGCATTTCTTCTGTAACGAGCGAAGAGAAAATAATGACGGGGAGATCCCTTAAGACTTTATGGTCTTTGACCAGCTTTGTCAACCTGTGGCCGTCCATCTGCGGCATTTCTATATCGGTAATAATGCAGCTTACGTTTTGGTGCATCATCGTCGGGTCCTCGCCCAACCCTTCCAGAAAATCCCACGCTTCCTGCCCGTTGTCAAAATGCTTCACATTGTCGTACCCCGCCGTCCCGAGCGCCTCTAAAATCATCTTGGAAAGCAACACGGAGTCTTCGGCAATCACAATGGGGTGGCTATCCCTTCCCCTGTCGCCGAGCGCGTAGATTTCCGACATCTTAAGGCCCGTTTCCGGGGCAATGTCCGTTACGATCTTCTCAAAGTCCAGTATAGTGATGAGATGCCCCTGGAACTGCGCCAGCCCGGTAACAAGGCCTTCGTTGCCCCCGTAGATCGTAGCGTCCGGCTTCTCAATATCGTTCCACGATATCCTGTCGATCCCTTCCACTGTATGAACCCTGAAAGCGATATGCATCTGGTTGAAGTTCGTGATAATGAATAAATCTTTCTCATTAAGCTCATCCGAATGCAACCCTAAATACCCCGGCAGGTCGATCACCGTAATAACGATGTCTCGCGGCTTAAAGACGCCCTCCACCGACGGATGGGAATGCGGCATTGGCGTAACAGGACACGACATCATGATTTCCCGTATTTTAGCAACATTAATGCCAAATGTATTGCCGGATACCGTGAACTCCATGATCTCCATTTCGTTTGTGCCGGTCTCGAGCAAAATATCTTGCTTTTCACGCGTTCTTACCGCTTCCATACCACGCCCTACCTTTTCATTGATATAATGTAACCATACAATTTAGCATCATTATACCATAAAAATCAATTATGCGAACATAATTTTTACTGTTTGGGCAAATTTCAAGTTTTTTTTTACGATGCCCGATGAAATACCGCTGTTAATTTGCTATAATACACTATATATTTACAATTATAGTATTGTCCAGTCTAAGGGGGTTCCTATGGAAAAAACGTTTATGCCGGAATTTGCAAACGCTTTTCAATGCGCCGGGCCGGCCTGTGAATACAGTTGCTGCCAGGAATGGATTATTACGATCGACAAAAAAACATATAACAAGTACCGCGCCGCGAAGGATCCCTGGCTGAAAGCCCGTGTTTCACAAGGGCTCAAGCGTACCCCCGGCGGCGATTCCCAGCAGTACGCCTCAGTCATGCTTGATAAAGAAACCGGTTTGTGCCCTTTTTTAGACGAACAGAGTTTATGCGCCTGGCAAAAAAAACTGGGCGAGGAATACCTTTCCCTTACTTGCCGGCAATACCCGCGTACCGCGTACAAATTTGACGACAGGTTTGAATACACGTTAAAACCCAGCTGCCCCGAGGTCGCGCGCATCGGTATGTTGCCGGATAAGCCCCTTTCGTTTATTATGGCGGAGACGGATCCTTCGGTTTCGTACAGGCCCATTGCGCACTACGATCCGCGGTACTTTCGAATGATACGTGATTTTGTAATCGACATTTTGCAAGACCGGTCGTTTTATTTTGAATACCGATTGATTTTGCTTGGCCTTTTCCTTCAAAAAGCCACACAAAGTACTTACAAAACCATCAATGGCGTCATAGCCGAATACCGCACCCTCTTTAAAGACAAGTCTATTATCGACCAATTCGCCTCCCTGCCCGAGATTCCCACGCTGCAATTCGCCGTCTGGGAAAAACTGAACCAGCTTCTTGACCACAGGATCAGTTCCAAGAGCTATGTCGCGCTGATAAAAGATACGTTCCATGGGCTTGGCGTCCACACAGAGGTGCAGAAAGCCGACACGTTTTATAAAAACTATTTTGACGCGCTTATGAAATATGAAAAAACATTCACGGCATGGGAACATGTCTTTGAAAACTATTTTGTAAACGACGTATTCATGCACCCCTATGACCTTATTGGGTATAACGCCAAAGAACAAAAACTGGAATCGTCCATAATCTGGGATTATTATATCTACCTTTGCGTTTCCTACCGCATACTAAAGCTGCATTTTGTCGGCATCCACAGCTTAAAAGGCAGCCTTTCCAATGATGACGCCGTTTCCATCATTTCGAAATACGACCGCGCCGTGTTTGGCCACTTCAAAGAGCTGATCACGGAAATCACCAACTGGCTCAAAGAGAAAGACGCTTCCACCCTCGCCTATATGGCTGTGCTAGTCCGCACATAAGCCTGATTCCAAAATAATAACGCCAGTCCCAATACAGAAAAATCTCTTTTAGGTTTTTCTGTGTTGGGACTGGCATTACATTCGCTATTCTGCATCCCTTTTTGGGACTCGGGTATTCCTCATGGGTCAAGGAGCCTGCGGCGCATTTGAATGCCTCTGGCAGTTCAGAACCTACGATTCTAAAAACTCCCTTAAAGGCAAAGACACGAGCAAACGGGAAATGTCATGTCTTACAATTCTACAAAACTATCTCTCTATTCTGTCGTCTGGTCTACATTACTGAACTACCATCCTTCCGGATTACTAAGGTCGCCGACCTTAGTCGGTTTCAAGGGGAATGCGGAACGACCGCGCCCCGATGGGCGATACAGGGAGTGCAGCATTCGCTGAACGCGAGGTGAGCAAGCCGCTGTCCGAGCCCGCAGTGAAGCGGGAATAAGGGGGATTGTCAAGGGGGGCTAAGGGAGAAATTCCGAATCTTCCTGCCCCCCTTGACGCCCAGCGGCAGCGTCATCACCATCCACGGTGGTAAGTGTTTCCGTTTCAACAACAACACAGGAGCGAGTTCAAATCCCGCCTCCCTACCCGGGGTATATACAAACCTTATTAAACTGTCACTCATAAAAAGACCCAAAAGACGCGTGGCCTGTATTGATCAGCGGTTCCCTTGGGGCAGAACGCGTGCCCTTTAGCGCAGGGTACAGGGCTTGCCCTACGATATAATACTCGTTAATTCACTCTATCTTCCGCAATCGACTCCTTGTACGCCTTTCGTTCCTTGTACTTAGCCTGAAACAGCGTAATGCACAACGCCGCGATCAGCAGCAGGCCGTATGTGAACGTCTTCCAGTTCGTATCGATTTTAAGCAGTGTGAACATCTGGGTAATAAACTGCAGCAACAGCACGGAAAGCACGACGCCCAGCACCTTGCCGCGCCCGCCGTCCGGGTGCACCCCGCCCAGCACAACGATCAGAATAGAGAGCAGCGTATACGTCGCGCCGTAGTCCGACTTTGCGGAGTTGAAATGCGACGTCATGATAATGCCCGCGACAGCCCCCAAAGCGCCGGACAGGGCATACGTCATGCGAATGACCTTCTTGCAGTTTATGCCCGAATACTGCGCGGCTTCCTTATTGCTTCCGAGAAAATATATCTGGTGGCCAAAAACCGTGTTTCGCATAATGAAAACGACTACAGCCAGCACGCCGATAAATACAAACAATACGATGGGGATCTCAATACTGCCCAGCGGGATGCTGCCGTTCGCGATAAACTTGAAATTATCCGGCAGCCCTGTCACCGCCGGCCCCGAGGTGATCCCCAACCCCAGCCCGGTAAAGAGCTGCAACCCGCACAACGTCACCAGCATAGGCGGCAGATTCAGACTGGAGATCAGCACCCCGTTAAAAAGCCCGCCGCCAAAGCCCACGGCAACGCCCGCCACGATGCCTACTACGATGCCTAAATTAGACCCGCCCATCGCCAGAATGATATAGGCGGCGATGATGCCCGCGAGGTTTGCCAGCCCGACCAGCGACAGGTCTATCCCGCCCGAAATCATGCAGAGCATAACACCCAGCGCAATGATGCCGAATTCCGGGAACTGGAATATCATGGAGCGCACGTTCGCCCACGAATAGAAACTGCCCGGGCTCAAAATCGCCATCAGCACAAATATGCCGACGATCAGCGCGAGCAGCGTCAGAATGCTGTTATCAATCTTTTTTCTCTGTTTTACCATTGTGTTTTTCATATTCATACCGTCACCCCGTTAAACCTTTGAGCTTTGCGACGCCCGCAACGCCTTGATGGACGTGATCGCCGTGCCTATGATGATAAGGATCGCCAGGATAAAACTCTGCCAGTGTGTCGGTACGCCCAGCATAATCAGGTTGTTTTGTATCAGCGTGATCAAATACACCCCCAGCACGGTGCCGATAATGGTGCCGTGGCCGCCGGTAATGCGCGTACCGCCCAGCACCACGGCGGCAATCACCATCATTTCGCCGCCCATCAGGTTTGTGGGGCTGGCCGTCCGGTTTAATATGCACGACGCCATGGCCGCCACGCCCACAATGCCGCCGACAAATATATACACAAAGAACTGTATGCCCTTTACGTTAAACCCGGCGATAGAAGCGGCCTTTTTGTTGCCGCCGATGGCGTAGATGCCGCGGCCCAGCCTGGTATATTTCAGCAGCAGCGCGACAACCACCGCGAAAACGACGGGTATGATAAACAAAATCGTCAGTGAATACGTCAGCCCCTGCGGCGATTCATACGTAAAGAGGTACTGCCGGAATACGGCGTCCACCGTGCTTGGCAGCCGCGAATTTTCCGTGGCCCCGAACACCCCGACCAACGCGCCGTTTAAGATGCTGCTCACACCCAGCGTGGCAATCAGCGGGGGGATCTGTATCTGCCCGATCAACACCGCGTTTATGACCCCGCACCCCAGCCCGATCAACACCGCGATCACAAACGGGAACACGATGTTGTCTATCCCCGTATCCGTCATGATCTTTATGGGGATATAAAGGGCGCAGCACGCCACCGCCGGGAAGGAAACGTCTATGCCCCCCGAAACGATGACGATCATCTCGCAAATGGCGAATATGAGCATCACCAGCGCCGCGCGGGACAATGTGATAACCGTCGCGAAATCGAAAAACGTACTGTTGACCATCCCGATAATAAGGCTCAGGCCGATGATCACGTAAACAATAATCATCTGGCTTGAGGCGAGCACTTCTTTTGTCTTTGTCGCCTTTACTGTCTTAGCTGTCCGTAGTGTCCTTGCTTCATTCATGATTGCGCGTCTCCTTCCTTGCCGCTCAGCAGGTTGGCGAGCGTCGTCTCATCGATGCTGTTGTCCACAGTCTTAATGACCCTGCCGTCAAATACGACAATCATTTTATTACAGTTGTGGATCAGCTCGGGTAAATCGTCTGAAATGATTATGACGCCAATGCCCCTTTGCGCCAGATCGCGCAGAATGGCGTGTATCTCGGATTTTGAACCGATATCCACGCCCACTGTCGGCCCGTTTAACACAATGAGCTTTGGGTTTGTGTTCAGCCACTTAGCGATAACCACTTTCTGCTGGTTTCCGCCGGAAAGCGTGCTGATGGGCGGCTCGACAGACGGCGTGGCCACGCGCAGCTTGGAAACCCAGCCGTCCGCCGCCTGTTCCATCGCGCCGTCATCCATCCGTCCTCTTGCAAAATAATCCTTTAAAGAAGCCGCGATGGTGTTGTCCAGTATAGACCGCTCCAAGAAAAGCCCCTGCGTTAGGCGGTCTTCCGGCACATAGGCGATTTTGTTGTCTATCGCGTCGTCTATACTGCCGATCTTGATTTCCTTCCCGTTCAATATAATCTTGCCGCTGTCCGCGGGCGCGATGCCAAAAAGCGCGTCGCCGATCTCGCCGCGCCCCGACCCCAAAAGGCCGGTGATCCCTAAAATGTCGCCTTTATTCATCGTAAAGCTGACGTCTGAAAACGCATCCTTTCTGTTCAACCCCTCCACGCGCAATATCACCTCGTCATTCGGCTCCGGCTCATACTTCACATCCTCTATATCATGCCCTGTGAGGTCATGTATAAAGCGTTCCTTGTTGTACGCTTCTTTCACATCGCTCGAAATCGTCTCCCCGTTCCGAAGTACGGTGATCCTGTCGGCAATCTCAAATATCTCGTCCAGCTTATGGTTCACCAGCATCACGGCAAGCCCTTTTTCCTTTAGGTTCCGCATCACGGCAAACAGCTTGTCGATCTCCCTTGCCGTTAAAGCAGTGGTCGGCTCGTCCAGAATAATCAGCTTTGCGTCGTTAAAAATAGCCCTGCAAATCGCGACGATCTGCTTATTCGCGACAGAAAGCCGCTCCAGCAGGATATTGGGGTCTACATTCGCCCCGATCGTCTTCATAGATTCCAGCGCCATCTCTTTGGATTGTTTCCAGTTTACTGTCTGCTTCCCCTCTACAAAAAGGCGGTTCATAGATATGTTTTCGGCAACGGATAAATTGGGGAACACCGCAAAGTCCTGATAAATCACCTGAATACCCATTTTGATGGCGTCAAGCGGTTTTGCGATCTCCACTTTTTTCCCTTCCACGAATATTTCGCCCTGATCCGGCTTGTACACGCCGGAGATTACTTTAATAAGCGTAGACTTGCCGCAGCCGTTTTCCCCCGCCAGGCAATGTATCTCCCCGCTTTTTATCTCAAAATCCACACCCTTTAAAGCTTTTACGCCCCCAAAAGACTTTCGGATCCCGTTCAACTTCAGGAAAGTATTTGTCGCTTCCATGTTTCCCCCTATCGATAAAAGAAGCCGAACCTTATACAGTTGCGCTGCATAAGGTTCGGCTGTCCATCATACTTTTCCCCGCAGCAGTATTAATTAATAGTGATAGGTCTCATCCGCCACATTGGTTTCGTCGATATAGACATAGGACTGCGCGTAGAATACCGGTCGTCCGGCGTCATTTTGCTGCAATGTCATCTCCTGGTACCCTTGAATGTACGTATCCGCGATACCGTTCGCCTCGATGTCGGCGATCGTGCCGTCGAGCATCGCTTTTGCAATCGTGATCTGCGCCATTGCCGCGTAAGCGGAATCCCAGAAGTAGAAACCGGTGATCACGCCGTCTTCCACATACTGGCCGGAAACGGACCACAGCGAGAACCCTACGAGCGTTACCTTGCCCGCCAGCCCCAGCTCTTCCACCGCACGGGCCGCCCCCGCGACGTCTGTGGAAGCGGAACCCTGTATCGCTACGATATCCGGGTTGGCTGTAAGCGCTTCTTTCGCCTGGTTGTAGGCTTCTTCCTGATCGTCTTTTGTCTCATATTTGCCGATCAGCTCCATATCCGGGTAATTGGCTTTCTGGTACTCTTCCGCGCCGCCGGTCCACTCCATGTGCGTCTGCGACGTCAGCGCGCCCACAAGCTGTATATACTTGCCTGTGCCGCCTACATGCTCGCCAATGTTCTGCATCATCAGCTCGCCTACGAATATGTTGTCCAGCGCTTCCACGTCGTAATCGATGTTTGCCATGTTGGCCGCTTCATGTGTGATCACAATGATACCCTGCGCGCGGGCTTTTTCCAAAACCGGCTCCATCGCTTCCGTATCAAAAGGCGTCACGCAGATCGCGTCCCATTCTTCCGCCAACAGGGATTCCACATAAGCCGCCTGGTCGGCGCCTTCCACGGAGCCACCATAGAAGATGTTGTCGCTGTACTGCTCATTGTACATCTTAACGCCGTTTTCCATTCTCTCAAACCAGGCGATAGACGTCATTTTAGGCACAACAGCGATCTTCCAGCTCCCACCGGCAGCCGCGGGCGCTTCACTCGCGGGTGCTTCGCTTGCGGGCGCTTCGCTCGCG
>QMCD01002550.1_pt1 | contig 10060 bp, 8 predicted proteins | sample 1821841 | NCBI WGS metagenome assembly QMCD01 (sample SAMN01991225, study PRJNA193472) | Termite gut metagenome, whole genome shotgun sequencing project. | isolation source: worker | host: Macrotermes natalensis
TCCCTGCCGGTGGCGGAGAATCTCCTCGGAAGAGACTTCCACTGCACGGAGGCGAATCGCAAGTGGGTTGTCAAATTCCGGAATCAGCGCCTCCTGTAATTGCGGCGCGGTGGTAGTGTCCAGCCTGCCGTCCAGCGCCAGATTGATTCCGTCGCCGGTCTGTGTCTTGATAATGTTCATTTTGTGCATCTCCTTTTTATAATTTTTAAGCCTTAAAACTCTATATCGACGATCTGATCCGGCGCAAACCTTTTATACACCGTAATTTCCAGTCTCGGACCAGTCGGGCTATGCTGAACGCATACCTTTATATCGTCCGCGACGCCCTCGATGATTTTAAGCTCCAGGTCACGGTCCGCAAGCTCTGCCGGTTCCTGCGGGTCGGGGGAAACGCCCGGTGCTCCGGCAAAGGCGATTTGCGTAAAATTGGGGTTCCAAATGTAGCCGTGCATTCCCAAACCCATGCCGTCCATGTAAAACAGCGGCTGTCCGGCCAGCGCGGCGGGGTCGGCGTCAGTGCGAGTAAGATACTCCAAAGCCTTGCTGATCATGCCAAAGATGCTTTTATTCGCGTCGTTCCTGCTGCCAAGCTTCATCAACCGTTTCTTTGTTTCATAATCCAAACCCTTTACGCCTGTGTCACAGTCGATGGTGAGGGAAAACGCCGCATTATCGGTGGATACCCAGCAGCGTCCGGGGGAGATGGAAAGCGTGGGCTCAACAACCGAAATGATTTCTTCGGCAAGCAATCTGATGTGCAGTACCTCCTTTGGCGGGAAGCTGTAACAGGTCGCCAGATGCTCAACCCTGTTCATTGCGGATTCAGCTTCACCGTGACGGACAAGAAACTTATCAGAGCGCATACAATTTTCCTCCTGATTCAAAATAGATATTGGCTTAAGCGTCAACCTGCATGCCGTTATACCGCAGAGCCAGCATAGTTATATCGTCAGCCTGCAGGGCGCCGTCGGCAAATTTGTCTATCTCAGCCTTTATTGCTTCGGTAAACTCTTTCACCGCAAGGCCTGTATTATTTTTTGCTGTGATTAGTAAATGGGGATCGCCGAACAGGGAGTCGTCATTGTTTACGGCCTCGGTCACGCCGTCTGTGTAGAGGAACAGCTCGTCGCCGGGGTTTAGCGTAACTTCCTGCTGGGTGTAGAAGGTGTCGTCCATTCCGGCCAGCACGAAACCGGCCTTCGATTTAAGCCAGCCGTATTCCTCGCCCGTTTTGATTAGCGGCGGGTTGTGCCCCGCGTTAACGAACGTAAACCTGCCACTGGGTATATCCAAGTACCCCAGGAATGCCGTGACGAACATCCCCACGTCGTTGTTCTTGCAGAGCATCTTGTTTACGATTCCGAACACGACCTCCGGGCGCTTGCCGGAGAGGGCCGTGTTCTGTATGAGCGTCTTGGCAATCACCATAAACAGCGCGGCAGGAACGCCCTTGCCGGATACGTCCGCCATGACCACGGCCAGGGTGTTGTCGTCTATGAGGAAAAAGTCGTAGAAATCGCCACCCACTTCCTTTGCGGGCTGCATACTGGCGTAGACGTCAAACTCCTTGCGGTCCGGAAACGCCGGAAAAATGCAGGGGAGCATACTGGCCTGTATCTGTGTGGCAACGTCCAGCTCCGCGCCTATACGCTCTTTTTCTGCCCGTTCGCGGGCAATTCGGTCTATAGAGGCTTTGAGGTCGGACGTCATCTTGTCAAATGTCCTTGACAAAAGCCCCAGCTCGTCGTTGGAGGTAAGCCCGATATGTACGTCCAGATTGCCGAGTCCAAGCTGTGACACGCCGCTTGTGAGTTGCTTTAACGGTTTATTGACCTGCATGGAAATCAGCAGGAAGGCACATAACAGCATCACGATTGAGGCGGCGGCTATAATCAGCGAATAGCGGTTGTTTTGCCGCTGAACCTCTGCAAATATTTCGTTTTCCGGTACCTGCACGGAGAGCAGCCAGCCGTTGTCCATCGCACGCCGGAAAACCATGTAGCGGATGCCGTCCAGCTCAAAGGAGTCGCTGTCAACGTCCCATGCCAGCCGTGAGAATGAGGCCCCCGCGTGGCTTTCATCGTAAGTGTCGGTGATGATGTAGTCCTTGTCCGGGTAGCCCAGCAGTACAAAGCTGCCGTCCGTGGGCTTGGTGGCGGTGAGGCTTTCCACAACCCCGTCGATCTGCCAGTCCAGCGTTGATATGCCTATGAGTTTCACGTCAGGTGAAAATACGCCCGTGCCCGCCGTAATCATAAAGCTGCGCGTCGCGTTGCCGTCGTCAATGTAAGGCTTCGTCCACACCACCTGCTGCGGGGCCGTTATCTGGTCGAATATCTCCCGGTACCAGCCGGAATTGGTGTAGTCATACTCGTCCATGTCAGAATCGTCAAAGATGATTCCGCCATCTCCAAAAAAGCTGTAAAAGCCCGCGTGATAGGTGCTTTCATTGAAGGCATAGGGCTCAAACCAGAATCCACCGCCCACTGCCGAGGGGAAGCTCTTTAGATACTCCCCCGAGAGAACCTTTCCCACAGCCGGTTCCTGGGATTCATAGGTGAGCTGGCCGCCGATGGAGTAGCAGAAAGCGCCGGTTTCAATCTCCGCAATGATTTTGTTGACCTTCTCCGTCTCAAACTCTATTGTCCTTGAGATGTTAGCGAGTCGCATCCGCTTGTAGTTTTCAGTCGTGTACAAGGAATATAATACGAACGAGACGCCCAGCACAGCCAGCAACGCCAGAACCGTAGCCATGATTTTTGTCCGTATTGAGTGCATGCCGCGCTGTCACCTCCCCGGTAATCACCAGAATAATAACACAACAGACGACCTAAAAATCCGGGCTGCGTAAAATTCGACCAAAACTGCGCGAACTCCATTATTACAGCACGCCTGTGCCGGACATTATGTCATCCATGAAAATAATGTACCATAGGAAACCGCCAAAAAACTGCCCCTGCGTAAAATTCGCCCGAAACTGCGCGAACTCAAATTTGTGAGGCAAATTATATAAAACACCGCGCCAAACTATTGCCCTGCGTAAAATTCGACCGAAATTGCGCGAAATTAACCGGTTGAGCTTCTTCTTTTTTCATCTTATTTATGCTACTATGAAACCCAGCGGGTATTGGGATGCTGTGACAAATTTGAGAACAAGGATGTGAAGACATGCTTAGGGTTGCAATTTGTGACGATGATGCGGCGGAAGTTAGGAGGGTCGAAAGCTATGTACAGGCCTATTCAGATTTTGACATAACTACTTACATCAACTCCGAGGAACTGGCGCAGGATATTGCAGACGGCACAGTGTACGATTTGTATTTGCTGGACATAGTGATGCCTGACCTCGACGGGATTGAGCTTGCGCAAATAATCCGAAGAACCGATAACGAAGCGGCGATTATTTTCCTTACCAGCCACGACGGGCACGCGAGAGCGGCTTTCCATGTACGTGCGGCGCAATATCTCACAAAGCCTGTGGGCTATGAAATGCTGCGCCGCGAGATGGACATCGCTATCACCACTGTGAAAGAGAGAAACGCGCGAACCTTCCTGCTAAAAACGAACTCAGAGACAATAGCTATTCCATTCCATCGGATCGCGTACTGTGAGCTTGTGGATCGCGCCATGATTTGCGAAACCGCAACCGGAGAACGGCACAGGGGCGTCACTTTGCGCGTGCCTTTTGACGAGGCCGTGTCAGAGTTGATGAAGGACGCCCGCTTCCTGCACCCTCACATGTCTTTTGTGGTCAACATGGACTTTGTCGGGAGCATTCAGGGTCAATCTCTGATTATGCGGGGCGGTGTGTCTATCCCCATCACGCATGGCGCTATGAAGACAATAAAAGGCAAGTATTACGATTATTTTTTTAAAAGCAAGGAGGCGGGCGGGAATGATTCTTGACAGGATGATGCCGTACCTTGGGCCGGTGATCGTTATCGCGAACTTTACAATCATCTTTCTGTGCCTGCGTCCAAAGTACGGTATGGCCTTTACCCTTGGAGCGCTTGCGGCTTGCGCGGTGGGGGTTCATTGCCTTGTTGTATTTGGAATAAGCGGATACACGCCCCTTGAAAGGTTCACCGGCGTTTTGTTCGCGCCGGCGATGCTGTTGCTATTTGAAGGGCAGACCTTCCAGAAGCTGTTCGCCATCTTTATGCCTTACCAGCTCGGGGCTCTAACCACGCACCTCGCTGACGCAATCGTGGGCATCACCATAGGCTACGATAACCCCAAAACAACAGAGGTGTATGTTGTACTCTCCCTGATTATGCTGGGGACATACATATTGCTTGTACATCTGTACGGGCGTAAGCTGTTTGACAGGATGTTCGTGGAAAACGGCCGCGGCGAGTGGGCGCTCTATGCCCTGGGTACGATATTTTCGTTTTTTCTCGTCCTGACGCTGGACTGGCGCTCGATAGGGGCCGCCACATATTTCGGGCTGATCCTGTTCATTTTGTGGGGTATGGCTGTTCTTTGCTATACGATCATAAATTCCCATGAAAAAACAGCGCAGGAGTACAACACCCAAACGCTGCAATTGCAGATGAAGGCTATGCGGGAGCAAACTGAGGACGACAAAAAGCACCGTGACGATATGGAAAACCTTCGGAACGATATGCGCCGGGAGCTCGCCGACATGGTGGAGCTTTACCGCGCCGGCCGGGATAACGAAGCGGATGAGATATTTATTGGCTTGCAGGGTTCCCAAACCGAAGCGGCCTCTGAAATTGTCTGCGCGGAGCCTGTGCTTAACGCGGTGTTCTCCCGGTTTATGCGCAAAGCGGCAGATATGGGCGTCAAGCTGTATGTTAGCTCTGACGTCCCGGGCACATTGCGCGTAGACGCAATCCAGCTTTCGGTCATGGTTTCAAACGCACTGGAAAACGCGCTGGTCGCTACAGCAAAGGTGACGGAGAGAAACAGGCGGATAGTCCGCGTGAAGTTGATCAACAAAAACCAGCAGCTTGGCTTGGAGGTCACAAATCCCTGCGCCGAGCGTGTTGAGTTTGACGCCGATGGCCTTCCAATCGCGCGCGAACACGGCCACGGCATCGGCGTGCGCTCTATTGCCGCATACGCGGCTCAGAATGACTATCTGCTGGACTTTAAATACAGCGCGGCAAGGTTTACGATGCGGTTGATAATAACGGATGGGGTAAGCGCCGATGTACATTGAAAACGCGAGGGCATTCATCGGGCCGTTTATGATCGTCGCCAACATTGTGGCCATCTACCTGTGCCTGCGCCCTAAACGCAGAATCACATTCACACTTCTGGTGCTGCTGGCATACGCGGTGGCGGTACATGGGGTACTCATGATCCTGCTGCGGTTCGTGGGCGCAATAAGCGTTTTTATGGGAAGCCTTGTCGGCATACTGTTTTTACCGGTATTTGTATTTCTGTTCAGGGGGCAGGTGTTTCAGAAGGTCTTTGCCTTCTTTATCGCGTTCCAGCTCTCGGGCCTGTTGACTGCCTTTACCGAAATGCTGGTCGGCGTAACAGTTGGCTATCAGAACCCCCGGGCACAGCTTGTTCTGCTTATTTTATCCTTGCTGCTGCTTTGCGTCATGATGCTTCTGCTGCGGATGTTCGGCAGGCCGCTGTTCGCCCGCGTATTTATAGACGGTGAGCACGCCAATTGGGCGCTGTATTCCCTGGGCGCCGTAGTGTCGTATGTGTTGATCGCGCTGCTGCAATGGACGGCGGTTGGCGGCGCGCTGTATGCCGGCCTTGTGCTGTTCATCCTGTGGAATCTCACTGTGCTGTGTGTTGCGATCATCAACACGCATAAAAGGGCGGAAAAGGAAAATCAGGCCCAAATTCTGCTCGTTCAGATGGATTTACTGCGGGAGCAGATAGACGCCGAAAAAAAGCACCGTGCCGACATGGCGATACTGCGCCACGACATACGCCATGAAGCCGGCGTCATCGCCGAGCTGTACCGGGCCGGAAAGGCCCATGACGCCGAAGCTGTCTATGCTGAGTGGCAGGATTCACTTTCCAAAGCGGCTCCGGCATCGCCAGGCACTGAACCTGCGACGGCGCTTGAAGGGGTGAGCATGGATGTCGGTTAACAACGCAATTCTGTTAATCGGGCCGGTCGTATTGGCCGTAAATATCGCGACGATGTTTCTGTGCTTCCACACAAAGAGAGGCATGCCCTTTACGATCGCCGCGCTTGTGGTTTACGGAACTGCCGTCCATTTTTTCGCAGCCCCTTTCCTTCTGAGTTCCTTTCTCGCGGATTTCGGCGGCGTTGTCATACTGCCGATGATGTTGTGGCTGTTCAAAGGGCATCCTTTCCAAAAAGTGTTTGCTTTTTTCATGCAGTACCAGCTCACATCTGTTCAAATCGCTATGGCCGATGCGTTGGTCGGAGTGTCTATCGGCTACCAGAGCAAACACGCACAAGCTCTGTTTTTTATCATTTCGCTGCTGCCATTGGGCGTATACATGGCGCTTGTGTGGCGGTTCGGTCGCAGTCTCTTTGAACGGCTGTTTGTGGGCGGTGACCAAAGGGGTTGGATGATTTATTCGTTCGGCGCTGCATTTTCGTTCATGCTCGTGGTTAAGCTGCGATGGCAGACGGCCGGGGTCCCTCTATATATAGCCCTTATGCTGTTCATCTCCTGGAGTTTTGCGATTCTGTGCTATACCATCATCAAAAACCACGAAAAAGCGGCGCAAGAGCATCTCGCCAAAACGCTGAAGCTTCAGATGAGTACCATGCGGGAACAAATCGACGCCGATAAAAAGCACCGCGACGAAATGGCGATCCTGCGCCACGATATTCGGCATCAGGCCGGCGTCATCGCCGAGCTGTACCGCTCGGGAAAGGCGCAGGAGGCTGAAACTGTCTATTCTCAATGGCAAGACAGGCTCTGCCAAAACTCGCAGCACAGCTTATGAAGCAGGTGTGACGATTGTTGATGTAATTCTAATACATAAAAAATTCTCAGGAGGGTGAAACGGCTTGAAACGTATGGCAATATGTGACAACAAACACGATACAGCCCAATGGCTGGAGGGCATAGTCAGAGATGCCTATGATTTTGATATTTCTGTCTACAACAACTCGGAAGACTTGGTGAGAGACATAAGCATAGGCATTGTTTACGAACTGTATATACTTGAAGTCGACACAAAGCCGCTGGATGGCATAGAAATCGCGCGCTTAATCCGAGAGCGGGACAGCATGGCGGCAATAGTTTATCTAACCGGCAACGAGAGGCGAGCGTTGGATGCGTTTAGCGTCCGGGCTTCGCAGTACCTAATAAAGCCTGTAAGCGGAGATGTCCTCCGTGGCGAGATAGATGCCGCCCTCAAAACCATGAAGGCCAGAAAGGCAGGAACCTTTCTTTTAAAGACGCGCGATGGCATAAAGTCAATCCCCCTTTTCAAAATCGTCTACTGCAGATTAAAAGGCCGCGTCCTGTGTTGTAAAACGTCTGACGGTGAAGAATATATGAGCGTAACAACACGAACATCATTCGAGGAAGTCACGGCCAAGCTTTTGGGTGACAGGCGTTTTTTTCGATGCCACTTGTCCTATGTGGTCAACATGGAATATGTAGGCTGTATTAAAGGAAGTCTGCTTGAATTGAAGAATGGCGGAACTGTTCCCATCTCCCGCAGCAGGAGAGCGGAACTCAGGGAAAAATACATGAATTATGCTGAGGATAGTCAATAAAGCGGAGTGAGACGCGCTGTATAATTTTTGATCTTTTACAGATTCTTGTTCAGTTAAAGCAATGCAGAGAGAATAAGGCAATAATCAACTGTATTGAGCATCAGATATGATATAGTGTTTCCTCTTCTGTATTGACCTTTCCTTCGCCGGGGATACGTTAGCCTTCCCCTGTCATGGTGACGCGGGGCCCCTGTCACCATGAGGATACAGAGGCCCCTTGTAAGGAAATTATCACAAATCAAGAGCTGTCAAATAGGTTGTACAAATTACTGGAGCGTCCGCCTTTCTTTCGCCACCGGGCCTGGCGCTTTACCAGCCCTGCCTTCTCCAAGTCAGCCAGAGCACGGCTGACCGTGCTCTTAGAGAGCTTCAAATCGGCGGCGATGGTGCCCACAGAGGGGAAGCATGTTTTGTCTTTATTAGCGCGGTTCTTGAGGTACATGTACACGGCCACGGCGCGGCTGGGAACGTCGGCGGCGTACACACTGTCGAAGTAGCCTATACCGCACCAACTCCCTCCGTCAGCCCCCGGAGCTTGTCCTTGGCGCTCTGTTCCTCCGCGAAATGCAAAACAGCTTTTGCCTGTTCTGACAGATCAATCATACTGTCAGCGTCCTCCATGTCATCGGGTTCCTCCTGCATACGAACCAGTATTGCGTTGGTGAGCTCGTCGCGGTTGGCGTACTTCACCTTGCGCGCGGATTTACGCTCCACTTCGTAAGGCGTGTCCAGCGCGATGCCCCACTTGAAGAACAGCTCTAACTTCGTTCGCATTGGATGTCGACCGGTCTTGCTCACAATGAAATGGCCGAACGGCAATGCCTTCAGCTCGTCCGGCGTCATGAGCGGGCGCTCCATCATTTGCAAGCTGCGGCTGGGATCGTTCTTGCCCTTGCTCACCGATCCCGTGCTGACCGTGCGGCTGCCCAGGCTTTTTGACAGCACCTCCGCGCTATGGCTGTTGGGCGCGAAGCCGCCGAACAAGGTGAGCTGGCAGTTGTCTGTGACAATCTCGGCGCCCTCCTTGCCGTAGTTCTTGTCAAGCTGCGCGAAGCTCTGTATAATGGGAACCATGCTGATGCGGCGTGAGCGTCCGGCGCTGAACATCATCTCCGCTGATTCTATTTTTGGCAGCGTGCCGAATTCATCCAAGAAAAACATCACGCGGTTTTCGAGCTTGCCACCGTTCTCGTCTGCGATGGTGAGAATCTCACGGTATATCTGCTGCACAAGCAAGCTAATGAGGAAGTGCCGTGTGGCGTCTTCCTCGGGCATGACGAGGAATATCGCGGATTTTTCCCGGCAGAATTTTTCGGTGTCCAGCGCGGAGTCGAAGCACAGAATCTGCTCGAGCTCGGAATCCAAAAACGTGTTGAGCTTGGACATGGCCGTGGACAGAATGTTGAGCATAGCGGGCTCGCTGGTGCTGATAGCCGCGCCCGCAAACCACTTGGCCTTGTGCGTGTCGGGCAGCATCTCTAACAAGAGCTGGAACTGGCTCTTGCCTTTGACATTCGACGGCTCCATCAAGTCCTGGATGATTTTGAACACGCTGATGATGTGCCGCTTTTCCGGGGGGCAAAACTCAGCGATCAGGAGGATGGTGGAGGTGAGGATGCCCTCGGCGCTGTCGTAGAAGTAGGCGTTCTGGCCTTTGTCGCCGCCACCGCCGCCTGACTCGATGATCGTCTTGGCAATAATCTTCGCGTACTTCTCCGCCTTGGACTTTAGCGCGAGATTGTCCGGCTCCTGGGCGTACAAATCCATATATCGATTGACCATCGAAATCATGTTCGCGCCGTCAGAGCGGGCGGGGTTGCGCAGGTCAATCACCGATATGTTGTATCCGTAGTGCTTTTTCGCGATGCCAGCATATTGGCGGTACAGGTCGCCCTTGGTATCGGAAGTTATAAACGACATCCCGGATGCGCAGGCATATTCGAGGTTGGGGTACAGGAAGTTTGCGGTCTTGCCGACGCCCGCCGCGCCGATCATGAGGCAATGCACATCGCCGGTGTCCACCAGCGCGGTGATTCGTTTTCCTGCGGTAATGCACCCGACGACAAGTCCCTGGGCCTCGACGGGTGGCCGGTGCTCGTTCTTCCGCCACATTGCCGGTGTGTAGGGTACGTGGCGGTAGGTCTGGCGTATTTCTTTCAGCGTGGCCCAGCGGGCCGTGCCATGCTGGCCGTCGCCCACGGTTTTGGTTTTGATGTTGAGCGACGCCTGTGTCGACGCGAACGACACCAGCGTCAGCACCAGCATCATCCCGCCGCAGATTAGGATCAATGGCATAACTCCTGTCATGGGACACCTCCTTGTGCAGACAGGCTCGGTGTGATATGATATTTCAAAGGGGGT
>QMCD01002551.1_pt1 | contig 10059 bp, 7 predicted proteins | sample 1821841 | NCBI WGS metagenome assembly QMCD01 (sample SAMN01991225, study PRJNA193472) | Termite gut metagenome, whole genome shotgun sequencing project. | isolation source: worker | host: Macrotermes natalensis
GATTTTCAAAGAACTATTGGAATTCGGATCTTTAGCAGCATAAAGATTTATAAATTTTGAACGAACTATTGTAAAATATTCTTGATACTCAATTTATTTATTTTCACTGCTGACTGAGAACTTCCTTCCGTTCTTGATAAGATACAGAAAATCAGCTATGTTAACTTTCTTCTTTCATTTTCGCATTAGCAATATTAACAGCAAATTCAAAAAAGAGTTTTACTGCTTTGGTGAATTTAAAATGCTTACTATCTGATTTTGTTAAAACATTTTTGTTTGACCAAGTATTAAGAAAACCTTCAAAACCTCCCTTTGAATTAGCCACAGAAGTTTTTTCTAAAATTTCCCATTTTGAAGATTGTCGCAGAAGTTGTTCCGTTTCTGCAATATCAAAAGAGCCAAGTTCAATTTGTTCCCGAAAATTTTTACCACTATAATCCAATTCACGACACAAAACGGCAAGAAAAAGCACAAAATCTCGTGTGCCTTTTTCTGAATTTTTATCAGAAATTAAATAAGCATATTCAGTCTCAATTTTCAATTCGTAACCGAATGACTCAAAGAAAAACTCTTTGTAATCTTCGGGTTGCTCTTGTATTTTTACAAAAAGTGGATTTGAGTAAATTATAAATTTACCATCTAACAAGTTGCCCACTATTTGTTTATGTTCTGTCGGGTAATTCATATACTTTTACTTTTGGCATTTTTAATATTGCATCTGAAAGGTGAATTTCAAACCTTTCATTATCAATATATTCAATCACTAAATCTTCTTCTAAAACCAGATTTGATACAGAGAAAAATTTTGACAGTGTTATCTCATTTGTGTATTCTTGTAGAACATCAAAACACCATTGATAAAAATTTTCACTACCGTTTTCTTTCAACAACAATTCTTTGAAATGGTTTGTATCGGGTAGCCACTCTATTTCTTCCGTTTCTTCAATGTAAGAAATTTGTGGTGCTTTATAGTTGAATTGGTCAATAAAGAATGTCGCTTCTGTGTCAAAATTCTTTGATAAAATACGGTTTCGCTCTCTGCGTAAAAATTTGGGTAAAGAGATAATATAATTTTCAGGTGTATCAATATTTTCTATAAAATGGTAAAATCCGCTTAATATCAATGAATTGGTTTTAATTCTGTCAAGCAAAGGCATTAGTTCTCGTGTTAATTTACCTATTGTTTGGTCTAATTCGGATTTTGTATTAACAGCACTTCCATACAGTTTTTCAAACCATCTGCGCAAAGTAGTCATATCGGCAGAAAATCTTTTTTCGCTTGAATAATTTTGAATGTTTGCAATCGCAGAATACAAAGAGTCAGGATGTTCTCTTTTAACAACTGTATTTAGGGGTGTGATATACTCGTCAATCCAATAATTGGCTTTTTGTATTCTTATTGTCAAATCGGTAAAATTATCGGCATTGACTTTCAAAGATTCCGTATCGCGTAGCAACCTGTGTGTTTGACGTTGTATATCATTCAAAAAATCTTCTGTTTCTTTGATAATTTCTGTGATATATAAAACTATTTTATTTTCGTCTGTCGTAGTTCGCAAATTGGCAAAATTGCTTGTGATAGTCAAATAACGATTTTTTATTGTTTCCGGTAAATCTAAAACAAAATCGTCAAAGATAAATTCTAAAAATGGAGTATAATAGCCACTAATTTTATATTCGCCTGTCGGTAATTTTCGGCAAAATTTCAAATCCATAAGCTTGGAAACGCTAATTTTTGTGTCGCTACTCGTGTTATATTCATCAATAAGCGTATCAAACCGTTCTTGCTCAATAACAAAATCGGGTTTCCCAATATCAAACGCACTATGAACAAATTCATAATGTTTTGATAGAAAACTCAATATATCTTTACCAGAGGGGGTTAAATTGCTCATTGAAATACTGCTTGTTGTTCTAAAAAATGTCCTGTTTTGAAAATATCGTTTTTGATTTTTACAATCTGCTTTTCTTTGCTTTCCAAAACTCGCTTTGTTGGTTGTTGCTTTCTACCTTTTTTTGTTTCAATTGACCTTGATTTATTTTTTAATAAATTGTCGTAATTATCGGGAATGAACAACTTTGTATTTTCGTGTATTTCTTTTACACGCAAATAGTTATTCAACCCTACAAAATCGTAATCGGGGAAAACTAAAAAATCATTTGCTTGAATTTTGCTTACAATCGACTTGCTCATTCCGCCATACGTGTGAATGAAAACATATTCATTTCCAATCACTCGTTCTGCCATCAGGTATGAATCTAAATTTTCAACAAAGCACACTTTATCTGTAGTCAAACTTTTCAAGACTGTCGAAAAGGTATTGAATTTATTTGTAAAATACTGCAAATCAACTTCAACTTCATTCAAAATAACTTTCTGATTTCCTCGAATTAATATCACATTTTGACTTTCACGCTTGACTGCTTTTGTGTTTCGGAAAGCATTCACATTGTCAATAGAAGAAAATTCATTTTTTAGTTCTTCGGGGAATTTGTTTTTATAGTATTTTTCTAAATCATCTTTCTTTTTAATAGAATAAGTTCCTCCGCCTGTTTTTGCTTGCACATATTCGATAATTCCCGCACTCAATAAGGTAGAAAAATCGCTTGACTTTTTTACAGTACTGCCAATTGAAGAGGCATTAACTTTATCTTCGTTCAGTAATCTTTGAATTGTATTTTTGAATGTTTTATTCTGCATTTTTATACTTTACGGGAAAAGATTGTAATTCGCCAAAAGTGATTTTCGGCTTTTGTTCTTTGATTTGATAATATTTTTGTATGCCCTCTATGTTTCTAACAGAGGCAAAAAGCGGTACGAAATGATTCTTTGTACAAAAATCGAGGAAATTTCTCAGATTTTTTTTGCCGATTGACCCTAACTCATCAATATATATAACTATTTTATTCTCATTGTTTTGTATAACCAAATCTTTAATGATATTCAAAAACAAATAGAGTTTCAAAATAATGTCGGTGCCGTTTGATTGTACTTGTTCTGCCAAATCAACTTTTTCCACCTCGCCCGAAACTTTGGTAATTTCAATAATGACACGAAACAAACTATCTATTAAAATTGGCTTGCCACTGCTATTTGCAAGTTGATTTTCAAATGCTTTTTTACTTTCAGTAATTGAATTATCAAAATCAAAACCGTCAGTAAATTTCAGTTTTGATATTTTTTCTAATTCATTGAGAAGGGCTGTATTTTCGTCAATATTTACTTTAACACTTTGAATGTTTGACACAGGATATTCTGCCAAATGCTTGTTGTAACTTCTTGTTACAAATGTCTTAAAATCATGGAATTGTTGCAAAAAATTAAATGTTGTGTTGCCGATTTTTGCAGAAAGTGAATCTAATAAAACGCTGATTGCTTTTTCGGTTTCAGCCAAATTTGTATATTCTTCTTCTGTTTCTCGAATGAATTTTTTTATATCTTCTGTGTCAGAATCTAGTTTGTTACAAATAGCATTTTTAAGTTCTTTTCGTGTTGCTCTTATTCCATTTTCGCTTGCAAAAGTTTGATATGTACGATTAAATTCCTCATACAGTTTTTCAAAAGGCTTGTCTAAATTTTCTTCTATTTCGTAAATATCTGTTCTCTCTTGCAAATAATTATATTGCTGATTATAAGTGTTTAACTTTTTGTTTATATTGTTTTTTTCTTCGACTTTCTTATCATATTCTTTTTTAACATCTTCTATTTCAATGTCTTTGTCTTTAATTTTTTCTTCTATTGCTGGTATAGTTTTTTCTTCTAATTCTTTAATTGCAAGTTCAAGTTGTGTTTTTTGAGTAAGCAGATTTGGCTTGTTTTTAATTTTTTCAATTAGTTTGTTTTTTTCTGAAATTTCATTTTTTAAAGTCTTGACTTTTGCTGTTAGAGTTTCTTTGTTTTTTATAGCTTCTAACAATGTTTTTTTATTTGATAATTCCTGTTTTTTTGTATCAAGTTCTTCCTGTAATTCTTTCGTTGTTTTGGGATTTTCAAGTTGAATATCACTAACATCAATTTTTCCGTCAAAGAAAGATAGCGGTAAGTCAGCATTCGTTATTTTTTTAATGATATTTGATTTGTCAAGATTTGCAACTTTTCCACTTAAATAAGAATATGCTTTTTTTATTACTTCTTTATCGGTTGAAATATTTTGATACAGCAAATTACCATCATCTTTTATTTGCTTTTCTAAATCAAAAATTTCTTTTTCTTCTAAATTTTTTACTTGTTTTTCTACCTGTGCTTGTGTAAATGAAAAACTTTCTGTTTGAGTAAGTTGCGATTCGAAATTTCTTCGTTCTTTATCTTTTTCTTCAACTTCACTCAATAGACCTTGATACATCAAATTATCGTTGGTTGGTTCGTAATTTTCTATTTCTTTAAGTTGGTTTTTTATTTCTTCAATTTCGCCTTTTATTCCCTTTTTGATACTTCCTTTTTTTGCTTCTAAACTGTTAGTTAATGTTGTCCTTTCTGCAATTAATGCGTCCCGTTCTTGTTTTAAAGTTGTTTTTAGTTGGGTTTCAAGTCCTTTTATTTCTTGCGAAAGCGGACTAAATTCCGAAATTTGCTCAGATAATTCTTTTTGGATTTGATTGAATTGTTTGAAAAAAGTATTTTTGAGTTTGCCTAAATAAGATTCTTTGCTAACAAACTGATTATTCAATTCTTTCAGTTTATTAAAATCCAATTTTACTGACTGGAGTCTGTTTAAGTGGTCTTTTTTATTTTCAAATTTTTCAATTTCGTCAGAACTTTCTTTTGTAAAAATATTCAGTGATACCTCCTGTCGGTTGTCTGCAACAAGCAAAGCATTTTTGAACGCCCTTTCATTAATTTCGCTCGTTTTAATAAGGTATTTGTAAATATCGGTAAAACTATTTGAAAATGAGCGTCCTTTTCTTTGTACTTTGTTGTTTATTTGTACAACAGGATTTTTGTTTTTATCGGAATTGTAGATTAAATTGTAAAGTTCATCATTTGTCAGTTTTTTCGGAATATCTATTGAGTTGGTAATTGTGATTTCTGTCAAAATATTGTCCCATTTTTTAGGAGAGAATAATCCTGTTTCAGTTCTTTGAATAAAGTAACTTTCGTTGTATTCGCCGTTAATTTTGTAGTATTCGATTGTGTTCTCGGGCGTTGCTTTTACTAGAATGCAATAATAGCCATTGTTGAAAATTTCAAAAATGATAAAACTTTGGAAAGTATTTTCAAAATAGTGTTTCATAGAATCCGAAAGTTTGCGTTTTCCTTCAAACCGCATTTGTTCTTTATCTGTTATGTACAGAAAATTGAGCGTATTCAAAAACGAACTTTTGCCGATATTGCTTTCGGCAGCAAGTTGTATGCTGTTGCAGTCGCCAAGATAAATAGCGGCTTTGGCATACAATTCTGAATTTATTATTATGATTCTGTTTAGCATAGTTATTCTTTTATTCCTTCATACAACGATTTTAAATGTTCAGTAAATCAAATAAATCGGTTACTATATCTTCCAATTTAAACACCAATTCATTATGTTTTGTTACTCGCTCAAATGAAGTAAAATGAGAGAAGTTATGTAATATTTTTAGTTCATTTACATCGCCTATCAATATTTTAACCCTATTATCTATCTCATCTTTATTGCCGGGTAATTTTATAAGTGTATAAATTTCTAAAAAACGCCTTATAATATTAGGCATACTATAACTTTTATCTTCGGGACAATTATTTGATTTAAATTGCTCGATTTCAGAGAATAGATATACATATTCAGAATTGTAATTAGATAAGGATTTCGGCATTGATTGAATTTGAGTTTGTTCTTTATTCAATCTTTTCATTAAATAAAAATTACAAGCAGGTATTTCTTTCTTTTCTCCGTTAATCTCTGTTATTTTTTTCTTTCTTTTGATATTATTTGCATCTTTCAGAAAAGCATAAAATTCAAAATTATGAGTTGATATAAATAGTTGTTTAAAACAATTTATAATTTTATCAGGCTTATCAGTATCTAAACCTTTTCGGAAAAAAAAGGAATTGATTTTTGATGCAACTTGTGCGATATGATTTGCATCTAAACTTGAAATTGGGTCGTCTATAAATACAATCGTATTTTGTAATTTTCCGTCAATCAAAAGACTTTCCAACATTACCATAAAATGTGAAAAAGCAATCGCAGTTTTCTCTCCTTCACTTAGGTTTCTTGCAATGTTGTTGCCTCTTTTGAGAACAAAATAATCATCTGTGGTAACATCAATTAAAATATCTTCTCTATTCAGAAATAATTTAATAAATTCGTTTAGTTGCTCTTTTCCCTTAGTTACAGATTTTAATTGTGCAGACAATGCAGCATTATTGTCTTCGTATTTTTTTATTATTGTTGCACAGCGAGCCCGAAATCGTGTTTCAATTTCTTTCTTTCGTTGAATTTCATTGTAATTCTCATTCAATAGAAATGTGGCAACCAAATAATTTTTATAAGTATTGCGAGCCGTATCTCGTATTTGTGTAAATTGAGAAACTATTGCGTTATGTTGTTCAAATACTTCCTGAACATTAGAAATCCACGATACAAAATTTGCATTTGCCGAACTGACAAGATTTCCAAGAGACATTTTAATAAACAAATTATTGCTTTCTTTTTCTTTTAATTGAGATAAGAAAAAATCTAATATAGCAATATAACCTTTTTTTATTGAAGTATAATCATCTAGTAATTTAGAGAAATTTTGTTGGCAACTCTCAATCAAGTCATTTGGACTTTTTCTGCTCCATTCGAGTGTTTCTGTTTTTTGTTTCTCCAAATCAATTTGATTTGTTAATGCGGAAATTTTCTCTTTTAGTTTTGCAGCCTCATTGGAGTAAAAAGCATTCAGATACTCAAAACGCTTTTCATCTATATCATTACCACAAAACGCACATTTAGTAATTTTAGGATCTTTCTGTTGATAATGGTTATGACCTTGCTTTGCCCAATCATATAAATCGGAATGAAAAGACAAAATAGGGTCATCTTCCGTCTTTATCGGTGTGGTTGATAAAATAGCCTCTACTTCGTTAAATAAATTGTCATATTGAAGTTCGGGTGTTTGTATTAAAATTTCTTGTTTTGGATTTTGAGCAAGAGCATTGGCTTTGACTTCTGATAAATTATCGATAGAAATATAACTATCGAATGTATCTGTTAACGAATTTATTACTCCTTTTAAATGTCTTTTGTCAAAATCAATGAGACTATTAAAGCAATCATTTTTTATTCTTCTTGCTTCATTCGTAAATTTATTTTCAAAATCATTGAACGCATTTATATTTGAAGAATTATTTTGTTGTAATAACTTCCCTTTTTCAATAACTTTGTTATTTTCTTCGATTTTTTTTCGTATTTCTCCACCTTCTCCTACATCAAATGCAATTCCTTTTATCTTTTTATCGCTATCAAATCGTAAATTTTCAAGAATAAAATCACTATTGAAAACTTTGACAGATAAAGGCGAAGTATTTTTATTTGCTTGTGTAATTTTTGTTGTATCAGTTAATTCAACTTCAAATTCTGCATTAGAAAATTCATCATCAATAAAATTATCTTTATCTAAAAGAGAAAATAACCTTGATAAAGTAGTCTTGCCTGAATAGTTCCAGCCATATATAATATTTTTATCATTAAACTCTTGTAAATTTCCATTGGGTTGATAATCATTGAAAATCCCAAAGTTTTTTATCTTCTTTATCCGTTTAATCATTTTCTTTCATTTCTGTTTTTGATTTTCGCAAAAATACAGATTTTTATCAGATTCTCAATTGTTTAATTAAATTTTCATTTCAGTATATCAGTATTGTCGTACTGATGTACTGAACTATTGTCGTACTGTCGTATGAAATTCCCAATCAAATATATTTCAACGCCACAACTACACAAATCAATACCAAACGATGCCACATCGTAAAATGTTGATAATTAACTAAAATGGCGATTTTACTTTTGCGCTGTTTTGTAAAAAAACTTTTGCGTTTCGAGGAGCAAGTTTGTGTTTCGGTCGCACCGAAACCTTGCTCTACGAGGCGAAAATCCCGATGGTCTAATTAAATTTTCAACCAATGGCAGCAATCAAAAATCCCAATCGAAACGGCAGACCGCCCAAAGATTTGAGCGAGAAAAAGTACAAAAAAATGAGCGTAAAAATGACAGCAGACGAATATTCGTCTTTCAAATTTAAGGCACGATTGGCAAACATTACGGCAAGCGAATATATACGCCGATTGATTCGCACGAGCGTAGTACGGCAGCGATTATCGCCCGAACACTTAGTTTTTATTCGCCAAATTTCAGGTATGGCGAACAACCTCAATCAACTTGCCAAGCGAGCCAATACCGCAGGTTATGCAGAAGTGCACCAGGATTGTAAAGCAACCACAACTCAGTTGGACAATCTTTTAAAATCTATTACTGAATGATAGCCAAAATTGTGCAAGGGCGCGGTTTTAAGGGTGTGATAAACTATGTCCTCGACAAAAATAAAGCGCAATTAATAGCGGTCGAGGGCGTGCGCTTGAAAAGCAAAGCCTCTATTATTGAAAGTTTTGTCGCCCAAAGTAAGATGAATCCCATTTCAAAACCTGTGGCGCATATTTCACTCAATTTTTCGGTGCAGGATAAAGATAGATTAACCAATAAAGCAATGCTTACAATGGCAACGGAGTATATGCAGAAAATGGGCTACACTAATACACAATTTATCGTTGCGCGTCATAATGATGCTGACCATCCTCATATTCATTTGGTTATCAATCGGATTAACAATGATGGCAAGCGCATTTCCGATAAGAACGAAAAATTGCGAAGTACAAAAATCTGCTTGGAATTGACGAAAAAATACGGATTGTACATCGCCGGCGGCAAGGAAAATGTGAAAGAACATCGCCTGAAAGAGCCTGACAAAACCAAATACGAGATTTACCATGTTTTGCAAGCCGCAATAGCACAAAGTACGGACTGGGCGGATTTTATCAGCGAATTGAGAAAATCGGACATTGCCACTCACTTCGAATATAGGAGCGGTACATCAGAAGTGCAAGGCGTAAAATTCGCTAAAAACGGCTACGAGTTTAGCGGTTCAAAAATCGACCGGCAATTTTCGTTTTCTAAAATTGACTACCAACTTAATCATAACGCTCGAACACAAGATTTTCAAATCTGACACGAATTTTCCAATGCTCAAAATCATTCTTCTGCATTGGAAACAGCGAGTTTTGTTTTGGGCGGATTGTTAGATATTCAACCATCAGAAACAGATTTCGATGCAGAAAATGCAGAACTGCAAATGCAACAGCAACTCAAAAAAAGCAGAAACGGCGAGGGTTGAGAATGTGATTTTCTTAATCTGTGTTCTTGGAATATTGAAATGTTGTGATGTTGCAATGTTGGAACATTGGTCTGTTGAGTCGGTCAGTTGAATGTTTATATATTTGCTTGCGTTATAATAATTGAATTTTTATAGAAATCGCATTCCACCAATTTCTGCAATTATCGCAACAGTCGCTTTTGTTATGATAGCAAAGGTGGTTATGGGTTCTTAACGGGCAGTCAAGGTTTCAAAAAATCTTCCTCTTTCCCTCCGGGCGAGCGTATTTTTTGAAAAAACCTTGACAGCCCTAACCCCTACACCATATTGCCCTCGAAACGAAAACGACCGCCGCGACAGATGACGCAATAAAAAAATGTCATTGATTAACGATTTGAAACAAAAACTCTTGCCGCTTCAAGACTCTACAATAAATTTTGCTGAATCATTAAACAAAAGTGTCCGAAAAAAGAATAAATTTCGGACACTTTTTGACTGCAATTTCAGATGATACAGCAATTTTATTTCATTCGCTTCTCCGTACTTCCATTATCATACAAAATAATGTAGATTCCGTTTGCAGGTTCGTTTTGCAATTTCATACCCATTGTATTGTAAAATGCCACAGGCTTGCGATTGCTGTTTGCTGCAATGGTTTCATTTGCGGTAGGAATTTTTGGCGACAACACGAAATTATATTCCGTAAAAGCAATGGAGAGAGACATAAAATTT
>QMCD01006609.1_pt1 | contig 10058 bp, 10 predicted proteins | sample 1821841 | NCBI WGS metagenome assembly QMCD01 (sample SAMN01991225, study PRJNA193472) | Termite gut metagenome, whole genome shotgun sequencing project. | isolation source: worker | host: Macrotermes natalensis
TTTTTCGTAAGCGGAATAATTTCCGGCATAACGTTTGAGCGTTCCCTGAAACAGTTCGTACACTTCGTTAACGGTTACATCAAGAAAATAACGGTCATGGGAAACGAGCAGATAGCCGCCGGAAAAATTTTTCAGCCATTCTTCAAGCCATGTCCGCGCTTCAATATCGAGGTAGTTGGTGGGTTCGTCCAAAAGCAGAATATCCGGCGATTCCAAAAGAACTTTCGCGAGTGCGATGCGCATCTGCCAGCCGCCGGAAAATTCCTCACAAGGCCGATTCAAATCGCTTTCCGCAAAACCGAGGCCGGTAAGCACCATGGGGATTTGCTGGCTTCGGTTGTAATAACCGCTCTGCTCCACAGTTTCTTGTAATTGGTGATATTCTTCCAGCAGAGCGGCGGTTTTTCCATCATCTTCTTTCCGTTTTTCCAGTTCCCGGCCCAAATCTTCCATTTGATGAATCATCGCGGCCGCGGCTTGATACGCTTCTTCCGCTTCATCAATTAAACGTTTCCCCCGGTGAACAATTCCCGACTGGGGCAAATAAGAAATCCGCGTTCCCTTTTGGATTGCGCGTTCGCCCGAATCGCTCTGCATAAGCCCCGCGATAACTTTCATCAACGTTGTTTTTCCGGAACCATTGATTCCAGAAAGCGCGGCGCGGGAACCTGAAGCGAGATACAATCCGGCATTCATCAATATATCTCTGTCGCCGAAAGCAAGCGAGACTTTAGTGAACTGAACGAATGCCATGAATTATTGTCCCATTTTGTAAAAATACATCACAATCGGCGAAACGGCCCGGCGGTTCACGACATTTCCGTCAAGGGACGATTCGGGAACGTACTCAAGCCGGATTCCCCGGTTGTCAATAACGTATAAGAAATAACGCCGCGCCGGAGCTTCCCCCTCTCTTCCGTAAAATTGAAGCGATAGAACTCCGGCGTATCGATCCTGAAAATCTCTTGACAGGAAAGAATCCATCCCCACGCTTCCCCTGCCTTCAACCGTGGACGGAATGGTTTGCGGGATAAGAAGATTGTATCCGGTCCAGTTAAACCTGTTTCCCGAAGAGAAACTGAGCGTTCCATAATTTTCACTGTGGAAGATAGGCCCCGCGTCCACAAGCGTTTTAAAAAGCGCTTCACGCCGCTCTGTTTCCTGGATAATAATATCATCAATATTGACAGGAATAGTCACGAAAACCTGACTTTGAGGACTTCCCGTTCCTTCCGTATATTGCACCATCAAGCTGCCATCCGACCGGAGGGTCATGTGCAGCGGAGTATTTTCAAAAATCCAGGAACGGTTTCCCGACCGTCTTATGCTCGTATAATCAAAAGTCCTTTCGGTCCGGGGCAGATACACGCGGGCCATTCCTGAATCCTGACCGGGATCAAAATTCCACTTTCTTGAAATATCTGTAAGATCAATCTGCATATTGTTGATCATGCTTCCATACCAATCGGGATACCATTTTTGCGCAAAAATCATATCTAAATCGGTGTCTTCTTCCCGGGTTTCAACTTCCGGAGACGCCACCGCCTGGCCTTCGCTTTGTTCAAACAATTTTAGCCGGTAGGAAAAACAGTAACCGACAGAACCGTCGCTCGTAAGCACCCGGTACCAATTCCCCGGCAAAGGATCGCCGGATGCCCCCACCGCGGCAACTCCGTCCGTCTGTTCAAGAATCTTGACGATTTGCCCTTCCCTTAAACGATAGACGCGGCGGGCATTATTTTCGGGACTTTCCCGGATAGGAAGACCATCCTGCAGAGTCTCCGCGTAAGTTTGGGCATACGTAGAAAATTCCGCGGCGCGTTCCTCCGCGGCTTTTTTGCTTCCCGCAAAATCCAATTCCCAAAGCCGGACTTCAAATTTATCGATAGAGTCTTCGCTCTCCCGGTACTCCTCGGGAATCCCGACAACCCAAACTTGATCAATATTCGACCTGATATATACCGGCAAGAGCGTTCCCGAAGGAACCGCCGGGTCTTCGGCAGACCACAAAAGTACGCCCCAGCCCAAAAGCCGGGTGCAGGAACCTAAGGAAAGAAACGTTATTGGTAATAAAAGAAACAAGAAAAACAAAGATATTAAAGACCGCTTTTTCATAATAACAGCATATAAGAATTTGGGCTTTCTGAAAAGACAGACTTTCGGTCTGTTATAATATTTGTTCGGACAGCTTCTTCTTACGGAATAATGGTGACCGAGTTTCCCAATCTGCCGGCCGGTTTCTTTTTGACGCTCGGCAATATCTTGAAAAATCTGTCTCAGTACCTCAAAACTTACATTCTGCCGCTCAGCAGCTTCCTATATCTTTTCCATAACAATACATTCCTCTTCTCATGTTATTATGGCATCGATCTTTTTTGCTTGGCATTACGCGAAATTAATTTTAATTTTTTTGCTTACTTCCCGTCCAGCCCGTGCGTTAACCATAACGCACTTTTCTATGTAAATTACGATTTTGCCCCCTAAAAAAATAATATTTTTTCGACAATGAGCAATAAATTGTCGAAGAATAACACAATTTCTTGTATTATATAGAATTAAATATTGGCAAAAAACAGGTAAAATTTCAATTTCATACCAATAAAACTTGACACATTTAAAAATACGTGGTTATAATTAACATTAGATAAAGGGGGTTACCCGTAATCGTAGATTATTTCCCCTTGTCAATCCTAGGAGGATTCTTATATGAAGAAGTTTCTTGTAGTTCTTATGATCCTTGCGGTAGCAGGGGGCTTATTCGCACAGGGACTGGTAATCAGCGGATCTCTGAAGACCGGTATGACGATCGACAACGATGGTGCGGCTTTCGTGAACCATTCCGGTGATGACGAAAATCGTCTCGACATCAATGGCAGTTTTGCTGTTGAGAATTTTGGGGCAAAGTTCAATCTTCGGTTCTATGATGATTTAGGTACGGGTTCCGATCCTTTTTCTAACTTTAAAGTTAGCAATGCATATGCATGGGTTAACCTTTTTGGCGGCATGGCAAAGGTAAGCGGCGGTTTAATTGATGACGGCGTATGGGGAACCGGCGGTGACAAAGACTGGGGTTTTGCGACTGGTGCGGGACTTCGTCTTGAAGTAACACCTCTTGAAGGGTTGAACTTTGGACTTTTTATTCCTGGTGATATAAAATCTAACGATGGCGATTATGACAAAGACGACAAAGTGAATATTGCAGATACTTTCTCCGAACTCGTTATTGGCGCAAGTTTTAGTAATGACATGATCGGTATTGGCGCGGCCGTTGACATTGGCGGAAGAGATAATAATGACGCTGTTGGTTTGGCTGGTAATAAACTTTCTGCCTTTACTGCTATTGTGGGTCTTAACCTGAAAATGGTTGAAAACCTTACTGCCAGTATCGAAGCTTACCTCTATTCAACCAGCAAGAAAAACGAAAGCTTCTCCAAAGACGGTTTTGGTGTTTGGCTTACCCAAAAAGCTGAATACGCGTTTGCAGAGAATTTCCGCGCCGGTCTTAAATTGCATGAACAGTTCTATCCGGATGTTGATGGATATCTTCTGGTTGGTGCATGGGCTGGTTATGACATTAACGCTCTTATTACCGCCGCTCTGGACGTTGAATTTAAGGCCGGTCTTGATGCAGATGGTAATAAATACAATGATGGTTCATCGCTTATGTTCAAACCTAAGTTAACCTTCAATGTAGGCAGCGGCGCTTCTATCGATGTATACGACAAGATTAGTATTGATCTTCCCGATGGCGACGCTAATCCCAAACCGGACGCTGTTATTAACAATCGCTTCCAGATTGACTTCACTTACAGCTTCTAATCTGTATATCGTTTAAAGATCAATAACCGGCCCTCTTGGGGGCCGGTTTTTTTATCATTTTTTATTCGTGTTGAGGTCTTAATACCCAAGAACTCGCTTGCGCGAGGGAGAATCTGCGGCACGGTTCTTCATTTGCTCCTCTGTGTATCATTGCTCCTCGTAATTGAAAGATATGCGGATATGGGTGATAATGTTTTATGAGCAGAAAACTTCGGGGTAAAGATTATATCGGCTGCCTAATACAAATTCTGTTGAGCCTCTGCAAAACTCAGGTAAAGAACTGTTTTTTTACGAATTATGGTAAAAAAAAGGAGAGGAATTTAAAGCAAAAATTGTTTTGCTGCCATAGTATATGTCATAAGGAGTTATCCCATGAGTGAAACAATGGAAATTACTGAACAACAAGACGTAAGTTTTGCAGAAATCAGGCAGATCCTCAAAGATCTTGCTGAACAGCAAAAAGAAGCCTCTCGAGAATTTGACCGAAGATTGAAAGAAAAGGCTCGCGAATTTGATAGAGATTTGAAAAAATATGCCTGCGAATTCGATAGAGATTTGAAAAAAAATGCCCGCGAATTCGACCGACAAACAAAGGATTACAATAAGCGGTTTGGGGATTTTACGAACCGTTTTGGCGAAGTTATTGAATATATGATTGTTCCTAATTTGTTTAAAAAATTCAGGAAACATGGATTACATTTCAACGAAGGTACCAGAAATAAATATGTATGCGATGAAAAGCATGATATATCCTTTGAAATTGATGTTTTGCTGGAAAACACCGACAAAGCGATGCTCGTTGAAATAAAAACGCATTTGACTATGGGAAAGATTAAAACCCATATAAAGCGCCTCGAAAAAATGCGGGCTTATGCCGATTTGCATGGAGATAAACGTATTTTCTTAGGTGCGGTTGCCGGTGTTATAATGACCGTCGAAACAAAAAAATATGCCTTGGATCAAGGTTTTTATGTAATTGAACCTTCTGGGGAAACTTTTAATATTACTCCGCCTGATAAAAAACCAAAAGAATGGTAAGCTTAGGAAAATCGAGTCTCATTACATAAAAATATCGTAAAAACCAAAGCAAAAACTGTTTTGATGCCATAATAAGTGGTATGATAAACATGGCAGGAGAAAGACATGGCTGAAATAAAGGAAATTGTCAAACAACAGAATGTGAGTTTCGAGGAAATTAGACAGATTCTCAAAGAGGTTTCCGAACGGCAAAAGGAAGTTTCCGAACAGCAAAAGGAAACAGATCGTATTGTCAAAGAAGTTTTCGAGAGTCAAAAAGAAACCGACCGGCAAATGAAGGAAACTGACCGGCAAATGAAGGAAACCAGCCGGGAGATTGGGAAACTTGGCGGCAGATTCGGTGAAATGGTCGAATACATGGTTTTGCCTAATTTGGTACACAAGTTCCGTGACTTAGGCTTTGTGTTTACCAAAGCCTACCCTGAGGCTGAAATAAAAGATGAAAAAAATAATATACTTGCCGAAGTTGATATTACCCTGGAAAATGGCGACAAAGTAATGATTGTCGAGGTTAAGTCCAAGCCGAACATAAGTGATATTAAAGACCATGTTAAACGCATGGGAAAACTGCGGCTTCACGCGGATTTACATGGTGATAACCGTAAATATTTTGGAGCCGTTGCGGGAATGGTAATAAAAGATAATGTGCGGGACGCTATTTTGAAAAATGGCTTTTTTTTATGTGATTCAACCATCCGGGGAAACATTTATCATTACTCCCCCTGACGGCAAGCCGAAAGAATGGTAAAAATTTTCCAGATGGGCTTCACCTACAATTTCTAATCTATATATTCTTTAACACAAAAAATCGTAAAAAACCAAAGCAAAAACTGTTTTGATGCCATAGTTATGGTGCGCGAGGGAGTTAATTTTAGGAGGGATTTGTGATTTTCCAGCTTATTCGCGGAGTTGTTTTAATTTCTCTGGTATTGTTGGCTCTGTGTTAATGTATCAACATATAAAGGAACGTCCGGAATAGAAAAAGTCTATCGATTGAAAATTCTCCTTGAATCATGGCCGGATTTATGATAGTCTTTAGTATACTTAACAATAGGGGAGATGAATATGGCTTATAAAATTAGTGATGCCTGCATTAATTGCGGCTCCTGCGACAGTGAATGTCCGGTAGAAGCGATTTCCGAAAAGGATAGTGCACGCTTTATTGACGCTGAAAAATGTATGGATTGCGGTGCCTGTGCCGGTGTATGTCCTACAGAAGCTATTTCAGCTGAATAAGGTACTGTTTTACCGCGTGGGGATGTTTGAAAGTTAAGGAACTTGCGGCATCCCCTTTTCTTTTCATCACGTTTTTATCTATGAATAATAGAAACCATAGGGCTTTGTTTGGCGGACTTCCGGATTACCGGACGCCGTTGTATTGTTTCATCGTAATTCTGTTTCTGACAGGCTTCGTTCTGTATGGACAGTCTTCGGAAACGGGCTTTTCTTATCCCCAAATAGCCGATTTACACATTCGTGATATTCAGTTTAGGCAATTCCAGGCCGATGTGGAATTTGCTTACCGCCGCATGGCAAGTTTAGATGTAACATCGCGGGAATTTCTTCCTTTGGCGGAGAATTTGACTATTTTTTCTTACCAGGTGAAAGCAGGCGATGATATATTTACGCTTGCGGCTCGTTGTAATATCCACTACGCGGCCATCAGCACCTTGAACCGCCTCGCGCACCCATCGTCTTTGACACAAGGTTCTGTCATTTTACTGCCTTCTATTCCGGGTTTATTTGTACCGGAACAGCCGAAAAGTGATGTTGAGCGGCTTCTTTTGTCTTCCAGAGATTTGCAAAACGGGATTCCCATCAACATAAGAAAAGATGGGGCGCTTCTTCCTTATGTGTTCATTCCCGGAGCTGATTTTTCGCAAACTGAACGGGTTTTTTACCTGAATGATAGTTTCCGTTTTCCGCTGAAAAGCTACCGGCTCACAAGTTCCTTTGGTTCCAGAATCAATCCGATAACCGGAAATCCGTCTTTTCACCGGGGGGTAGACTTGGCGGCGCCAATCGGAACAGAAGTGTATGCCGCCCGTTCGGGAACGGTTACCGAACGCGGAGAGAATGCCGTTTTGGGGAAATATGTTGTTATCAATCATGGGGAAGAATGGCTTAGTTTGTACGGACATCTTTCGGATATATTAATCCCCTTGCAAAGTACCGTCCAATCCGGTACGCTTATTGGGAGGGTTGGATCAACCGGATTATCTACAGGGCCTCATCTGCATTTCGAGTTGAGACAAAACGGTCAAGCCTTGGATCCGGGGAGGTTTTTTTTGATAGAAGGAAATCCATAATGAAACGCTGGTCAGCGGCATTGTTCATTTTGCATGTAATGTGTATGGCTCTCAATGCCGAAAATTTTCGTACTATTATTGCCGGCAGTGTCGAGGTTTCGGCGGAAAATCCTGATGGGACCGCTATTAATGTAAGTTATATCGATTCTCTTCTTATTCATTTGAGTGATGATATTCGCTTTCTCCAGGGAGTGGAAATTGAACTGCTTGTTCCCCAGCGGTATCTTGAGTATCGGGGAAATCTTGCGGCGGCGCTGTATTCCGATATTACCGCGGGTGCACAAGTCGGTGTCGCGGATGTAAACGCAAGGCAGCGTCACATTGAACCGATTCTTAACAAGATTCAGACAGTATACCAGATTCCCATTCTGCGTAATCACGAAATGAGGGCAAGTCCGTATGCTTCCATGCCCGCCGGGGTGATTCTTCCATCCTCTTTTCCTATGTTGATTCGGATTATGCCGGTTATCAAGGGTATCAGTGATGATATGGAGACCATGACGTTTCGTATTACAGCAAAGCCGGTTTTTAATAACCTTGGTGCTGTGAATACCATCATCCGCTATCCCGAAATGCTTCCGGGAAAACCTTTTACGCTCATTATTGATGATGAGGTGGTCAATGACCTTAATGAAGCAGTGCTTCTGACGGAAGGGGAACATCGTTTGGTCATTATTTCGGATGATTACCGGAACGAAAGCAGGCGTTTTATTGTAGAAAAAAGCAAAGTTCTGGATTTGGCGATAGATTTACAGGATCCCACTCCTCTTATCATATTTGAAGTTCCGGAAAATACCCAGGTTTTTTTCAATAATCGGGAAATTACCGATACAAAGACGCCTTATCCGACGGAACCCGGGGAACATCAAATCCGATTCCAGGTTGGAGATTATTCGATCATAAAACCATTATTGGTTCAGAAGGGAAAAACGTACCGGATCGACCTTACGATAGACGTAATTGTTTCGGAAAACGAATAATTTCTTTCAAAACTGTTAAGTTTTTTCCCTGGGGGCCGAAGATTAAAGTGTCGGATTTATAGTTCCCCTCCCAAATCACTATATTTCCGACATGCCTCAAGGGCAGGGCCGGTGCAAGCCGGCCTTTTTTTTTATTGCCGCTTGAGGCAATTGCAAAACTAACCGAGTTTTGCTGAGGCTCACTTATCATCAATTTTTATCCAGGTTAATTCATGTTTGTTATAACATAAATGCGTCACGGATGATCCTGGAATATCGGCAAAACGATTTGTTGTTTCAAAATCCGGCTCTCCCTGCATTTTTATCGTACAAACAAAGTTTTTACAAAGCCCCGACGCAAGCCATTTTTCGATCCATTGGTACAATTTTTCCGGATAGCAAATAACATCAGAAAAGAACCAATCTATGGGGCCGATATCTTCCGGTTTTACCGTAAAGGCATCGTGTTTTATAAAATTGATGTGAGGATTTTTCATGAGTCTTTCATCCAAGGGAGAGCGGTCCACGGCAGTTACTTCGGCTCCCAGATTCGCGAGAACCCAGGTCCAGCCGCCGGGGCAGGCTCCCGCGTCCAGGCAGCGTTCGCCTGAAAGCGGCCATCTCCGCGCCCGGACAAGGGCTTCCTGGAGCTTTAAATAAGCCCTGCTTGGAGGATTAATTTTATCTTCTTCAAATGTGATTGTTCCGCCGGGAAAAGGGCTTGAACAACGAGGCGACGCGATTATCGTATGGGCGTCAAGCAGGGTCCAGCTTCCCATGGGACTTTCAGGCAGCAGCCAGGGAAACTTCTTCGGCTTAAGGGAAAGCGGCGGGAGTTTTTCCTGAATCAATGTTCCCCGGCGGAATTGCGTAAAAAAAGAAGGCGCCCAGTTTCTCTGCATCGATTTGAGCGCATTCGCCGCTTCCGAGATTGAATCAAATTCGATGCATACCGGTTCCAGCCAAATATTCCGCGCCCAAAAAACCCTTTCGGGATTGCCGGTTTCGGTACGGTAGAAAGGTCCTTCTTTGTTTATTTGCGCTTTTGGATTCTCTGCCGACAGTTCCTTGGCAAGATGATCTTCAAATCCGATTACCGGCTGATACACGCGGCCCGGCAGCTGTTTGATCATTCAGAATTGGAACGGAAAGAAAGATAATCTACATAATGCTCAAATTGCTTTCCTGTAGGCGACGCAACAATGGAAAAACCGGCTTCGCAGGTATTATCTTTTTTCCGAATCCACATAGCTTCAACCTGAAGATCAAAGTTTCCAATACGCGAGGCGGGTTCGCAGATTATTTCCATGCTAAACCTATCGCCCTGTTTAATATTAAGAGGCACTGCTGACGCAATTCCGCATCCTGTGATGCTGATATCTTTCAACAGTACCTCGCCGTTAAACAATTTAGGAATACGAACCCTCGCATGTGCGGGAAAACGAGGATGTTTTCTTTTGTCAATGTCCATATAGTATTATATTGTACGATCAATGATGTTTCGTCAATGGTTTTTTATCAAGATGTTTTTAATCAACGTCAATCTCTGTAAAACGCTGTTTTGCAATTGCCGCACAGGGCAGAATCAAAATGAGGTAGATCAATGCCGCGTACAAAAATGACAATAAGGCAAGCGCTAAATTGGGACCGACTGCTACAGGAATATCTAAATAGGTAAAAACAGCGATAAGACTTATTCCCACTGCCGCCATGGAAAAGGTCCACACAGATTTATTGTATGCTTTGAAAAAATCCAAGGCTTTGGATAATTCTGCCGCTGAACATTCCTTTTTGAACGGCGCTGAAAAAGCATTTTGAAAATTCTTTCCTCCGCATAACATCAATTGATACAAGAGCGGAACAATTCCTGTAATGAGCAAACTAGGCAGGTCATAAAGAGTTAACAAGGCTCCGCCTGATATCCATGTTACAT
>QMCD01001610.1_pt2 | contig 10053 bp, 4 predicted proteins | sample 1821841 | NCBI WGS metagenome assembly QMCD01 (sample SAMN01991225, study PRJNA193472) | Termite gut metagenome, whole genome shotgun sequencing project. | isolation source: worker | host: Macrotermes natalensis
GGCGTGAAGAAGTCGGCAAAGTCCAAAATATCGCCAGCCACTTTGATCCGGTCGCCCGCAGCTTGAATCAATTTTTCGACATCAACCGCGTGAGTGTTCAAACCGACTCTTTCCAAAAACGGCAAGCACAAATCTCTTTTTTCGGCCACGCTTTTTCGCAGTATGTGCTTTTCTTCAAAGGCAAAAAGCTTTTGCGGATCGAACGAGGCCGCCCCTTTAGTGACACCGTCCAGTGAAAAAACGTCGACCAGTTCTTTTAACGTGAAAAACTCCGATTTATCGTCAAGTGCCCAGCCGAGCAGGGCGAGGTAATTGATAATCGCTTCGGGCAGATAACCCACTTTCTCGTAAAAATCCACGATGACAGGATTAAAACCATCCGCCGTGGTTTCCAGACCGATACGGTCGGCAATGCCTTGACCATGCGCGACAAGTTTCGCAAAGTCCTTGTTTTTCAAGTATTTATCGAGTTTGCGTTTGCTGAGTTTTGTTTTGCTGCCCGGCTCGGCAACAAACGGCAAGTGGGCATATTCCGGCAAATGATAACCCAAGGACTGAATCATAAAAATTTGCCGCGGCGTGTTGGAAAGATGCTCTTCCGCGCGAATAACGTGCGATATCTCATAATCTTCGTCGTCAACAACGTTGGCCAAGTGATAAATGAAGGAACCATCAGCCCTTTGAATGACGTGATCTTGTTCATTGCTCCAGTCGAACTCGACTTTTCCCCGGATCAAGTCGTTGATCACCAATTTGCCTTCGCGCGGCATTTTCAGACGCACAACACCTTGACGCCCCTCGGCTTCAAATTGTTGTCTCTCTTCTTCCGATGTGGCCATCCAGCGGCGACTGTACGTAAATGTACGTTTTTCCGCAATGGCCGCTTCCCGTTCCGCTTGGATTTCTTCCGCCTTCGCATAATCCCAATAGGCAAACCCGGTTTCAAGGAGTTGCGTGACCGCCGCCTGGTACTTATCGTTGCGCTGTGATTGGTAATACGGTGCGTGGGGGCCATCCACGCCCGGCCCCTCGTCCCAATCGATGCCAAGCCACTGGAGACCATGCAAAATCGGCGCGAGTGCCTCCTCAATATTACGATTTTGATCCGTGTCGTCAATGCGCAAAATAAACTGGCCGCCATGTTTTCGTGCAAAAAGCCAGCAAAAAAACGCGGTGCGAACGCCGCCAATGTGCAAATAACCGGTGGGACTGGGTGCAAAACGTGTACGAATCATGGATGTTTTGTGGTGGAATGACAAGCGAAAACCGCCCGAGATTATACTCGTTTTTTCTTCTCGTCAAAGTCCCCGCCGAGTGGCTCGTTTTGCCTCTTACCAAAAAACGAAACCTCAAGTAAACTGCTGGCCGCTGAGAAAAATGCACCGCAAAATGCACCGGTTTTTTTCGCATTCTCCGTTTCTTCCTTCATTTCGCACTCAAGCCACTCATCTTATCATGCCGGACCGTTATTGTATTGCTTCGGGAAATTACACCAGTGCTGCCATTTGGTCAGCAACAGACGGTGGGGCGGGCGGGGCATCGGCTCCCATGGCTCTTGATAACCGATTCTTTCATACCTCGGTTACTGTTGCCAATTTTACGAATCTTCCCGCCTTGAATAGCACGACCATCGTCAGAGCAGGAACGACTCTGACTGTCAACGCCTTTCGGGGCCTTTTTCCGCTCGACAGTCACTGGGAGCTGGGAGGCACTTGCCATGTTCTTTTGACAGCATTGAATAAACTGGGATTCATCAACAATGCCACGATGCACATTCTGCAAAGCGGCTTGCTGAATTTGGAAAACACGATCACAACCAATTTCGATTTTCTCTTCGGCGATTCAGGAAAATTGACGAATGAAGGTGTGATTCTCTGTAACGATCACACCTTCGTCACTTTCAGTGGAACCAATTCGGCCATCAAACAGCAGCCCGGCACGATTCAAGGAACCGTGAAATTGTTGCCAAACGTGGCATCGGTCGGCGAAACATTTTTTGTGATTGACGATACGAAAGAAGCGGTTTTTCAGCACTTTCTCTATGAAGGATTTGTCGGTGGTTCGCAGTACACATGGCGATTCCATTCGCCTGTCCAACTGGAAAATGTAACGTTCATCAATCCTTCCGGTGCGGGCAATTTTCAGATTGAGCAATTCGCGCAACTCAAAATCACAGGCTCGGTTTCGAGTGCCGTTTCCGAAACGAATATGGCATGGTCCAACACCGCGCAGCATCCCAGCGTCTTTTTTGGCACAGAAAACCAAACAATCCATCTCCCTGCAACGATCTCGCAAAATTGGACGGCAGACAAAACGGCAGGGACGCTGACACTGGAAAATTTTGACGGAGGACTGCAAGGCCGAACGCAAACGTTAATCATCGCATCAACGTCACGAATCGACATGGCGGGTTCCTCTCCCGTGCTAACGAATGCGGCACAGGAACAAGCCGCCTACCCGGGAATCATGGCCGATGCCATGTCTTTTACCGGAGATTGGAGCCAGTATCATCTCGCCGATTATGAACGGGAAGCCTTGCTGCGATGCGAAAATGAGGGCACGATCCAGATTCCGGCGGGAAAAGTGCTCATAGCAAATCAATTTCAAAACAAGCTCGGTGGAAAAATTACGGGAACGGGAACTTTGTGCGTGCGGCGGAATCAACTGACCAATGCAGGTCAAATGGATTCGACAATCCTTGTGCGTTATTTTGATTGTCCCATTGCCGCCGTGCTTAATTGCCCTGAAAAAACGGACTCCGGTGTGACCTTCACGGTCGATTACTCGCAATCCATTGGCACGAACTTTCAAATCAACTGGGGAGATGGAACTTTTTCGGATACTAATCAACCCGGCACGCTCAATCATATTTTTGCCTTTGCTGAAAATGCCAGAAACCTGACTGTAACATTAACGGTTACCAATGAAGACAACACCGTCCTGACGGCATCGAAAACGGTTCTGGTGTCACCGCAACCGCTCGATCTGGAATTGTCGCTCGATAAAACCGATGGATATCCGCCGCTTTCCGTAACGGCAAACCTTCTCTCGGAGTATGGCGTGAGTTTTCGTTACGATTGGGGGAATGGACACGTCACTGAAGAAACGACCTCGCGCGAAGCAACGCACACGTATGCTTTTGCCGGTGAGTTTGTTGTCACCGTCACGGCAAAAAACGCGGAAGGCAGAATCTTGTCCCAGTCGGCTTTGGTTCAGGTGACACCCATTCCGTTGCCGCCCATCGCCCGGCTGGCTATCACTCCCTGGGAAGGCGAAGTGCCACATGAGGTTACGGTTTCAACGCTCGGTACGGTTGGAACAAAAATGCAACTCGATTGGGGAGATGGTACGGAAACCCTAGGGCCGATGAATTCCGTGCATGGCACAATGCACCGTTACGAAAATTCAGGCCGGTATCTTGTGACATTTCGCGTTTGGAATGAACTTGATATTTGGACGGAAACATCGCAGGTTGTCAGTGTGCTTGATCCAAAGGAAGTTCAAGCCCAACTGGTCATCAAACCTTCCAGCGGGACCACGCCACTGACAGTCCTTGCCGATGCGACCGGTTCGTATGGGGAAAGTTACCGCTTTCATTGGGGGGACGGCTCGCCCGATACGGCGTTTGATGGGGGGCTTGATGGAATACCCTCCCTCCTCCAAAGCACACACACTTTTGATCGCGCCGGTTATTATTCCGTGATTTTCACCGCAACGAAAGAGGGAAAAACCGCCTCGGCCACATCGGGCGTGGTGGTCCTGCTCTCGCCTTTGTTTCCGCCAACCTCAATTTTGCCCTCACCGCTCGGACCCGTTGAGCTTGATTCGCAAGGCAAACCAGCTGGAATTCCGCGAGGAAATCAGCCCGGTTTTTATCGTATCACTTTAGCACAAGGAAAATCGTACATGTCTGATACACTTCAACTTTTTTGCACCATGACAGAAAATGGTCGCGCTTTGGAAAATGGTAGCGCGCTTTTTCTGGGTCGAATCACGCTCGCAACGGGCCAACCCATTTCTCCATCGGAAATCGCAACGGCAGAATACACGATTTATCGCCTCGATAACAGCGATGCGGCCATCCGTGTTCCGGTGGAAGGGCACGAACGCGTCCCACTCAATATCAGCGAAATTGTCACGTCGGATTTTGTCTTGGACGAAAACTGGCCTTTTGACGAAATCGGATACAATTTCCGTTATATTTTGAGCGACCAGACTGCGTCACCTTTTCCCATCGCAGGCCGGAATTATCTTGTGGCCTTCACCCTAACACTTCAGGGAAGCACGCCCAAAATTCTGCTGCAATACCGGGTCTGTGTTGTCTAAGCCAGCCAAGATTCTATGCGTCCCAGCCACCGGACGAGGCTTGCGATGGCGTAGACGATAGAGCCGCGTTCGTTTGAATGCCCACCGATTTGGAGGGCAGGGCAGGGCAGGGTACTGAATTGGAATCGAGTTTGATACTGTCGCCCGCTTTTTCTGTTTCCTCGTAAGAAGAACCGAATTTTTCACAAACTTGCCGCCAAGTTTCACGCTCGGAATTCAAAACACGCAGCGCGTCATCAAGTTTCTGCACTTCAAACGTCATCCCGCCTTCCGCCAAATTGCGGAAAACGAAAAGATAAATCGACGCGAGCTGCTTGGCGATTTGCGGATTTCCTTTCACGTCCAGCGAGCAGAGAATTTCCGCGATGATGTCTTGTGCCCGGGAAAGAGTTTCAAAGCCGACATCGAATTTCTCCTCTTTCCACGCAATTTTCGCGCGGTGGATGTTTTTGATCGCCGCCTCAACCAGCATGAGCTGGAGTTTTTGGGGCGTGGCAGTGTGGACATCCGCGTTGAGATAATGATTCTGGAGATTCTTGTTGTACATTAAGCGTGGAGAAAGGGCAGGGGGGTGAGTGAAAAGTGGATAACGGATAGTGGAGGGCTTGTAAGGTTATCCACCATCCACTCTTTTAGTAATATCCGTAGTTATTCATATACGTTTGACCGAGATTCTGCATCCAGTTCTGGGCAATCGATTGCACACTGGTCATATCCGCCTGCATCTTCGCCATCGAAAGTTCCATCTTCTGATACTGTTTCATCAGAGCGGCTTCTTTGGCCTGCAATCGTGCCTGCATAGCGAGCAATTCGTCGTAGTTTTTCGTGATTTTTGCGTCCAGCGTTTGGAGGGCCGATGTTGTTTTCCCCCCCTCAATGCCGGTCAAGGATTCGACCACGTTGACAAACGATTGCGTCCAGCCCTGATTGATTTCGATTTGTTTGATGTTGCCATCGTCATCAAGTGTTCCTTTCGGATCATCAATTTCCAGTGGCTCGTAGAAAAATTCCATGACGGCTTCTGGGTTTTCCGCCCACGCGGCATCAAACGCCGTTTCGTCAAACGCCAGTTTGCCGGTCTGCGCGTTCGTCTCAATGACCTGCCCCTTGCTGTCCAAATTGGCAGCCATCGTCACGCCCAGCGAGGTGAGCGAATTGACCCCTTGAATGCCGAAAACTCGCTTGAGCAGAACATCACTGACATCCCGTTCCATCGCACGAGCTACCGAATTGTTGTAAAGTATTGCGCCTTGTTCCATCACTTTATCGTAGAACGTGGCAGCGTACCATTCTTCCCGGAACGTGTTGTAGTTTTCGACAAACAGTTTCAAAACCGCTTTGACATCGCCGCCGGTTCGCTCGCTCGTGATCGTGACCGGGGCAGTGGAAGTGTCTTTGATTGTAATGTCAATGCCGTCAACGATATTTTTGAACGTGTTCGAGGAGGACGCGACCATGACCGACGTATTACTGGTCGGATCGCCATAAGCCACAAGTGCATCCTGAGCTTCCGACAAATTTTCGATGGTCACGCCCAGACAATCGAGATCGATGTTCATCGTGCCGTTTTTGCCCGTCGAGCCGCCTGCAATGATAAGTCGGTAGGCTGCTCCCGCCCCGTCCACAATGGCTGACGCGGAAAAATTGCCGCCGGAATCGTTGATTTTTTTGATGATGTCATCCAGCGTGTCCGTTTTTGCGATCTGAATTTCGTGCCGCTCACCACCGGAAATCGTTGGCCGTTCACCTTCTTCAAGATCACTCGGCTTCACACTGCCCACAATGTTGAGCTGCTTGGCAAAGGTTGAGGAACTGGATGCGTCGGAGCAGGAAAATGCTTGCGTCCCATTGGCAAGATCAATCAGTTCAATACCATCGCCCGTCGAGTTGAGCTGGGCACGCACCATCACCTTGTTCTGACCTGACCCTGTGTAGCTGTTGATTTCTTCAATGACATCGCCCAAGGTTTTGTGCGTATCGGCACCAAACGTGATCGTCACCGAGGCTCCGAGCGTGTCGTCGATGACAATCTTCGCGCCGCCCATTGTGATGCCTTTGCCGCCATTGAGGTCAGTCAGCTTGGTCATGGAGGAAACGACCTGCAAATTGAGACTCGTGCCCGCCGCCGTGTTGTCCGTAGTGTCCACATCCAAACCCAACAAACTCGCAATGTTCGGATCAAAAGTTTCCAGAACGGGATTATTTTCATCATCCAGCACAGGATCGCCGTTTTCGTCCCGTACAAACCGCTCTTCCGTCATGTCTCGAAACTGCAAATTGTGCGACGTTCCGCCAGAATTATCGATCAGTTGCAAGCCCGTGCGTCTGTCGTTGATCGCAATTTCGATTTCGACACCCGTCCGCGCGTTGCCGTCCTTATCCGTGGCCGCCGCTGTTGTCAGCTTAGCGTTGAGCATATCAATCGCGTCTTCCAGCGTGCCATTGTTCAGCGTTCTCAGTTCATCCGCATCAAAATGGAGAGCCGCCGAATTACCAGCGCGGTCCTGGACTTGGACATTTCCTTCTTTCGCATCGGAAAGCCCGTAACCGCCGTTAAGACTGGCAACAAGCGGAGAATTGAGGCCGCCGAGCAGGGCGCGGGTCGTAAACACGCCGTCCACCGCGGTGGGCGGATTGGTTGAATCATAGCGGGCAACGAGCCCCAGTGTGCGCAAAATCGCCGCCGAACCACCCTGCGTGATACGGGAAGGTGGCTGGTCAGGATCGACCACTTTTTCGCCCGCCGTTTTGCCTTGCGTGTTCGTGGCCGCGTAAATCACGTTGCCATCTTCGTCAATTTCGTATTCATTCGGATCATCATAACCATCGGGCAGCACAAACGTGGGCGGTGTGTCCGGGTCATCGTCATCCGGTCCGGCATCGGCACTAAGATAGCGCGTCGTCGTGTCGGTGAAGACGAGGCTTTTTCCGTCCGCACTGATACTGGCGACAAATCGGCCATCATTGCCTTCCGCGTTGTTGATCGTGTTGAGCAAATCGCCGATGGTTTCTTCGTAAAACATCGCTGGCACGCCATCCGCCTGCTCCTGCGTGGTCGCCCGGTGATTGAAGTCGATGCGAATTTGCGAACCATCATGCGTCGTGACAATCATGTCGTCAAGGTACGAATCAAACGCCAAACCGTTGCCATCGTTGAGGGAGGCGAGCTTCGTGCTGCTGCCCAGATAGTAGATGCTGTTGCCGTGCAGTTCGGATTCACCGTTGGCGTTGGTGCTTCCCGTGCCCAACAGACCTAGCGAGGCCGCCGTGCGACCGCCGTTGACCTCGTCGACTTTGATCTGCGACGTATTGCCGCCGCTCATATCCAGCAAAACGAGTTTGTCGCCGTCCATTTCAGCCCAAACATCGACCTGGCCATTCGTATTGATCGCGTCCAAAACATCGTTCATAGTCAGACAGCTGCGTAAATCGATGTTTGCCCGCGTGCCGCTGCCGTCCGTGATGCGGATATATCCTTTGCTGAAACCGCTTCCGCCGTTGATTTCGCCCAGGGCCAAATCTTTGTCCAGCGACCAACCCTTGCTGATCGTGATTGTTCCTTCTTTTCCAAGTGCGTCATCCCGACTGCTCACGCCGGACGCGATCGTTTGCTGCGCCATCGCGGTTCGCATGGGGGTAAACGTGAACACGCCGGGGCGCGCCGCGCTGTTCGACGAGGCCGTCAGCAGATTTTCGTTGCTCGTCGTGACACTACAGCGATTGAACATGTCGGCCTTGCCGAGATTGTTCGTAATCATGTACGTCGCAGTCAAAAACCGAGCGGTCAGATTGGTCAGCGCGGCTTCTTCCTGCTCAAGACGTGCTGTCTGATCGTACAGCTTTTGGAATTTGAGCGTATCGTACTGCATCGCTCGCTGTACGAGCGCGTTGTAGTCGATTCCTGAAACCAATCCGGTTGTGATGCCAGACATGAGAATTGAAAATGGAAGATTGAAAATTCACGAGCCGGGATACGGTGTCACCGGAGTTGTCGACGACAAACGATTCTATTATTCCAACGCTTTTATCGGCCATTTTTCCCTTGGCATAGCACTTTCTGCCGCACGACAAGAAATATTGGCCCATTTTGCGCATTTTCACTCTACTACGTATTATGCGATAAAATGCCTAATTTTTCCAGCGAAAAAGGGCAGGGCGGCAAGAATTTTTGCATCCACGGCATGCAAAACCGGCAAAATCAGCTTAAACATAACCCCACATCGATTTCCGCGCGGGAATGACGATCATCGCATTTTGATCATCTCTCCAAAACGCACCAAAAATTCCGCCACGAGTGCCGGAATACTCGTTTTTCTGCCCAGCAAATCAATAAGAGACGTGATTTGCCGCTTTTCGAGTTCTTCCTGTAATTCCCGTGGAGTTTCCATCGGAATGTTTTGAAGTGAATTATTGACATTCACGCCCACCCCGACAATCACGAAGCGGGGCAATGGCGATTCGAGCAGAATGCCTGAAATTTTTTTCCCATCGACATAAACATCGTTGGGGCAGTGCAGGGCGATTTCATGCTTTTTTGACAATCTTGGCCGCAGGGTTTCGATCAGGGCTTGGGCTGTCAGGACGGACAATTCTGGGAAATTGTCGCGCGTCATTCCTAATGTTTGCGCGTCCAGTCCCAGCGACATCAAGAGCGAGCCCGACCCACTCCACCACGATTTTCCATCGCGTCCGCGTCCCGCCGTCTGCCGCTGAGCTAAAACAAGGCAGGGTAGGGCGGGTAAGATCGGTTTTTTCAGCAATTCGGCAACGCGATCACTGGTGGAGGGCAGGGTACAGTGAAACTCAATCGTTTTGGGCATCATACCTTTATTATAACGTCCAAATATGAGTCGGAAAGAAACGCGGCGAATTGACGGAAATGCGCCGCTGTCAAAAAACCAAAAGAATTGCGCTTGTTGGACAGGCCATATTTTTGTTATAATGCATGAAATCCATTTATTTGACAAAAAGTCTTCCACAACGTCATTTTGATCTATGAAACCCAGTGTTGCTCCATGGATGAAGGGGATACGCTACACGGCACTGACCAATATCGGTCTGAGACGTGCCAATAATCAAGATGCCCACGCCGTCATGGTCGCCTCCACAGCCCGGCAGTGGTTAAGTCGCGGTCATTTTTTTGTTGTCGCCGACGGGATGGGCGCGCATGTTGCGGGCGAAATCGCCAGCCAGCTCGCAACAGATACGGTCGTACAAAGTTATTTGAAGCGTTCCGAGCCGCCGCCGCAAGCTCTGGAGCAAGCCCTCTACGATGCCCATCGTGTTTTGCGCGAAAAGAGTCGCCAGCAGGATGCCTATCGAGATATGGGCACAACCTGTGAAGCCGTGGCCATGACACCGCAAGGACTGCTCATTGCCCATGTTGGCGATTCACGCACTTATCGCGTGCGAAATAACGTGATTGAACAGCTGACCTTCGATCACAGTTTGGTCTGGGAAGTCTGCAAAGCCATGAACTTGCCTTTTGATCAGGCTCCGTCACATATTCCTAAAAATCAGATTACCCGCTCGCTGGGCCCCACGGATAATTTGCGAATCGATATTGAAGGCCCTTTTCCCATTGAGGTCGGCGATATTTATCTCTCTTGCAGTGATGGCTTGAGTGGACAAGTCCATGACCGCGAAATCGGCGAGTTGCTGACCGTGTTTCCCCTTTGTGATAAGCAGGGGCGGGCTTCCCACATGGCGGGCGAAACGCTCATCAAT
>QMCD01002552.1_pt1 | contig 10051 bp, 9 predicted proteins | sample 1821841 | NCBI WGS metagenome assembly QMCD01 (sample SAMN01991225, study PRJNA193472) | Termite gut metagenome, whole genome shotgun sequencing project. | isolation source: worker | host: Macrotermes natalensis
TTCACAACTGCTCTTTTGGCGATGTAACGCAGTCGAAGAAATATGTAACATCGCAAACAAGTAAAATAGTTTTGGTCAGTATTCGTCAGTGGAAAAGTATAGGTTGAAAGCTTTTTTACTACTAACTTTGTGCTCATACATTTTAGATAAATTGTGATGTCTAATACTAAAACGTGTTTTTTTAATGAAAAATCAAAAAATATGGCTGCTATTGTTATTACCAAGTCTCCCAAAGTATATTCTAAAATTGTGGATGAAATGAGGAAAGAAATGAAGCAGTTATTGAGTAGTTTTAATATTTTATTAACATTTAAATTGTTGAGTTATGAAAAAAAATCTCAAGTTGATCGTATTAACGATTGTAGTGTGTGCAGTATCTGCACTGAATGTAAAGGTTATGTTAAACACCGAACATGCAGGTGACATGGCAATGATGACGCTGACGGCAATTAGTGACGGAGGATGGGGTAACGGAGAGTGGGGTATTGTTGGTCCAGGAATAGGAGGAGGTACAGATGAACCCCAGAGCTGGTATCAACGGAAAACATCACGTTGTTCTTTACAATTAGGAAATGGGTGGTTTACTTCAAGTATTATGATGGAATGCGTCTTTTGTGCTGTTCCTTCTTCCTGCACACCACTTCCATGTGGTTTCTAATAAGCTCTACTCATGAGAAACGTAATCATAATATTACTATTCATATCTGCCATATCCTGCCGGAATGAGAATAGAGAACAAAGAAATTTAGATAGTCGTATTTCGGCCGAATATCTTGAAACAATTACTGTCAATGTAGATGATTTTGATTTCGACCAACTGGGAAATTGGCTTAAAGCTGACAAATATGTTAAGTTAGCGCCTACTCCCTTATTGAGCGTAATAAAAGATATTCAGATTAGGGAAGGGAAAATCTTTATCCATGATGCGTTTGCACGTATAGTATGCTATGACATGCAAGGAAAACTTTTATGGCTGATTGATGCCGAGGGAGTTGGTCCTGGAGAATACACATCGATTCATGAACTTGTAATCAATACGGAGACGTCCGAAGTGGTGATTTACGACAATCCGGCATTGTCTTTATTGTTTTATGATATGAAGACAGGCAGATATTTGAGGACGGAGAAACTATTTAAGCCTAATCCCACGGATATAGCTTTTGCAGACGGGTTGTACTTTTATGATAGTCAATATCATAACAATTATCCGAATGACACCATGTTACACTACTCCTTACTAACTTCTCGGGATGGCATAAATATAGAGCAGAGATTCTTTAAGCATGATGATAGTGAAGCTGAATATATGTTTAGCGACTCTCCCAAGAATTTTTATTATAGTGATTCTTTACTTTTGTATTGTAAGAATTTTGATAATATTATCTATCAAATAGGAGCAAATCGTATCAATGCACGATACCAAATTAATTTGCCAGACCCTTTGCCGTGTTCATTTATTGAGGATAAAATAAATCCAATTGAGATGCTTAAATCTAGTTATTCATCCGGAATTACCAACGTTTATGAATGCGGCAGTTTGCTTTATTTTTGCTATACGAAAGGAGATGCTTATATGATGTCTCTTTACGACCGGGATAATCAGGAAATGATATATAGTGGCAGGCGTATGTTTGGAGGTAATAACCCCAACTTACCGTTATTACGATTAATGGATGGTGTGTATAAGGGACAATTCTTTAGCGTACTGACACCAGAGTATTTGGGTGATAGCACTATTTGTTCACAGCCTGCATATCCGGATGTATTGCGTGATTATAATTCAGACGATGATAATCCTGTTATAGCGTTTTATGATGTGATTCGCTCTCAATCAAAGTAAATATTTGTATCAATTGTGTGAAAGTGGTATTTATAGGAAAAAATAAGAAGCAAATATTCAAGAAGTTAGGGTATATAGTGTTAGGTTTGTTTGCTTTGTTTCAAATCTATCTTTTTATCAGGCTATACTGGCTTGCATCGTGCTCTATCCCTACCTACTCCATGTCGCCTACTTTAAAAAATGGAGACTACATTTTGGTATCCTTGCAGATTCCAGGTCGCAGAGAAATTAATGAGGACGCCGATTCCGACAAATTGTTGGTACGTAGAGTGAAAGGAATGCGCCAAGTACGGAAGGATGATGTTGTCGTATTCAATTTCCCTTATACGGAGAATGAAAGCAGAATGACACTTGATATGAAAATATTTTATTGCAAACGATGTGTTGCTACCCCGGGAGAGATTTATAGCTGGTGGTGGGAGGAAAGAGTGGATAGCGTATATCTCCCTCATGAAGGAGAAACGTTAACTATTGATACTTTGAACTTCCACCACTACAGCCACCCCATAGAGTATGAGACAGGACGGATGCCGGAACTGGTAGATGGAATAGTGATGCATGCTGATACCATGATGAACAGTTACCGTTTTAAGAGCAATTATTACTTCATGCAGGGTGATAACTATGCGGGTTCTTACGACTCTCGCTTTTGGGGGATACTACCAGAAGACTTTATCTTGGGGGTGGGATTGTTCACGTGGTTTTCTAAAGAACCGAAAACCGGAAAGATTCGCTGGGAACGAATGTTTAGGAAATTATGAATGTCTATAGAAAGATCTAAAAAACACACTATAGATTTTATGTTCCTGTAAATGTGGTAGTTAGCATAAAAATTACAACCACTCTTTTGGGTTATGTAACATAGTCGAAGAAATATGTAACATCGCAATCAAGTAAAATAGTTTTAGTCAGTATTCGTCAGTGGAAAAGTCTGGGTTGAAAGCTTTTTACTGCTAACTTTGTGCTCATACATTTAGATAAATCGTGATGTCTAATACTAAAACGTTGATTTCTTATGAGAAGTAGAGCTTTTATTTTTAGTTTATTAATGGTGGTGGCGGTTGTTTCTCTTTGGAGTTTTAAATCCCAAAAGAAAATAGATGGTTTGATGCTGAAGAATGTGGAAGCATTAGCAGCTGGTGAGGCAGTTGTTCCTCTTCATTGCATGGGTACAGGAACTGTAGACTGCCCCATGGGTGGTAAAGTAAGAATGGTAGTAACTGGTTATAGTTTTGAAGTACCTTATTAATATATTGTTCCTGCTTTCTTTTGTTGCATGTACTTCTGCACCTGCATATAAAGGGATACCGTATACGGATTTTCCGGAAACGAGAAATCTGACAGCATGTCCTTTGCCTATGGATACAGCTGTATTCCGTTTCCCTTTTCGGATAAAGATACAAGGGGATACTGTGGCGGTAATGGATTTGCATGGTGTGGGTCATTTTATTCATCTTTTCCATTATCCGGACTTTTCTTACATTACTTCTTTAGGTAAGCGTGGAGATTCACCGGAAGAGATGCTTTCTGCCGAAAATATCCGATGGGATGGGAATTCATTGTGGACGTTGGATGCAAATAGGTCAAAACTAACTCGGTTTGGTTTGTCTTTATCCGGAGATTCCTTACTTCGTAAAGAAAGAGTAAGTCTGGATAAAGGAATACTTCGGGGATTGGATTTTGTACTTTATAATGATTCCACCTTTATTATTCCTGATTATTCCGGAGAAAGTCGCTTTTGCCTGGTTGATCGAACGGGTAAGTTGCTGCATAAGATGGGTAGTATTCCTACTACGAATGAAGAGGCTTTGAAACATGCCCGTCCGGCATTAGCGCAGGCATGGCGCAGTTTCATTGATTACAATCCTCGTAATGGAGTTTTGGCTGCTGTTACTCAATTGGGAGAAGTGCTTGAAATTTACAATTTGAAAGATAGTACCCATGTGGTTCGTGTTGGGTTGCATGGTGAACCGAAGTTTAGGGTTGCAGAAAGCTATGGTGTGCCTACCGGAATTATGGGGTTTAGTGATGTACAAGTGACGGATAGTGCTATTTATGCAGTCTTTCAAGGGACTACTTTTAAGGAGATTTCGCAAAAAATGCAGAGGGGTGATATGACGGATGGTGGAAGGTATATATATGTGTTTAGCCTGACTGGTGAACCTGTTAGAAAATATGTGTTGGATCATTATATTTATGGTATATCAGTGGACGAACAGAACGGAGATATTGTTGCTACGGATGTGAATAGTGATGAACCGATAATGAAATATAGTATATGAATATATTATTATTGCTTCTCCTTATTATATATGTCGATAAAAGATTGTCGTATACAGCTTTCCCAGAACGGAAAATCTTATATCCTGTATATGAATATAGTAGCATTTCGTATTTCTTTTCGGAAATATTGTAAGGAGAAAAATAGTAGAAAGGAGGTGGATGTATAAATTCTAATATGAAAGATGGCAGCTTGTCTGTTGAGCCATTGAAATGATAAATATGGCACTTCTGAATTTGTTGTCTAATTTAATGTCTAGGTTGTGAAATATATATATATATTGTCTTTTGTTGTATTGCAGGCTTGTAGTGGTCAAGTTTCTAATTCTAATGTATTAGAAAATAATGATATGCATATTATTGATATAGATAATATAGAGCCGGCATCGAATATAAAATTATCATCTTATTTTTCATCTTTAGAATTTATTCCCCTTGAAACAAATAATGAAGCATTGTTAGGAAGGATAAATAAGTTACATGTTTATAATGATACTTTGTTTATTTTGGACAAGACTGGTTCTAAAGGTGTTTTCATGTTTAATAGAAGAGATGGGTCTTTTTTAGGTCGTATTGGGTCTATAGGGTCTGGACCAGGAGAGTATTCTAGTTTGGAAGATTTTACAATTGATATAGAGAATAGAAGATTGTATTTATTAGATTCAGATAGACAACAAATATACGAATACGAGTTAGGTGGTTGTAAATATCTGACAACTGTGAGTTTAAATGCCAAAGCAAATAGGAGTTATAATATACAATATTGGGATAATAAGGTGTATGGTGATTTGTTTTTTAGAAGAAAGTCAACTAAAAATGATTATATGCTTTGTGAACTTGATATGAAAACAGGTGAAGTGAATAATTTTTGGTTAAGTGCACAGCAATATAATTTAGGTTGGAGTGAACTCTTTTTTATTAATAAAGCATTCTATTCGCAACCTTCTCTAAAACCGAAATTTGTTCAACTATTTATGAATGTAATCATGGAGATAGATAATAATGGTGTTTCTCCTTTTCTTTTATTAAAAAGTAAAAATTGGGTGTCGGAAGAAGATTTGAGTCAAAAAGGAGATCCTTATGAACGTTATAGTGGGTTGTTTAAAACAGATCGGATATATGGCATTGGGGATTTGTTGGAAGGTAAAGATTTTATATATTTTAAATATATGGAGGGGATGACTCCTTGGCATGTTTTTTATAATACTAAAACAAAAGATGTCGTTCATTCTAGTTTGGTTGTAAATGACTTGCTATATAAGAAAAGTGTATTGGATTATATAGATATAAACTTTTGTTTTTCTGATAATAAAGGTGGATATAGTTATATTCATCCATTTGCAATGGGAAAATTCATAGAAGGCGTACATTCGGATATTTTTAATCATAATGCATCTTATAATAAACTTTTAGATTTAAAAGAAGGGTCTAACCCTGTGTTATTATATTATGAATATAAGGATTGAAAATATCTATACTCTTGGCTTTTCTATTAGATAAATCGTGATGTCTAATACTAAAACGCTGATTTCTTATGAGAAGTAAAATTTTTATTTTTAGTTTATATATGGAATATGCTTATTTGATAATCCTATTTTATGAAAGCACTCATTAACCGTTACTCCCTCTGGGTGTTAGTTCTGATAATTGCCATGCTGATAGGTTGCCGTTTACAGACTAACGAACATCTCGCCATTCGTACCATCAGCAACCCCATTAATTTAAATTACCGTTTCTGTTTGGACGATGTCTCCCGCAGAGATGCTGCAAACCCTTGCATTGTGTTGTTCGATGATGATTACTATCTTTTCATGTCCGGTTCGGGCGGCTACTATCATTCGTCTGATTTAATGGATTGGCATTTGGTTGATGCAACCAATCTTCCTGCAGAAGGTATTACCCCTACAGTTGTGGAGATGGACGGTGCATTGTATTATGCCTCCTCTGATACTACGCTTACAATCTATAAAACCAATAACCCAAAGTCCGGAACCTGGGAAGTGGTGACATGCAATTTCCCTCCGGATATGCTGGAACCCATGCTTTTTTACGACGAAGGTCGGCTGTACCTGTATGCGGGTTCGAGCAATTCCGTCCCTTTAACCGGCGTGGAAATCGATCCGCATACATTTCAATTGCTGGGAAAACCCTCTACATTAATCGAAAGCAACTGGCACGCTAACGGATGGGAAACCCCCGGCGATTACCACGACTGGGCGGACGCTACTCCCTGGCTGGAAGGCATGTGGATGAACAAGCGTGGTGGGAAATACTATCTGCAATATGCCTCTCCCGGTATTCAGCTTAAGACCTCCAATACCGGCGTCTATGTTTCCGACACTCCGTTAGGCCCGTTTACGCTGTCGGCACACAATCCCTTGGTTTACAGGCCCGATGGCTTTACTACCGGTGCCGGCAACGGCAGTATCTTTCAGGATAAGCATGGCAATTACTGGTATGTAGGCACTGTTGCCGTCACGACGCGACATTTTTTCGAAAGGCGGTTGTCCCTGTATCCGGTGTTCTTTGATGCCGACAGTGTAATGTATGCTTGTACCGAATTGGGAGATTACCCGATGATTGTTCCCGACCATAAAGTAACTTCTCCTGAAGAACTGTTTCCCGGATGGATGCTGTTGTCCCACAATAAAAGTGTCCGTTCTTCTTCCGAACTCAGAAACTATCCGGCATGTTGTGCAGTGGATGAAACAATCCGTACTTGGTGGAGCGCCGCCACCGCCGACAAGGGCGAATATCTGTCCGTAGATCTGGGCGAGATGTGCGAAATCCACGCCGTACAGATCAACTTTGCCGACCATGACTCCCGATTGTTCGGTCGGAACGACAGTATCTTTTATCAATATTACTTGGAAGAATCTTCAGACGGTAGACAGTGGAATATCCTTATTGACAAGTCTGCCAACACCACGGATGCTCCCCATGACTATATCCAACTTGACACCCCTGTGAAGACCCGCTATGTCCGGCTTACCAATCTTTATTGTCCTTCCGGCAAGTTCTCTGTATCCGGTTTGCGCGTATTTGGACTGGCAGACAAACCGGCTCCGGTCCAAACAGCATTCCATCGCATTCGCCGAAATAAGGATGACCGCAGAAGCGTCCTTTTGAAATGGAAAGCAGCAGCAGGTGCCACCGGATACGGCATCCGTTTCGGAACCCATCCGGAGAAATTGTATAGCAGTTATATGGTATATAACGACACGGAGATTGAATTGAAGTGCCTGCAGGTTGGACAAACTTACTATTTCGCGGTTGATAGTTTCAACGAAGGAGGCATTACCCGCGGTGATGCAATGAAAGAAGATGAATAATCCTTAATACGTGTATAGGTATGAAAATATATATCTTATATCTCCTTTTAGGAGCCTTGTTAAGCGGGTGTGGGCGGAGTTATTCCTCACATGTTTTGGAAGATGTCATCCGGGAAAACCCTCAACTGCAAGAAGTGTTGAAACGATATGAGGCCGATACGCTGAAGCTGCGAGCCGCCGAATTCCTGATAATGAATCTTCCGTACTATTACTCGTTCGAGGGCGAGCAGGTGGAACATTACCGGAAGCAGTTTGAACTTTTCGGTACCGGTCTGTATACCCCCGGCGAAGTACAGGACTCCATCCGTAAACTGTATGGGCACATCAATCTGAGTAGTTCCACTTTCAAATCCGATATGGAACTTACCCCCGATTTCCTGATTGACAATATTGAGTGGGCGTTTAAAGTCCGTGAAGAACAGCCGTGGGGCAAGTATGTCCCTTTCGACGATTTCTGCGAATACGTCCTGCCTTACCGGATAGCGGATGAACCATTGAAACCCTGGCGTGAGAAAGTGTACAATGCGTTCAATCCCATCTTGGATTCCGTCAGGGCGCTTCCCGAGGCGCAAGACCCGTTGTTCGTTTCGCGGGTGTTGATAGATTCCATCTCCCGGATAAAGTTCCACTTTACAGGGCAGTTTGAGAAAGGCCCGCATGTGGGTCCCGATCTGGTTGACTGGCATTCGGGCAATTGCCGCGAGACGGCGGACATGCTGATCTATATATTCCGGGCATTGGGCATTCCCTGCGGTTGCGACTATATGCCCTTGCGCGGCGATGCCAACGTGGCCCATTTCTGGAATTTCATACTGGATAAGGATGGTGAATCCTACTATATGTATGAAAACGGTGTGATAGATCCTGTGCGCAAGTATTGGGGAATAAAGTCCAAAATTTACAGGCAGACATTCAGCCGGAACGAAGCTGTTGTGCAAGGCATGCGGAAAGAAATGGAAGCTGTTCCTCTCTCTCTCCGGTTTCCTAATTTTATAGATGTGACGCGGTTGTACAGTGGCAAGTATGCCCGTGTGCTTAACATACCCCGCGAGAAACTTTTCCATGAGGTTCCGGAGGAGGAAGTGGTCTACCTGTGCAGTCCCATGTGGATGGACTGGTTGCCCATGGCGTGGGCGCATCCCGCAGGGAATGACGTTTCTTTTGCCGACGTGGAAGGTGGTGTTATCTTCCGTTTGTGCATCTATGATAAAGATGGGCGGCTTGTTCCGGTATCCGATCCTTTTGTTTTTGACAGAGGTACGGGTGGTGTCCACTACTTTGAAGCCTCGGATGAGACGGAAGAGATAAAGCTTCTGAATAAGTACCACCAGTTTATCGAACCTTTTGCGCAACGCATGGTCGGCGGAGTTTTCGAGGGCAGCAATCGTGCGGATTTTCTTCAGAAAGATACGTTGTATGCAGTGCTGGAGCCTCCGGTGCGTTTGTACAGCATTATCAATCTAAACAATGCGAAATCTTACCGCTATGTGCGATATATAGGTCCTGAAAACGGTCATTGCAATATCTCGGAAGTTGCTTTCTATGAAACCCCGGCAGGCACTTCTGCCTTACGGGGCAGGGTGATCGGTACCTCTAACGGGACAAATGGAGATGGAGGGCATGACTACCTGAATGTCTATGATGGTGACCCCTATACTTCTTTCGATTATTATCAGCCTACAGGCGGCTGGTCGGGGCTTGATTTGGGGCGCCCTTATCCGATCCGGAAGATTATCTTTACTCCTCGCAACCGGGATAATTATGTTCGCAAGGGCGATGTGTATGAATTGTTTTATTCTTCGCAGGGCGAGTGGATTTCTATCGGCAAACAGCTGCCTCCCTCCGATTCTTTGCTTTATACGGTTCCTAAGGGGGCGTTGCTTTATCTGAAGAACCATACCCGTGGAAGTGATGAACGGATTTTTGAGTATGATGAGGGAAAGCAGAGGTATTGGTGAAGATATAAATTAGGAGATATAAGTATTGAAGTGATCAAATAAACAGTAAAAATTATCATGGAAGCAAATTTGATTAAAGTAAGAAAAGAACTTTTGGATAATTTTTTGTCCAAAAAACATCTGAATGAAACGGATTGGGAAGAATTGGAGGGCTCGGTAAATCTATTGCATAACAACTTTGCCTGTAAGCTTTGCCGAAATTTTTCGATGCTTTCGAAGGATGATGTTCATATTATACTCTTGATGCGCATTGGTATGAAGAATGTCAAAATTGCAAGGTTATTGCATATCTTGCCAAAGTCTTTCGGTATGAGACGTTACCGCTTAAAGATGAAAATGGGAGTAGAGTGTAAATCGCTACCAAAGTTCATTAGAGGGCTGTTTGAGTCAGAAAAATAGCCCAAAACGTCTACAAATTCCATGATGTGAAATTTGTAGACGCTTTGGATTTGGCTTTATTGCATAAAAGGGCTATCTATGCAGAAAAATAAATAGTTAGGATGTTATTGGTATATTTAATAATTTAATTAAAGAGTCCACTTTACAATACTTCGGTAAATAATTAATTAACTATCTCAAATACAATGAGTTATATTAACAAGAGTTAGCATAAAAGAATTGGTCAAGTGACTGATTATTAG